>AXCI01002174.1_pt1 | contig 39471 bp, 27 predicted proteins | sample 182571 | NCBI WGS metagenome assembly AXCI01 (sample SAMN02359225, study PRJNA218796) | groundwater metagenome | isolation source: Mt. Simon Sandstone pore water sample D5872 at 1.8km depth, Illinois-Basin... | place: USA: Decatur, Illinois | collected 2009-05 | reverse complement strand
CTCGCCTTTTCAGAAGCATTAGTAGCCGCTGAAGAAGAAAACAAGACGGCAAGCTTTGAAGAGCTATTCATAGACTATATTGATAGTCTGGAAGGAACGAGAGGGATTGAGTATATCAAGGAATTGAGAAGGGTTTTAAATAACGAGCTTAAGCATAATCACCAAATAATAATGAACAAAAAAGCAAATTCAATAACTCCAAAAGATATAATAGAGATATTACAACCCATTTGGGACCGAAACTCAAAAAGCATGTCCGGAAAGGTTCGGGCATATCTCCATACAGCGTTTGAGTTTGGGTTAAAAAATGAACACTCACTTAAGCGCAAGAAAAAGTCAATTTATTGCTTAGACAGCAACCCGGTCTCATCAATACCCACAGACCACAAGACAAAAGCCATAAAAAGATCTTTAAACTCAAAGGAGCTCAATTATTTCTGGCACTCATTCTTGAAGTACGAATCAGTTGGCCCGGTTGTCACGCGTTTTTTACTTTTTCTTATCGCCACTGGTGGACAAAGGGTCATGCAGGTAGCGCGAGAGCCGTGGACAAGCTACGATTTACGCAGAGGAGTGTTGAAGACAGAACATCGAAAGGGAAAAATTGAACCTCGTATACATTTAGTTCCTCTTACTGAAAGAGCAATTAAATTATTGCAAGAAGCACATTCCATCAACCCCAGTTCAAAATACCCTTGGTCTACAAATGGCAAAAAACCGATTGATATTAACACCCTAAGTGACGCTGTAAATAAGTGGATTAACTCACCATTATCGGTCATGGATGGTGAAGAGTTTGAGAAATTCACACCGCGTGATTTAAGAAGGACCTGTGCACAAATAATGCAATTTAAAGGAATACCAGACCTAGATTCTGACATTCTTCAGTCGCATGGAATAAACGGTGTTGTAGAAGATCACTATCGAAATAACCCCTACGCTTTTATGCCAAAAAACTGGAACACTATTATTGCATTTGAAGAAGCACTAAATGATATCTTGAATGGGAAAGACCTCGACAAGGATGACATCTATAAGTTTGACTTCTTATAATAGCTGACAAGCGAGTGTCCAGTAACAAATAAATATTCATCTATATATAACCATAGTATTCAGTGGATTAACTATGAAAATCACTATTGAAGTTGATGATGACTTATATGCACAGGCATTTGAGTTTTCCGAACCAGGCTTGGATAAACCATCAGACATTGTTCAAGCTGCGTTGCAAACCTATGTGCGGGTAAAAGCAGCGCGCCGTCTTGCTGAAGTAGGCGGTAATGCGCCGTCGATGTCGGATATTCCACGATGTCGTGGGGAACCTCCAATGGAATGAAAGTGTTGTCTTATATACTTATTATTTTAGAAACGTGGGTCGACATCGCGCCCCAATACGGTTTTTCCATGGCAGCTTTCGGCCGAGGCTGTGTGAAAACTCTTCAGCCGCTCAGAAGTTGACGTCCGTACGCAAAATCTGAAGAAATTTTGTAGTGAAGATGACTCAAATTTAGCGAGGGAGCGCGATTTTTGATCATTTCCTGGCCGGACCGAGACTCTTCAAGCGTTTTCACACAGCCTCGGCCAGGAGCGGTCTTTAAGGAAGTTCTGATTAACGCCGCCTTAAGCGGTGAATAATTGTTGGCTAAAATGTGAAGCGAAGCGGAACCGAGCCAACTGTTACTAATCCGACTTCAAGGCCTTATTAAGTGCCGTTATTATATTTTTATAGATAAGAGTTGAAACCTTATATCGTGACACTCTTCTAACTGAACATTATACTTAAAATTAACTCTATAGAATGGTCTGGCATAGTGGTCGTAATAAACATTATCCTCATCAATTTCCTGATTATGAAGGCTACAAATAGAGGTGATTGCAGAGTTATGATATGCATGTTCAACTTTAGAAATCTTTAATCGAATAAATGCGACTCTTATATCAAACAATGCGTTAACACCTATATTCCCATCATCTAGTAATGAAACAGACTGAATAGATAAATCTTCTAAACCTTCCATAAAATAGGCATCGAAACAGTTGAATAACTTTAACGTTTCCGAATATTCTGTTTTCTTCAGAGCTCGATCAAAAATGCTCTTATCTACTTCAGATAAGTATTTAAGGCCTTCTTCTTCAAGAAACTCTTCAAAATTCTCATATGCAAAATCCGAAAAGTCGTAATCTTCATTTGGAAGTTCAACACCAGCAGATTTTAATACTGATAACATCAAATCCGGGCTTTGATCCGGAAACTTAACTCGAAACGCGCCATTTTCATCAAATCTCGCCTCCCCTAAAAGTCGAGCACCTTCGCCATTCGAAGCAGTCTGGATACCTGCTACATTTTCTGGCCAATGCCCTTCTGGCCATGGAGTATGTACTGTAGATAAAAGTGATGTCCAAATAAGAGATACGTATGTAGGGCCTTTTGAATCGCTTTGACCTTCTAAACATGTAGAAATAATACCAACGACTCTCCCTTCAGCATTAAACACTGGTCCTCCACTCATACCTCCTAGAGCTTGCATAGCAACTTCAATACAAGGGCCGTTAATATGCGCACCTCTTCCCTCTAAATATTGCTCGGTCACAAGTCCAGAAGTTACAAAGAACGATATGGTGGGTACACCATCATTGAATATTTCTCGATACCCTGTAGCCCAAAGCCTCTCACCGATTTTAGGAACAGAAACTTCAATGGGTGCGAAAAGGTAATCTTCTTTATCTTTAAATTTTGAAAATGGTGAATAAGATAAAATTCCAACATCACTGTATTTTGGTTCTGGCTTTTGAAATGGTAATAATTCCAATGATATCTTTTGCTGAGCAGAGAAATCTTGAGGAGTCCAAACTCGCATACTGCTATCACTTGGAAATGTAAATAATAGCGGGTGTTGTTTTTTTGTTTCTTCGATAACATGAGTAGCTGTCAGACAAAGCCCTGGAGCTATCATTATGCCACTACCTATAATGCATTGTCTTTCACTGTCTATAAACCCAATTGCAACTATTAGACCTTCGAGTCTCCACAACTCCTCCTCACCAATTCCGTCAATTGGATGAAACTCTGGACGTATCCATTTACAACCTCGATCTAGAGTATTAGTCTCAGGGCATTCAATCATTGTTTGGAATGAGCTTTTCAATTTTACCTCTATTTTATATTAGTTTTTAAGGTGAGCAGACGTCTCAGGATTAGGCACTTAACGCCTGCCATAAACGGCGTTAGGAACTAGCGTCCGGGAACCGAAGGAAGCGTATTTAATGGCTTTGTTATACCCACAGCACACTCTCGATGATGGGCGCCCCGCCGGTTCTTACCTTTACAAAAATGGCAAATTGGTACCTCAATTGCTCCTTAAAGCATGTAGCTTTTCTAAATCGTAATCATCAGTCTCTTGACTGGTAGTCTTTTTCATCTCTATGACAACAAAGTTATCATCAGTACCTCGACGATGAACGATAATGTCTGGGAATACAGTCGTAGCCTGGGTGTCGTCGGACAGAATATTTCGCCTTCTGATATTCAGCCTCTTTGGATCATCATGATTGCGATTGTATTCACAGTCTACATTCCATCCGGGAAAAAATGGCTCCAAATAAAACGCCAGCCTGTGAGAGATAGATCTTTCGTTAACATCCATAACGAGAATAGCACTGTCAGATCGCAGCAATTGCTCCAATGCGTCGTCCAAGGCTGACTTTACTATCTCTCTCATTGGCAAATTCCTACTAGATATAACGCCTTACTAAGCGGCGCGAAATTGTTGGCTAAAATTGCGAGGAACGAGCGCTAGCCAACTGTTTAGCGTCCGTTTAAGTAACTTGTTAGCAGTTTTGTCCGAGAATACGCTTAGCTCTCTCTAATACATGATCAAACGTCATAATCGTTAAATTATGATAGCTAGAGTTTAAAATCCTAAAAGCTTCCTGTTGCTCAGTTGTCCAATTGTCTGAACGCCCATAGATTAATGTACATCTAGGTTTAATGGTTCTTACACCACCAACGCGTTGAAAGAATTTATGACTATCAGCCTCTCTTTCAACCTCATGAATATAAATAGAAGCTTGGGTTATTGCTTTAATTAGATCAGAGTGAGGGATATGATTGCCGTGATCTAAAGAAGCCTGCCAAAATTTAAGTCCACCTTCTGGGCGCTTTATTTCAACAATATCAAGGAAACCGTCATAACTTTGCATTAGAAAGTCCGAAATATTAGCAGTATCTATGGTGCGTTCATCTAGAACTTTTACAAAGTCAGTGCCAAGAACCCAAGAATTTATTTCAAACCAATGTTGCCAATTGTATTCGGTAAGATCTAACTCAAGCATTGAGTTAAATTCATCAATTGCCCTTGAACGTTTTGCATGTGCTAAACCGATTTCTAAATCGCTTGGTATAACATCATTTTGTATCAGAAAATCCAACATTTTTTGACGGTCGTCTAGATTCAACAACTGCCTAACTTGATGTGCAACACCGACATCATAAGGGTTATCTAAAGGTATAAATGCTTGAGTGCCATTTTTAAAGGGTTCGTAATTTTCTTGGATAAAGGTAATTAAATTAGAGCACTCTTCACCCGTTAAAGTCAATTCACTTTTGGGGTTATCAAGTTCAGCTACTTCAATTTCCATCCAGTCTTTTGGCTTTTTATAACGACCTACTTTTAAGTAGATTTCATCTTCACTGGTGTTGTGAGGTACTTTCCACAGACCTGCTCGGGTGACTACAGTTTTTTTGTCTTTTAAAACTGTGAATTTTTGACCGCTGACTTTTGCCACATAATCCTCCGTGTGATTGAAACTGCTAAAAGTGGTTATACAACCTAAATGAATCTGACAGCGCCTTCATTCAGATTATACTGCCCTTTATTCACGACCTATCCCATTGAAATTAAGATGAATTAAGTATAAATAGGCAGCATAACATAGATTATAGTGCCGTCTGCATAACACTGCTGAACCAGCATGCCGCGTTTGCCGTAAGGGCCGCTCAGGGTCGTCAAGTGCCGCTCCGCTATCAAAGTAGCTTGGAGCTCTGCACCCGGCCATTAGCGGCCTTTCAGCGAGCACTGACTATAACGGTATAGCTCAGCAGCGTGCTTTAGCACGTCGGCTGGAGCGGCTTATTGGGCGGCAGCCGCAATTCATAACATGGATATCGTTGAGTAAACGGATCATAAGACAGAAGCAAAAACGCTTTTGTTATGAGATGGATCACGCCGAACGTATGGTTCTCGACAATATGCTCAAGATATTCTCGCTCAAGCCACGGCTCGTCGGAGAATATCACCAAGACGTATTGCGTGTACGGCCCACCCTGAATGGATCTAGGGTTGTCTTTACGACGAAGTAGTTTTTCTAAGGCTGGGAGCAGCGCTCCCTTCCATTCCCTCCAATCATAAGGCTTGCCGAGGCGTGCGGTCGCTATGAAGTCTCCATCAACTAGCTCCGTTATCTCAATGCCGATACGCGTTCCGTCATCAGCATGGGCGTCACAATCTGGCGGATCTTCGCCTTCACCGCGATGGCGCGCTCCATAAAAAACAGGATCCCTTGATGCGCCAACGCGTTCGCAAACTCATCAAGAACGCCAACTTCAGCCATCGCACGATCCGACTCCCAAGAGAAGTGCCCCGCGTGTGGCCGATGGTTGTTTTTAAATTCTTCGGCTAGTGCTGTCCAGTCAATGTCGTGCATGAGGATCTCTCTTAAACGGCCCCAACGATGAAGCTCACCGGCTCGACACAGGAGTGTCGTCCAATGGATGTCAATTGTTAGGCTCTCGTCGCCACCATCATTCATCTACCTGACAGGTACTAATAGCAATGTGCCGGTACCCGAATCCCTCTCACGCACCTCGCCAGGGCCATACTCAACAACCCTTCCGTTCTTGAGCATCACGGTGTAGTCAGTACGATCCCACGACCATCCGTTAATAAGCCGGTTTGTATACTGCAAGGCCTCGTAGTCTCCATTACGTCTGTAACCATCCGGCTCTCCCAGCTGGGATACGATTTCCTCCTTTGACATGCCTTCGCTTACGTTTTGCATTTTCTCCCCCGTAGCACAGCCTTGGAGGAAAAAAGCAACCGCAAGTATGGCAATAATCATTTTCATTTATTCACCTCACGTTTCATTAGCCCAACAGTACTAGACTTCCATCTTGAGATTGAACAAACGTGCCAGCACGTTTATAAGACAAATACAGACTGCAAAATTCGCACTCCTGCTGCATTTACCGGCATGTCCGCTCAGGGTCGAGCCCCTACCTTTAATTTACCTTAGCACATGACGTGCACGAATTGATCCATTCTTTGACCTCCACTCGATGGAGGATCATGCTCTGAAAGTTTCGACTGAAATCTCCTTTACACCTTGGAATAAAGGCAGGTTGGTTGGGCAAAAGGCACCTCTGCGTTTTAGAGATATCTGGGCCATCCGTGTTCGTCTACAGCTTGCCAAAAAAGACGAGAGACCTCGCCCTCTTCAATTTAGCCCTCGATAGCAAAATACGGGGCTGCGACCTCGTAAATTTACGAGTAAGTGATATAGCTCATGGTGCGTGTATATCCCCACGAGCTATCGTGATGCAGCAAAAAGCGCATCGACCTGTCCAGTTCGAAATAACCGAGCAAACTCGCATAGCTATTATCGACTGGATACAGATTGCTCGCTCCGGAGCGAGGACTTCTTGTTTCCCAGCCGAATCAATAGCGCAAAGCATCTTCCAACGCGGCAATATACCGAATTGTGAAAGGCCTGGGTTACCGAAATAGGTCTAGATGCGTCAATGTATGGCACGCACACGATGCGTCGTACAAAAGCTTCGCTGATATACCGCCGCACGAAAAACTTGCGGGCAGTGCAACTGCTCCTGGGTCACACGAAGCTGGAAAGCACCGTCAGGTATCTAGGGATAGAGGTAGATGATGCGTTGGAAATGGCAGAACAGACAGAAGTTTGATGAGGATAAACGACGGCCTATTCCGGGCCGTCGTTGTCCGGCCAAAAGCAGTCTTTTAGGCGTCTCTGATATAACGCCCGGCATAACCGATCGGCTTTGGAGTGCCAGCGGAAAAGCCGGTCCGTGTTGACGCTGTTGTCAGCACCTCAATGACGTCGCCATTAACTTCTGACGTCATGGGTTTCACATCAACAGCCCCTGAATTTCGACTTGATGCTGTCGAGTTTGGACAACCACTCCACTATTGGTAGCGTAAATTGACCGTATAGGGTCTCTCGTCGTCAAGTCACCAGTTTTCATGCCAGCATGCGTGAACCACTGCAGTTGTTTTCCTGTGAGCAAGCCAAATCCTGCTTGCGTTACTAGCAGCCGCCCTTGCTGGAAGACGTCGAGAAACGCTGCAAGCGTCGTACCATCTTCAATGACGTATAAACGAGTGGGTGTGAGGAAGTAGGTATACCGGCCAATATCAACGATTTCCTTCGGGCAGGTTCCAATGTCGTACACTACCTCGGGCTGCCCCTCTCTAGAAACTCGGATGACTTTGCCCGAGTAAGTAGCCAGATAGGCCCCACCATCGACAGCAGCAAAACTTGCCGTGTAGACCCAATCTTGAGGCACTCCTCCGGTCATGGTGATTTCGAGTCGAAGACCCTCGACCTCCATAACGTAGTCGGGATCCGTCCGAGCAAAATACGTAACATCAGACTCTTCGTATTCAAGCGTGTTCGGATCGACACCGGTCAAAATTTCGAATGCAGTGTTCAAGGCTTTCATTTTCTCGGTAGCAGACAGATCATCAGCATTACGATCCGGGTGGTGAGCCTGCGCCAACTTACGATACTTTCGCTTGATGTCCTTAGGATCAACGGGTATGGACAGCCCGAAAAGCTGTAGCGCCTCCTCAACCTCTTGAGCCACGCCGAAGCGTTCGCTGCGTCCCACGACACGCTTCCAACCTTCCTTCAGTGGCATAACAAGTCCCCAAACTGCATCGCCAGAGACCGTGCAGCACCAAACTTCGTCGGCTAGCGTAAACAGGTACCGATCCCCCTCAGGAGCAACATCCACAGCTCGCACTTGAGACTTGAACTCACCCCAGTAATCAGTGTCGATGATCCGGAAGTGATCAATGACACGGGAGTCCTCGCACAAATTTGACTCGGTTATGATGTTCAGCTCCTCGTCATAGGCGTGAAGCAATCCGTTGGAATCCATGATCGCCATACCGGAACCAGCGGCGCCGGTCCCGGTTCGATAGGCATCATGGTATAAAGTTTTTTCGCCAACTAGCGCCCCATGTCGATCCATTCTGCGAAGTACGCTCTTCACCCCTGATTGATCCGCACTGGCACCGGAACGGTCGATCAACCAAGTCCCTCTGGCATCGATGGCAGCAATAGTAAAGGCAGTATCTGGCCGCTCTTCACCCTTTAGCTTTCGCTCGCCTACAAGCGTCCAAGGGGTATCTTCCGACGCTTCAAACAGCGGCAACGATGAGGGGCTTGCGACATCTACCGGTTCGTAACCATGCTTCTTCTCCGACTTCTCCATCTCTTTCAAGATACGATTGAAGCGACGTAAATCAACGTCCTTAACATGCTCAGGGACACGTTCGAACATTTCAACAGATTGCCTTGCCGCCGCTGCTAGCTGCCCAGATTTCACCCGCTGTATAATCAGCTTGCCATACGCTTTGGCTATAACCTCCCCGACTCGTCCTTGCCGTTGCTTTGGAGATAGATCACTGGCGAGCTTCACGACCTTAGTGTATTGATTCTTGAATCCAGCCTGAAACACAGGGCCACTCGATGGGTCATTGTACTCACGGTGAAACTCATCACGCCCGTCTACCTCCCAGGTAGGCGGTGATGGTGGCAGCGGGACATACTCGGCTTGGGACCAATCGAGCTCCTTCGGGGGTTCTCGCCTACCGGATTCTCTATTCGAGCTTTGGGCAGCACGCGTCAATCCCGTTGAACTTTGGGCATCTGGCCCCCTTCCTTTGCCGAACATTTTTGATAGAAAGCTAAGCATTCATAATTTCTCTATTCGGTCTTAAACCAATGCCAAACACACGGCGCAGGCAGAGCTAACGCCAACAGCACGCGCAGCTGCGAAATGGAGGCGAAGCCGTAATGGAGTAGACGTCGCCGTGATTGTGATTGTTAGGAATAGGTACCACCAAAAAACTCCACGAACTTTTTCTTTGGGTAAGCTCTAACCAAACCATTTTTGGTCTTCGGGTCATATTCAATGAGATGCCAAACTAAGTCTGTACCAAAATCCATATATACGTGTTTTGTTGCAGCCTCCCACTTGGCGAAGAGTTCACTTCGACCAACCCAACTAATTTTCCGGAGGTAAGAATCGTCTGTATGAGCACCATAGACACTTTGATGGAAATAAATTCGATCAAAGTCCCTTTTGGCACCGTTTACTACCCAAATCATCTGTTGGTAGAAATGCTCACGTGCACCCATCTCTTTAAAGGAAATAGAGTAGCTTTGGAACTCGATGACCACATTTTTATCAACGTAGACATCTGCAATGTGTTTTTCTCCCGTTCTCTCGTCAGTAAACACACGTTCCTGTTTATCAATCGGGAAGAAAGATTTCCACATTCTGTGCCACTCAGATTCGTTTTCCCACCAAGGGTCGCATGATTCTCGGGTTTTATGTGCCCAGTGGTGCACTTTGAAATTTCCACATTTCGCAATGACATCACCATTACAACAAGGGCACTTTCCATTTAGCCCCTTTTGCGGCTCTGCTCTGTAGCCATTTACGAACGCGTACCGCATCCAAATTCCTCCTAACGCGGAAATAAGCGGCGCCCTGACAAGGGCGTCCAGTGGAGGCCAACGGCCGGAACGAACTTGATTGACTTGTTAAGCCTGAACTACAGCGAGCCCAAGAATCCTTGAATTTGTGGTGCTTTTTGCGCTGCATAACGGTAGCCGTCGATAACCTTTTCAAGTTGTTGAGCAGAGCTAATAGGCATGTGATATGACTGGATGCATACGCCTTGAGCAAAATTTCCAATGCGAATTGTCATTCCTTGCTTTCCTGGTTTTGAGAAGTCTCCACCTTTTGGTATGGACGCTTTTAATTGTTCGTACTCCGCCCAGTTCTCAGCGAAGGCTGAAATGTACTTTTCAATTGAGGCTCCTGGCACTGTGACAAAGGTACCGTTGTATCTCATATCCGGCCCAGAAAAGTAGTAGGAAATTTCCCACGATGCCTTTGTGACTTTCAGTTTCCCCCCGCAAGAAAGAGGCTCTTCGTATGTACCTGTGCTCATTTTCTACTCTCGGTGATATTTCGGCATTAGGCCTAACGAGGCTGTAGAAAAACCCGATTTCAAGCCGTTTCCACCGCCTGTTGCCCTTATTCATTTACCCAGCCGGTCATCTGGCTGAGTGATCTTAATATCGGCATTTAGCCACTTGAGCGCCCAGCTAAAGCTTGTTGAAGACGGCCTTTGGCTCTTAAAAAGCAACTTACCCCGCTCTAAGCCCTTCATGACGCGGCCATGTGGCTATAACTTCTCAATATTGTGCACCAGGCAGTAAAGCTGCCACTGGCCCTGTACTTTCTTCTTGCCCCGCAGACTAAAGCGGCTCAGCCTTTTCGTCGTGCCAATATTCCCGAATACCGGTTTTACAACTGACATGCGATGGTTGTAAATTTCTTTGCCCTTGGGGCTATCGACTCGGTGCTTCATCCAGTCAGTAAAATTAGATAAACGTTTGTTCTCGATGATAAAAGACACCTGTCGCCCAGCACCGTTGCGATGGTCAGCCGAGCTTGGGTTCTGCATGCATCGGTATTTCTTTGGGCAATGCCGACATTGCAGCAAGCGTCCTTCAAAGTGTACCCGGGTCTTGCCATTGTCCGTTTCTCGTTGCCCGAGATAGGACAGTTTTTCGCCAGTTGGGCAGATACACGTTAGTTCTACTGGGTCAAACTGGAACGCGCTAGCTGGCGTCGTCTCTCGCCAGCCTTTATCTGGTAAGTTCTGGTGGCGCTTGCCGTATTTGTTTTTCTGGTCGGTGAATTTCGGATCTCGGCTGCGGAACTGATTATCGGGGATGTAGCCGTTGATCTGCTGTTCGTGCAGATACTTCATATTGGCTTCGTTGGCAAAGCCTGTATCTGCGGTGACGACGGTGCCTTTTTGGTAGATATTCTCCGCAATCCCCAGCTTCTTAAAACGGGTTTCGACCATTTCCAGTACGGGCTGCAAGGTGTGGTGTTCCTGCCCTTCGCCGAAGGCCTGAGCGTCAACGACTATCTGGTGCTTTTTATCCACCGTGGCTACGCCGTTATAGCCCTGAATCGTGCCCTTGCTTGTCGTCATTTTGGCACTTTCGTTATCGGTCAGATTGCTCTTCACTTCCTTGATTCGCTTTCCCCGGCCCATCCTTGGGCTGTGTGTCTTTAGGAAACGATCTACTTTATTCATGGCGGCATCTAGCGAGAGGATCGTCTTGGCTCGTCGAATATCCCTATCCAGGTCGGCTTCCGTCTCGGCCTCATCACGCGCGTAGTGCTCCAGTAGGTGATGCCGAATCAGGCCTCTCCGTTTCTCATGTTTCTCATCCAATTCATTGAACGTGCCAGACCACTCTTTGGAGGCATCGGAGGACATCTTGCAGCCATCAATCGCAAAGAGTTCGTTACCCAGCAAGCCTTGTTCGTGGCATACCAGCAGCACTTGTTCGAACAGCGCTTCAATCTCATCGGCATGCCGACTGACGAAGCTTGCCAGTGTGGTGAAGTGGGGCACGGTATCGCAGGAAAGGGCTTTGAAAATAATATTGGTCTCGCAGCTCCACTGCATCTCGCGACTGGAGGTGATGCCTTTTGAGTAAGCAAGCAGGATAATCTTAAGCAGAATAGCCGGATCATAGGCCAACCGACCGGTCGCATCGTTGCGGTACTTGGGATGGAAAACGGATAAGTCGAGCTTGTGCTCGATCAGGTAGTGCACCGCGTGTTCAAAGGTGCCTGGCTGGAGCTGATCCTGGTAGTTAATCACCACCATGGAGTTCTGATCGTAGTTATAAGCCTTGAAGTGCGGCATGCTGACCACTCCTCGTCTGTTTCCTCGATCCTACCAAAACTTAGCCGTCAGCGGAGTTTTTCTACAGGCTCAACGCCCTGTTAAGGTGTGAGCAACGCAATACAGAAGCCGCTGCATACCACCTTAAACACTGAATGCAACGCATAGTAAAAATGCCACGCGTTGCGAATCACTCTTAAACAGTTTGTTATATTGCTAACTCAATGCTTCTTGCATATATCATGCCTTGGGTCGTAGTAATAGGCATTTTATCTGGACTGCAATACATGTCTATGCGACCTATATTGTTAGCTACTGAAAATTCATCACCTAACTGTTTAATAACTTCTTTATCAGCAAGCTCTTCGATGTCTTTGCACTTATCTGCTATCAAGTTAGTAACATTGAAAATTAAACGGTACATGTCAAAACCTAGCTCGTATACGACCCCATCGAGCCTCAATGATGGCTTGTTACAACACATTTCCATGTTATTCAGCATATCACCAAGATAGGAATAGCACGAAGAAACCGCTGCTAGCTCCTTAGATACAAAATCCAACTTTTTCTTATGTTGGCGATGCTCTTCAGACACCATATTTTTATCCACAAATGACTTGATGCTTCTTGCCACTGTCTCAGCAGAAATAATCAAATGCTGAACTCGTTCAAAATGAACACCTTCTTCAACTGATACCAACAATCTTACATCTTCAACGTCATCCACATGGTGGAAATAATTTCGGACAATACGCAATAACTTAAAGTCTGGAAAGTCCTTAATATTACAGTTAAACGAATCTTTTAACTTATCAGCTGCCGAGTGGAGATTATTCAAGTAAGTGAATAACGCATTCACATTGTAACTGTCGATACTTTCAAGATCTAACAAGTCATGATAACTACGAAAATATCTGTCTAAAAATGTATGTTTTTCCATAAATACTCAATTGCAATATAACGTTTGGCTAAGGGGCGGGCTTTAGCCCGTCCCAGTGAGCGTATCGAACGATTTCAGCCACTTGTTAGGCGCTTGGGCTAGGAGAACTCATACCCACGAGTGTACCTAGTTCCAAAAAAGGCCTTCTTGAACTCAACCCCGTTTGCATCAAAACCGATAATGATTATTGTCAAGGCGTCACTGTTACCTGAGAAGCTAACTTTTATGCTCTTGGATTGGCCGCGAGATATTTTGGAGAAAGAGTGTTCTTCAGTTGACCTGTCAGATTTCACCTTGGCATTAAATAGAGTACCTCCGCCATTATAGATTTGTAACGTGTACTCAGGTTCTTTACCATAGACTCCGGCGAAGCCAATTTGTTTTATAGAGAAATCTGGCTTTGCAAGTACTGGAGGCACTTTGTTGTGTTGGATTGTTACAGGGCCAATAGCTAAGTCGCCACCGCCTTGAATATTTACAATGTTGTCATTGGCGATTTGGCTAGTTGAGTGTTTATTTCCTTGCGATTGCTTTCTACGAATGAAAATAAAAAATATAGGCTAAGCATGTTAATAGCGTGACCCCGATGCCACTAAAAAACCATTCTTTATTTTGATTTATCCAGTCGAACATCGTGTCATTCCTTAGTGCCTAACAGGTATTAGACTGCCTATCTTATGATTGAATGAACGCGCTGGCACTTTTTCCGGGCAAATGCAGCCTGCCAGATTCTCCCAAGCCTATGATCCTTTAAGCTATTAATTCTCATTAGGCTGTATAGCCAAAATTCGCGCTCCTAGTGCAATTCCAAAAATGGCTGCTCAGGGTCGAAACCGGAAGATCACCACTAGCTATCATTTTGGTCACTGCTTACCCCTTCCTCTTTAAATGGTGGGATCAGCAGTCTGTGCGATCTCCGACCCTGCAACAATCTCCAGCACTTGTCCCAAGTATTGCCTCGCCTCTTTAGGCTCTGTTGACTTCCGCAGGTACTCGGGAATTACCTCGATAAATTCGGACGTAGATACAGGTTCGAGCTCAACCAAAGCCTCTATCATCGCAGGCCGCAGCAGAGACCTATCTTTAGGTGTATTTGGGAAATGCTTTGTGATGACAGTCTTGCTAAAAGCTTCAAGGCGATCACGTAAGCTAAATTCACTGCCTAATATTGAAGATACTTTTTCATCATCATTCGCTTCTGCATCAACTTCGGCCTCCTCGAAACGATCAGCATCATGTTCGTTGAGATCCTCATCGACAGACATATCAGTTTTCAGACTGTGCAATTCTCGAATAATCGGCTCAAGCTCACCTTTGGGATTACTAAACCAATCCGTTGACCAAATACGCCGAATCCGCCAGCCGAGCCGCTCTAAGACTTCTTGTCTCAAGCGATCACGATCCCGAGCTGATTTGGCAGAATGATATGTCGCCCCATCACATTCGATCCCCATCAAAAAACGACCTGGTTTACCTGGGTCCTTAACCGCTATATCAATAAAGAACCCAGCTACACCTACCTGAGCTTCACTTTCGAAACCGGCCTGGTGGAGCGCATCGATGACCGAGACCTCGAAGTCGCTGTCAGGAGATTTACCTGTATGGAGAGGCGTCCCATTCATACTGCCCTTCTCCGCATAGTCCAAGAAATCACGGAGGGCTATCACGCCACGCTTAGAGGTTTCTGAAATTAAAATATCGTCGGCACGCATGGAGCTAAAAATGTGCATCCGCTTTTTGGATCGAGTAAAAAGCACATTCAAACGCCGCCAACCTACATCAGAATTAATTGGGCCAAACCGCTGATAGACCCGCCCCCCAACCTCGCTTGGGCCATAAGTGCAAGAAATGAAGATCACGTCTCGTTCATCACCTTGAACATTTTCCAGGTTCTTAATGAACATGCCATCTTCCATATTCCTTAGACAATCTACGGCATCTGCGATTTTACTATCTGCTTTGCACTCTTCTTCTACTGCACGTTCAATCTGCTCCCGTTGCTTCGAGCTCATGGCAACGATACCAAGCGACTCATTTGGATGATTGACGGCATGCTTCACAGCCGCCTTCGCTACAATACTTGCTTCTTCAACGTTGTATTGGTTTACAAAACGGCCACCTTTGACATAGTTGAACTTAACTCCATATTCCTGAGCCTTAGCGTGGGGCGATGGAAAAATCACAAGATCGTTGTCATAAAAGTTCCGATTCGAAAACGCGATCAAGCTTTCGTGCTGAGAGCGGTAGTGCCAACGCAGGCGACGCATTTTGAATAGAGGCAGGGAAGCATCAAGAATGCTATCTGTCTGCGTCATAGCAGCATTTTCCTCGTCATCATCATTCATATCCTGACGATCGAAGAAGCTTGTGGGTGGTAGTTGTTTTGGGTCTCCTACAACGACAAGTTGTGCACCACGAGCAATGACACCTAGCGCATCCTCTGGTTTAACCTGCGAAGCCTCATCCATTACGACCAAATCAAATTGCAGGTGACCTGGTTTAAGATAATGAGCGGCGGACATGGGCCCCATCATGAAGCACGGCTTCAAAGCCAATAAGGCGTTGCTTGAACGATTAATTAGCTGACGAATTGGAATATGCTTTGTCTTTTTTCCAAGCTCATTTTTTATCAGAGCCATTTCTGTATATTCGGATTTTCTTCCCCCTGCATTGCCCCCAGGCACATGACGCTCCGCCAATACACTGGCAATTCTTTGACGCTGTAATGTCTTTAGTTTTTGGTCATATTCGCGAAAGGTAGTCTGAAGTGCTGCTTGATTCTTGCCAGATATTCGGCCTAGGTGTGGCCTTTGTGAGAGGATTTCTCTGGACAACTGATCAAATATCGCCAAATTCAAAGCTTTCCTTGCACTCTCGATACTGAGCCTGCCACTCGTCACCAGATGCCAAAGTGGCTCAAGCCCTTGTGCTTTCATCTCGTTTCGAATTCGGACAAAGTTGACCCAATCATTCAGCCACTCCGGCTTTCCAATCGCTAGTAGGTTTCTTTGCCTGATTTCATCTATATTCCAATCTTGATTAGTCAACCATTGCTCGGGCCTCAGCTCAGTCTTACTTTTAAACTGCTCGTATGCCTCTTCTTGATCGCTCCAACCCGAAATATAAGCATCTGCTTCATCCTTTAGCCGCTCATACTCACCATGCGTTTTGATCGCTAGGATTACCTTTCTGAGCGGTTCGAACCGCAGCTTGCGATGGATGTAGCTCGCGAAATCCAGTGTTTCCCGAATAGACTCTAGTGAAAGTTTGTTTTCCGCAGTTGGCCCAACTGACAACTCAGCCTCAGGAGCGAAGAGCTTATATAGCAGATCATTCTCTTCAAATGTGGAATGCTGCTTTTGTAAAGTTCTCAACTGTTCTATACAAGACTCAATTTCTTCAAGAGTAAACTCGTTGTTTTTAAACCATTGCTGAATCACATGCACGGCCGCTTTAAAGCGACGGTGTGCCGAAAGCAAAGAGCCTTGTTCGCCTGTAAGATTTTGGTTCTGATGAAGCTCATGCCGGATGCCGGGCAGTACCGTCTGAATATCATCTAGAGAAGCGAGTATCTCCCTCAGTTCTTTTACGAACCCTTTCTGTTGAAGCTGCTGAATACCTTTGAACAGCTGAGCATCTAGTGAAAAAATGCCGTCTCCGATAGCCACCGTTTGACCAAAACCGATGCCATAAGTATTGCGAATTTGCTGATACCATTCACGAAGAAGTTTTAGCCCCTCTATATCCGTTTCCAGCCCTTCAAATGCAGGCCCTATTTGACGCTTGTACAACCGTGAATCGAATGTTTCCATTCCCGAGACATATTCTATTGCCTCAGATAGAACAGGATTGATCTGTTTTATTTTAATGTCAGGTTGTTTTGCCAACCCCTTAACCTGCTTGCGAGCTCGCCACCAATCCCCAGAGAACCATTTACTCATTCCCTCTCGCAATAGCTGTACTTGTAAAGCTTGTAATTCCTTTGAATCAGGTAATTTTTCAATATCAAAAATCTGCCTCACCCTTTCCCGCAAAGGTTTGAGGTGAAGAAGCTTTACATCTAGAACTTTCAGTGTGGCATCGAGGTCATCTTCATCAAAATGCTCCGAACGAAGGCTAATCATCCGGCTATCAAGCGCTCCAATCGCCTCAATCATTTTGATTGCAGCTTCGAGGCCCTCAACAGTCGGCTCTAAATTCGTATTTAATGGCGAAGGCAAAGCGACCTTCAATTCTTGCAGCTGTCGGTCAAGAGCCTTTAGTTCAGCCTCAACTTTCTCAAGCTTAATGGTTGCGCGCACAATATTTGAGAAGTGTTCTTCTCGATATGCACCAGATAGGAGATGCAAGTCGGGGAATGCCGGCAAGGGCTCGCCACGCGATAGTGCTGAAAGCTTTTCTGAAAGGATGTGCTGTGCTAGGTTCTCAAATGTCTCTTGAATTCTTTGATGGAGACACAGCAATTCCTCGACCTCAGACTGGGTCTTGAGATCAAGCCCATCAAGCGCCTTAAACAGCTCTTTACGAGTGAGTGCTGGTAGATCGTAGAGATCCAAAGCCAATGACTCGCATTTCTCCAACGTTAACAGCTCTGACACATCAACTTTGAGAGTATGTGCAGCTCCCTGGTTGCGCTCATGCAATTGATCAAGTGACTGTTGCCACTCCCGGAGAACAGATACAACCTGTTCTGAGTCAAAAAGCTGAATTGCCGTACTCTCTACCCCAGACCAAGGATGATCATGAAGTTGGGCACTTTGCCCGACCTGTTCTATCATTCCTCGATAAATCTGCTGGAACTCTTTGACTTGATCGACAAGCTGAAGCCGTTTCAATTCGGTGAGAGACGTCCCCGTCAGCCCAGCGATATGAATATCGGTTGGACTTATCTCTAACAGTTGACGATAACGAGCTGCACTACTAAAGATCTCGTGGATTGTTCTATCTGTATTAGCCCATGTTTCGTTGATTTCTTGTGCATACTGATTGAGCCGCTCTTTAAGTTCCTCGTAACGCATGGTTTCTGCGTCAATGTTTTGTGTTGAGCTCAAATGCTTCTGCTTCACTACACGAGCACTGATATCTTCAAGCACCTTGCGCTTTTGTGATTTATGGCTGTGTAGCTCAAGACAGAAATCACCTAATCCGGCCTTATCTAGTCTAGTTTTAACCACGTCAAGAGCGGCCATTTTCTCCGCTACGAATAGAACTTTCTTGCCGTTTAACATAGCGGCAGCAATCAAGTTAGTTATCGTTTGTGATTTACCAGTCCCTGGAGGCCCTTCAATAACGAGGTTCTGACCATTCACTGCATCAATAAGTGCACTATGCTGGGAGCTATCAGCATCATCGATTAGCGGGAACAAATCATGTATTTGTTCAACCTCATCGATGGAATACTCCACAGTATTGCCTTCCCCCACATCCGAGCCATTTTCCGAACTTTTGAAAAAGCGCTGCACAATTGAATGCTTAATCAGGTTTCGCTCGTCGAGAGGCCATCTCTTTGGATCTAAATCCAAATACATCAGCATCTTGCCAAAATTCAGCAGAGCAAGAGCGCCGTAACGTCGGACGGACCAATTTGGTTTTGTAATTCTAATTACTTCAGCAACATGATCTAGGTAGGTTTCAGGAGAGACATCTTCCTCAACTTCCGGTAACGCAAGACCGAAATCGACTGCCAACTTTTCTTTTAGAGACAAGTTCGGAAGGATATCTTCACCGGTGTAACTCAAGGTGTACTGATAGGTTCCACTATTGTGGTCTAGCTTCCCGCGGCTCAGATGTACCGGAACTGTAAAAAGCGGAGCCAATCTTGTTTTTGAGCCGCTGTCATTTTCTGCCCATTCCAAAAAACCAAGCGATAAATAGAGGATGCTTGAACCCATTTCCTCTATCGCGGTTTGTGCTTTGCTACGTATTGCACGTAATCTAGATTCCATTTCTGGTGGGTAGAGCAGAACCTGAATCGCATCATCCTGATGCTTTTCACCACCTTGAGCCTCATCACCTCTCGGCAATTCATAACTAATATCAAGACCAAGAACCTTTGCCCACTCCTTCGCATCAGGGTTAGCTTTTAACTGGCGGTCTTTGCCATTTTCTTCATCTACTTCAAGGTAACCATGCTCAATTAACTCTTCCCGGGTAGGAGGCGGAACAGACCTAAACGTAAGCTCACGCTCAGAAAGAAGCACTTCGCACAGTTGGTTAGGAACTTCATCTATAATCCGCAGGGCTGCAGCTTTCTGTTGAATAGGGAAATTCAACAATCTGTTTCGAGCCGTGAGATCTAATAGCTTTTTGCGCATCAGTTCCAGCGACTCAAGCACGAAAGGGTCTGACGAGTTTAGGAAGTTATCCGCAGCTTGCTGGTCTTGTTCATTAGACATGGTTCGGCTCGGTTCCTTTGTTTTAGCAGACCTATAAGCCATTGATTTGTTATGCTTATTTTCGTCTTCTTGTAGTTGAGGTGCTTCATGGGAATCGCCTAATTGCTGACCAGACAACTCTAGCAGTTGTTCAACTCGGCGCTTGAGCTGTCTCGCTGCACTTGTTTTTCGAAAGTTCAGCTCGAAGAGGACTGCTTCTAACAGGTTTTTATCCTGCGTGTTGCCGTTAACGATCTTGCTCAGCCGGCTGGTCTCTAACGCAAGGTAAGGTCGCCGTTCCATCGTCCCCATGCTCCTGCCCAGAATAATTAGCTAGTTTGCCACCGAAGTATCATTATTTACTACCGATTAGTAGAGACAAGACTATCAGAGGCAGTCGCCAACCTATCAAAAAGTTTGAGGGCTCAAACTTTGTTTCCTTTCGAATTCATCCCACAGCAGCATTAGACGCGTACCTTTATTAACTCTCCCCACTGCGTGGTGTAACGTGGCGTCCGCCACACATTAAGATGTGACCAAGCAGCATGACGCCTGCCTTGTGATTGCCAACCCTCCTTACGCCAGAGCCTCCTCAGTCCTTGAATAGCCTCGGCGACGAGTACGCGGCTGTAATCGGTCAGTCGCTCAAGCGACACTACTGTCCGATACAGATACTGAGGTAATTTGGTACGCACAAACACCATCACGGCCAACGTGAAGCTGCCCTGCTTGCGTGGCTTTTAGCCTGGCCCGATAGGCATTCGTTCGTAAAGCTTCAAGGAGATCGTGAGAACTGTAAGTAAGCCGTCCCCCCCCGGAAGACCATGATCTGCTGTTTGGTCAGGCTCATGTCATCTGAGGTGAGAGCGCTCACTTCGCGAAGCTCCAATACCACGGAGAACCGCTTGCGTATCTGTTTGGGGCCGGCCTCGCGAATTGCCAAGCTGTGTGATGTCCATCACGTTCAACCGCTCTCCTGTTTACTTAGCAACTCCCCACAGCTCGGTAACCGGCAAAAGTTGAAAAATGGCTTTGGTTGCAGAGCTTTCCGTATCTAATTTGCATACACCTTGATAGGCGGGGTCAAATCCCTGAAAAGTCAGGTAGGCAAAATTAGCGGGCACCTTCATCGGTAAAATGTTGATAGCTAGCAACGGTTGCTCTCGCATAACGCTCAGCATCAGCTAGCGCGCGGTGAGGTATCGGTAATTTTTTAAGCACGTGTTGTAGCGATAAAAGATGCTCATCACTTAATAGTTTATGCAGCTGATAGAAGTCCGCCAAGCGGAACGAAGGTTTTATGTTTGCGGCATCAAAGAGCTTACTTATCCAGAAACAATCTGCATCCAAAGCGTCACAATAGACGACTTCGCATCCTAGCATTTCATTGAACTGCTCAGCGGCGTCATTGACGGATAAACCCTTTTCGAACAGCTCCTCTCGCTTGATCCCGTGTATAGACGCTGCAACAGGATCCCAGTGTGTCCAGTCGTCAAGGGGGCGAACGAGAAATCCATCGCTATTGCCAAGCGTGTCGGCCCAGCCGAGCTCTATTGGATAGCTCTCAGGTTCAAGTCCCGAAGCTTCGATATCAATGAACGTAATAAGAGGAAGATCACTTGCCGTTAAAATATCCACCTGAATGCTACACTCCGTTTTCTGTTACGGGATGTTTTTCGGACGTTCTTAGCGGCACAATCACAGCAACCTCACCCTGTGCGATAAGATACTCAGCGTTTTAACCTGCTCTGAAAAGCATATTCAATCAAGCACTTCTTGCAAATAATTATCAAAATAATATTTAGCTCAAAATACTCATTAATTCACTGTCAGAGTCAGACGGCAGGCTTTATCGAAGCCCAATCCTAAAACTCCCCATAACAGTGAATAAAAATAATTAATCTTTATTATTCACAATAAATAAATTTATATTATCTGGGCTGTAGTATTAACGATACCTAAAGGCATTAAGTCAGTTATCTCTTTTCTTTTTTTCGACACCGAATAACATACGCCGCTGCAATTAGCGTCCCGAACATAATAATCAAAATAGGTGAGACGCCAATTAAAAACTGTGAAAAATGACTCATAGCTGCCAATCTCCCTGAAGTGAACGGCTTAATAGGACTATAGTAAAAATCACCTCCCTTCACTAGTTCAGTAGAAGCTTTTCGAATCACTCATTCCTATGCTGTCGGGTTCAGACTGCCACGTCTCTTCTGTGGCAGTCGATGTTGTACCAAGTATGAACCTGATTTCCTGGAGCACAGCCTTTGGCATTTTTTAGGTGTCACTGTTTTCCATCAGCGATTTGGCTATTTTAATCAGGCTCACCTGGTGATCCACCAACTGACTAATGATTGCCTGCCGCTTATCCTCATCCATCAGGTCGAGAACTGACCCGGTGAATTTATCAAAGTTAAGAATGATCGGCTCCTGGCTGGGGGATGGGTTGTGGTAGTAGCAAATCAACCAACCTGCCTCTTTATTTGCTTTTGCGTTGCCGTCGTTAAGCATGCCCTGCAGCTTCATTTTTGTTTCAGGCCGTGAGACGGGAGAACCTGATGCGTTTTCAATTCGTAAACCGTAATGAATCAAATAAACGATATTCACGTAAAGGCAAAGCTTTTCACCGTTCACTTCGCCCACCGTGTGCTTGATACCTACGTGCTTGCCACCTCGCCTGACATCAAAGTAGTTCCGGGAAATTTCTCTCAGGTCTTTACCACCATAGACAACGGGCGCTTCACCAAGCGCATGGGTTAACGCGAAAGAGAGTTCTTCCCAGAACCGAAACATCACAGCTGCTTTCGCCTGAGGAAGCGCACTTTCTACCGCCAGGGCAGTTTCCAGGTCATCACGGTTATTGGCCAGTTTGTCGGCGATAAGCGCTGTCATAGAGGTTCCGGCTCCGGTGAGGTTTTCGAGCAGACGCTTGTACTGAATAAGCGCGTGGGACAATTCCGGTTTGTGTTTGCTGAGGTTTGCGCAGGTGTCGATCCACTGGCGGATATCTTTCTCAAAAGAGAGGCAATATACATTCTTTTGCTCAAGGTCTTTAAGGCTGTAGGTAGAAGGTGCCTTGCCATCCAACGTGAGATAAACCAGCACTGCCTTCTTCCGGTTGTTGGCTCGGTGGTTGAGCGCAGTATAATAGTCATGCAACTGCGCCTTCTGGTCACCGGCGTCAATTTTCACTTCAATGCCGACAATCAGGTCTGGCGACTCCACTACGATATCCACACGCCGCCGATCTTCGGTGGCCAGTTCTCTGGTTACTTTGACTCGATCGCTCACATCCAGTGAAAGGCCCAGAACGTCGTTAACAAACGCATTTAGAAATCTGGCGCCCTCACCGTGCCGACCGGCGGGGCTAAGCAGTTCCGCGAGGTACCGGGAATGGGTGCGGTTTTCATCGCGTTGAAGGCCAAGGATTGCAAAAATATTGAAACGCTCACCGTGGATATTGGCATTTTCTCTGCACGTTTCGACCAGCTCAGCCAAGAGGCGAAATCTATCCGTAAAGTCGATTTCGACCTGCGAGGCAGCGAGATTACTCATTCAGCGTTTCCTTACGATTGTTTGTTTTCCGCAACAGACTCACCGGATGAACACATCACGCGGTTGTCTGCTTGCGGGTTTTCTTTGCAGGTTTCTTCATGGCTGCCTGCTCCGTCTTGATTCTCTCCAGCAACGCCTCGGCACTGTTCTCCCCGCTGATCAGTTCCGGGTTGTCCTTGCGCCATTGCTGGGTAAGCTCACCGCGGAAAGCTTTGGCCAGGATGGACTGGGTGAGGTTATTGACGCAGGCCAGAGCGTTGTTGACCTGTTGTTCGATGCGGTCGGCGTGGGCGAAGAGTTGGTCTACTCGGCGTATGATTTCGGTTTGTTCTTCAATCGGGGCAAACGGAATCGCAAGAACTTTCATATCTCTCAGATGAAGATTTTTGATGGCCGAACCGACAATCCTGCTTGAGACATCAATTTCGTTGATCCACTTTTGTAGAGCGAGGTCGATGTATCTGACATTTACCTTGAGACTTGCTGGTTTAATCAAAGCAACGCTAACGAATATGGAAAATGGTAGGCCTGTTCTAACAAGTGCCGTCCGGCCGATAGTTCCGCTTTTCGTTATGAGGAGATCCCCCTCCTCTACTGGGCATCGCTTGGACAGTTCAGAGTGCTCTTCTTCAGAAATAAATTTCGTATTGTCGAAGGAGACTTTACCTCCCTTAATGTCTTTCACTGAGATGAAGGGAACACCTGTATCGATATATGTCGGCGTGTGGTGGGTTCCATCGACAATTTTCTTCGCCAGTGAATCAAGAGATACCCACTTCCACAAGTCAGGAATTGGAGACTCTTCTTGTTTTAGGTGGGCCTGCGGAGTCTTAGTTTTACCTTTTGTCTCTTGAGCCCTTTCAAAGGCAATGTCTGCAAGGGTTTCATCAACAGGAGAGCAGCTGCAGTATTCTCGCCACTCCTCGGTCAACCGCCCACTCACCGCCGCCGCCAGCACTGACTGGCGGAAGCGCTTGAGGATTTGCAGGATGCGTTCGAGGCGGGTTTTGGTGTTCTCCACTTGGGCCAACAGGGTGTCGAGTTTGTCGGCGATGACTTTTTGTTCGGCGAGGGGGGGTAACGGAAACTCAAAGTTCTGAACATCCGATGACTTCGCCGCGGGATAGAGCGCACCCTGAACGACGCCACTGATTTGATCGACGAATGCTTTTGAGCGAACTAAGGCAAAAATATAGCGACTATCAACCAGCACAGGCTTTATGACTTCAAATCCAGTCGACGCGATTTGCTTATGATATTTCTGGTCGACCAGGGCTACAGCATTGAGGTTTGGCCTAGTAAGAGAAACCAGAACATCGCCGTTTTCGATAACTTTCCTCGCCCTGCTGGGTGCGATGTCCCCAGAAATCACCTCCGGGTCTGAAATCTTTTTTTGGGTCCTGTCGATACTGCCTATGTCCACATAGATAAAGCTGTCATCGGTGGCTGGTTTTCGCTGCAGACCCTTGATCGATATGTCTGAGATTTTGGCTTGAGTCCAGCCATCGAGGGTTGTGTGGTTTGGCATTAGTTAACCTCACCTATCACTTCCTGCAAAAGCACCCGAGTCCCATCAACCTCCTCAGCCCCTAACTCCCGCATCAACGCATCCATCTCACCGAGCGCCTGCACCAGTTCCCCCATCGCCTCACCCGCTAACACACTCGGTTCTGGTAAATTGGCGGCATCCACACTGTCGCTGTCCTTCAGCCAGGAAATATCCAGCGAGTCGCCCTTATGTTCGGCAATCCACTGGCGACTGAAGCTGCGCCAGCGGCTGTGGGCCAAGCGGGGTTCTATGCCTTCATTCTCCTCGGCTTCTTCTGGCAGTTCGATCTTGTCGGAATGAAAGCTGTATTCGCCTTCTTCCCTCGGGCTCTGGCCGTTGGGGTCGTCGCCATACACGGATTCAAACGGCTTCAGATGTGGCTCGCCAAACGGGGTGCGCTTGCCGAAGCTGGGCATGTTGGTGCGCAGGTCGTAGACCCAGACCTGTTCGGTGCAGTTCTCTTCCTGGTACTTGTCCGCAGCGCTGCCCTTGGTGAAGAACAGCACGTTGGTTTTCACGCCCTGGGCGTAGAAGATGCCGGTGGGCAGGCGCAGGACGGTGTGCAGGTTGCACTTATTCATTAAATCACGGCGCACGTCGGTGCCTACGCCGGCTTCGAACAGCACGTTATCCGGCAGCACCACGGCGGCTCGGCCACCGGGTTTGAGGTTGCGGTAGATGTGCTGCAAAAATGCCAGCTGTTTGTTGCTGGTTTTATACGTCAAATCGTCACGGGTGATGCTGGCGTCGCCACCCTTGCTGGTGCCAAAGGGCGGGTTGGCGAGGATTACGTCGGCTTTTTCCAACCCCGCGCCAGCTTGGCCTAAGGCGTTGCCCAGGTGCACCACGCCTTCATCGTCACCTTCCATGCCGTGAAGTAGGCAGTTCATTAACGCTAAGCGGCGGGTGCCGGGCACCAGTTCAATGCCCACGAAAGCGCGGTTCGCTTGAAAGGCTTTTTCTTGGGCTGTTAGGTCGTAAAGGTCGTCTGTTTGGCTTTTGATGTGTTCGTGGGCGGAAATCAGAAAGCCCGCAGTACCCGCGGCGGGGTCTTGTATGTGTTCACCGGCCTGTGGCTTCAGGCAGCGCACCATGGTGTTGATCAAGGCGCGGGGGGTGAAGTATTGCCCGGCGCCAGATTTAGTCTCGTTGGCGTTCTTTTCCAGCAGGCCTTCATAAAGATCCCCCAGGCCGTCTTTCTGGGCGCTGAACCAGTCGATCTGGTCCAGGGTTTTGATCATCTGCTCCAGGTGGCGCGGCTCACGCAGTCGGGTCTGCGCATCGGCGTAGATGGCGCTAATCAACGGATCGTCGTGCACCAGTGTTCCGTTGCTATCGCGCCCAGTAGAGAGGCTGAGCAGGATGCGTTTGTAGTCGTTCAGCAGGTTAATGCCGGATTTACCGTTGATGTCCGACCAGCGGCAGCCTTCGGGCAGTGGGTGCTTCTTGAGGGTGCCGGCTTCGGTGTTCTCGTGAACCATTTTGATGAACAACAGCAGCACCAGCTCAGTAACGTAGTCTGAATAGTTGATACCGTCGTCGCGCAGCACGTCGCAAAGGTTCCAGAGCTTCTGGACGATGTCATTGTTGGTCATAGTTGTTTCCAAATAGTGTTAGGCTCGCTCTAGGAAGAGCGCCATCAGCGGAGTATTGATATAGAAGTTGCTGCGGCCGACTTTGGTTTTGTCCAGCAGGCCGATATTGACCAGTTCATCCAGGTACTTGGTCGCGGTGATACGGCTAACGGCCAGATCTTCCATCACGAATTCAATTTTCGTATACGGGTGGTTGAACAGGTTGTTCAGCAGTTCCTGCCGGTAGATCTTCGGACATTCGTCCCGCATCCGGTGTTTGGTGTGTTGCATCAACTCGCGTATCTGGCCGATCAGATCAATAGTTTGCCGGGCGGTCTGGCTAACACCCTCCAGCATATAGAGTAGCCACGGCTCCCAGTTACCGGTATCGCGCACCGCCTGTAATTCCCGATAGTAGCCAGCTTTGGTTTGAATCAGGTAACGACTGAGATAAAGCACGGGCAGGTCGAGTAGGTCTTTGGCGACCAGGTAAAGCATGTTGATAATGCGCCCGGTTCGCCCATTGCCGTCATAGAACGGGTGAATGCTCTCGAACTGGTGATGGATGATGGCCATTTTTACCAACGGGTCCGCATCACACTGTTCGTCATCGTTGATATAGGCGACTAAGTTGCCCATTAACGCTTCGATTTCTGGGGCTGACTGGGGTGGCTCATACACCACCTCTCCGGTGACTTGATTTTTGAGCGCCGTACCGGGCAGCTTACGCAACCCTGCCCGGTTTTTCTCCAGGGTTTCCTGAATCAGTAAAATGTCGTGCAGGCGAATCAGCCGGGAGTGTCGAACGCTGCGAAATCCCGCCCGCAGTGCCGTTGCGTAGTCCTGAACCTCTTTGGTTTGTGGTGAGACACTGGCCTCGTCCGCCACGACTGCGCGATAGAGATCGTCCTGGGTAGTGATGATATTTTCGATTTCGGAGCTGTGCCGGGCTTCTTGCAAGGTCAGCGTGTTGATCAATATTTCTTCGTTAGGGATGGTCGCTGCCACCCCTTTTAGCTCTGCCAAGTAACGATGTGCCTGTGCTGCTTTTTTCAGCACGGCGCGGGTTTCCCACTGTTCGATGTGTTCAAGGGGCAACGTTGGCAGCAAGGAGCTTCTCTTTTTAGTTAATGTATAGAAAAACAAAAAATCTATACATATCGAAGCTCATATGCAAAGGAAAAAGCACTTTTCTTTGCATGTGACGCTGTCAATGTATAGATCGTGGCTACCTATAGATATTTGCTAGGGCTAGTTTGACATGCGTCATGTCGAAAGAACCGCAAAAAATCGACATATAGTAGATGTATGCCGATGCCATCAACATTCACTGATTACGCGCTCAGCTCTGGCCAAACCGCTTCGTTTAGCTCTTCTAGTACTGTATCAAGCTGCGCGCCCAGTACCTTATCCATCTGCTTTGAGCCACCGTCATCTGAAAAGCGGTTATTTACAAACTCGCGATCGATGATCACTTCGTGCACCAGCTGTTTGGCTAGGCGGTCTAGCCACTTGCGCTGGGCCGTTGACCAATCGTGCTGGGTATAGATGCGGTCCATGGCTTCAGCTACACGCTGTTCGAAAGGCTTGAGAGGCTCGCCCAGCGCTGCGCGGCGGATATGGCCGATGATGCTGGCCGCAATGTCTTTATTGGTCTGATTGCGCACAGCGCTTTGCAGGTTGGCCTCCGAATAGCCGTGATTATCCAAGAGTACTTTCACTTCCTTGAGTTGCTGGCGCGTAAGGTCGCGAGGCTTGTTGACGACCACGGCCAGGGCCGTCGATTGGTTAACCTGCTCCTTGATAAACGCATTGAAACTGTCCAGGTAGTCCTCTGGCCGTTGATGCACACCGTAGCTTTGGGTGGGCTCCTGGATGAGTTTGTCTTCATGATGTGAAATCACGGGCATTTTGTCGCTGCCTACCAGTGTTTTCACCTGGCTAAGCTGATTGACTAGGCCGCTGTGCTGGCGGATAAATACCGACGCTTCGCGAGGGCCTAGTTTCTTCAGGTGTTGGTGCAGGTTTTTCGGCTCGACTCCCCAAAGTTCATGCAGTTCGTCGAGCTTGCTTTTCAGTGCTGGGCGACTTTCGGCTTTGTTGTCAGCCTTGCGCAGCACGCGCATGACTTTCTGGCTGAGCTGGCTAAGCACCACATCAGCCTGGCTTTCACCTAACTGATCGCCCGGGCTATTTAGCGCCGCTTCTAGGTGGTTCTCGTCGGTCAGCTCATCGACCAGTTGCTCCAGGGTGATGTTGGGATCCCTCACCAGGGGCTTCATGGTATTGATCTCGGAAAGCGCAGCGTAGATATCGACCGGGTCATAAATGCGGAACACGGTTTTGCCGATCTCATCGCAACGCCTTGTGGCACGGCCAATCATTTGCTCGTACAGGATGCGCGAGCGTACCCGACGCATAAACACCAAGTGACTTATTTTGGGTACATCAATGCCAGTCGTCAGTAGGTCAACCGTAATGGCAATACTGGGATAACGCTCATTCTTATAACGACGAATCAGTTGATCGACCTTATCGCTCTTGCCGGTAATTTTGGCCACGGCGGCCTCGTTGTAGCTGCCGTTATAGAGCTCTTTAAAGGCATCATCCAATAACCGCTTGATCATATCCGCATGCAGATCGGTGGCACAGAAAATCAGCGCCTTTTCATCATCAAAAGGATCTAATTCCTTCGCCAGCTGTTCGCAGATGACCTGATTGAAGTTTTCATTGATCACCCGGCGATTAAACGCCTCCACCTCAAAACTCAGTTCATCTTCGAGTTCCGTAGTATCCACTTCTCCGGTCTGGGTGTTGATCACCTCTATTGGCTTACCTTTTTCAAACTGGATGCCGTTTTTGGTCAACAGAGTTTCATAGCGAAGCGGCGGCTCATGGTCAATCAGCCAATCGTCCGCCACGGCTTCGCGATAGGAGTAGGTGAAAACCGGTTTGCCGAAAATGTCGCTGGTGTGCCTGGCTGGGGTGGCCGTCAGGCCGATTTTGACAGCATCGAAGTAGTCCAGCACGCGACGATAACTGGAGATGTATTGACTGGCATCGCGGGTCGCGAGCTCGCCATCGGTCATTTCCTGGTCGAGCGTATAACCGCGGTGGGCTTCGTCGATAATGATGCAATCAAACTGGTCAATGGGCGGTGGCTGATCGCTCATAAAGATGCGTTTCACCATGGCCTGAACAGTGGCGACCTGCACGCGGGTTTCAGCTTCGGCCGCCATATCGCCCAGTTCAGCGACATTATAAATCTTGCTCAGGGTCTGGTTCTGCTCTAAAGGCGCTTCATTAAAGGCGTCGATGGCCTGCTGCCCAAGCGCGGTGCGGTCGACCAAAAACAGAATGCGGTGGTACCGTTCTGTTTTTAGAAAACGGTACATCAGGCCAATAATGGTGCGGGTTTTACCCGTGCCGGTGGCCATGGCAAGCAGCACTGAACGGACGTTTCTGGCCAGCGCACTTTCAGTCGCAGCGATAGCATTCTGTTGATAGTCGCGCAGTTTCAGATAACCGAATGGTTCATTCTTGAGCAGCTTTTCTGCGTTTTCTTTATCGCGTTCAAGTAAGTCCAGCAAACCACCGGGTGTGTGAAAACGCGAGAGTGCGCGTCGAGTGTTACTGGGCTCACGTACATCACGAAACCAGGTTCCCGACTGTTCAGCAAGTTGGGGGACATAGGGCCGACCGTTGCAGGAATACACGAAAGGCACCTTATAGTGGCCTCCGTCATCTGCAGGCCAGGCAATAGTGCGACCGGTAAGTTCCCAGGCACCCACAAGAGGTGCCGCAACGTTGAGACCTTTACTGTAACGTTCTGCTTGGTCAATTTTACCGGATACGTTGGTGTTTTCTTTCTTGGCTTCTACCACCGCGATGGGAGCAAGGCCTACAAATAGAACGTAATCGGCTCGGCCCTTCTCACCGTTGAGATTGGTGGGCCACTCGGCAATGGCGCGGTAATGTCCTTTTTCTGGGCGCGCGCCTTTCTGGAAGGTGATTTCCTGGCTGTCAGCTTCCCATCCGGCTTCCTGCAGTTGCTGGTCGATGAGGATGCGGGTGAGTTCTTCGTTCAGTACCAGGTTGTCGGTGGCTGCTTTAGTTTGCTTGGATACTTGCTGGCGCTGCCGATTAATGGTCTGTTCGCCTTGCGCCGTGAGCTGATGTTGCAAGGCTTTGATTTTGTTTTCATAGGCAGCTTGCTGTTGCGCCAGCGCTTCCTCGTGCTGACGGGCTTGTTCCGCTAGCGCCCTAGCTTCTTCATCCATTGCGACGGCCAGGGCTTCATATTCGGCCTTTTCTTTCTCAATGAGTTGGCTGAGTTGCTGGCTACTGTTTAGCTCTACGTTCGCGTGCTGCAAGTCATGGCGCAGTTTTTCGATGTCGCTTTGCAACTGGCGAAGTTGGACGCTGGGATCTGCAGGAGGCACGAACGGACCAGGTTTGAATCCAGCGCCAGCGTTGCCAAACGAGCGGTGGAACCATATCGCCAGTTCGCGCGCCAGTTTCAAGCCATCCATAGCCTCTTTGTGGCGAGTGCGAAACTGGTGAGCCGCTTTATTGCCTTCTATGCGTAGCGTATGAAAAAGCTCACGTACCTGAGACTCAAGTCGTAGCTCGCGGTTTAGGCGATAAAGGAGATCGGATTGGCTTGTCTGGTCATCGAAATCTACCCCTGATAACGCAGCCACGTGCTGAGCAAGCGCCTCACTCAACTGGCGCAGCTTGATTAACGTGGTGTTGGGGTCGCTGGAGAATGCCCCTTCTGCCGCTGAAGCCAACTGCACAAAAAGCGCGTCGTGCTCGGCCAGGAAGCCGAAGTTTGCTGATGTTTGGTCGCTGACTCGCACAGATGGCTCCATTTCGTATGGCATTCATGACGGAAGGCTCAGCCCCCAGCATTGTTTTGCTAATCTACGGACTTTATCAGGGTAAGGTGAAATGAGCAGCCCTATTACGACTGAAGATGGAATTGATGAAGTGATGCGTTGCATTGAGCCACCAAAAGCAAAATTGGGCGTCAAAAGTACACACAGTGTACTTTTTAGTACCTCGTAGATCACCTGGCTTTATTTGATCTAAAAAAAGTGCGTGAAAAGTACGCTGTGTGTACTTTTTAGTACCTCATAGGTCGTAACTATGTTTAGTTACGGCATTCTGTAACGAGCAAGGTTCGTTATAGAACTGTCGTTTCGACTATACCTTCGTAAAGCCTTTTGCCCCGGTGTGGTAACTTTTAGAATCAAGTGTTTAAGGGGACTCAAAAACCGCCAAAAGCTAACCCAACACACCACTTCGAGTGACTTGGCAACTACAAATTGTTTGCCAACATGGGTACTCCTAAAAATATACATACTGTAAGTAACCGCTTGGAAAACGGGGGTGAAACTAACAGTGTCCGTACGGTCTTTTAAGTTGAGGAACAGTGCTTGTATGCCATGACTCTACCGCTAGTAAACATGAAGTGTGCCCAAACGCCGCAACGAAGTTCATAAACGCGCGTGGTAACACAAGGGTACACTGGTGGGTTTGCCTGCCCTATTCGCACGAACTCAGATCATCGGCTAAACACCTAGAAATTGCGTTTACCCTGTTGGACATCGGTAAGAACGTTTCAGACAATATAAATGTATTGAGGCGCTGCCTCAGCTGCGTCTAGCTGGGACCATAAAACAAACAGCATTTAAAAAATCGGAACAACCGATCCGCTCAACAATGCCCCTAGCGGGCCCCTACCTACCGAGGTCCTCATGTTTTTTCAACTTAAACGCCAAGTTTGGCATCAGTAGCAATCAACATATCTCAGTTTTTCCTTTCTGGTTTTTAACCTTATCAAAATTGAGATGCATTAGGTTTGGATGGAGTTTGCAGCCTGCTATCAGGCATCTGGCAGCTCTTTCCAACGCCACGAGCAACGAAACCCCGAACGAAACCTATCGGGCCGGGCGGATTACCCCGTAATCAGCGGTGCGTCATCATCGCCACCACCCAATCTTTGCTCTCGCCCCACTGCCACCACTAAAAAAGGTGCCCATACCTCACGATTCATGCCGACTGCATGAAGCCCGCCCCGACCAAATGGTATCGCTGGTTCGTGAGGAAAAATCAATCGCGCATGCAGCAGCGCAAACGGAGGCTCGGCGCCATGATCTGGACATGGTTAAAACTGACTCAGCGTACGGGGACAGGGCCTACGCGTGTGGAAACCGAGTGGCCCTGCCCCCAGATGCTGAGGGGTTTGCCACACAACTATGCTGCACACACTGACAAAAGAGGTTTTATAGATTAGGAAACTGAGAAATGAAGAAACAGAAACGCTTTAACAGGAACTGGACGAAGCGGAATTTCGGCCTGGGACATAAGCCTGGGTATGCAGCGAAAGTAGCTCTTGCACAAGCTTACGGTGGGAGTGACCACTACTATACGCGCTTTACACATCATTCCAGATTTGAGCACTACCTTGATTGGCTGTCAGAACTCGATCCACCGATTCGGGACCTGCGAAAAATCACATTGGCGCATGCCATTGAATACTCAGAGGCTCTCGCAAACTCTGTGGCGTCAGGTGATATGAAGGTCAGCTATGCACAAAATCTCGTCTCGACGTTAAATACCGTAATGCGTGCGGTACGCCAGGACCAAGCAATTTGGCTTTCACCTGCAGATGTTGTCGGCAAACGTTCATACATCAGAACGAGCTTACCATTGGCAACATGGGACAAAGTAATCGAAGCCGTCCAGCTGGCAGAAGCCAAGGGCAATTTTCGGGGAGCATCGTTGGTTCTGCTATGGCGTGCCTTTGGTATGCGATTCCGGGAGGCCGCGCTTGCCGATCTTCCTCGATTGAAAGCTGAAGCTGACACTTACAATGCCGTCTGGATACTGGACGGTACCAAAGGCGGATTTAAATCTGAAAAGCGGCGAATCCAGATTGAAAGTGTCCAATGGCAATCCCTTGATTACGCACTACACACCATTTCCGATTCCGGCAGTTGTCTCATCGACGGCAACAACTCCCTTAAAGAATTTCTTAACCGGCACGCCAACCCCATGCGTCCGATTCTCAAACAGGTCGGAATTCAATGCCCTAAAGACTTACGGGCTGAAAATTTCATAGAGGTTTACGAGCGAACGTCCGGCCAGTTGGCTCCACTTAAGCAGTCCGGAGCGTTTGACAGGGAAGCGGATTCGGTAGGAAGAGAGGTCGTAGGGCATCAGGGCGGTCACAAACGCCCAACGGTCGCGTCATCCTATGTTGGCAAGCGAGATCGTACCAATCGCGATGTAGAGGTAGCCAAGCCATGAATCTTAACGATGTACATAAGCGCATCAAAGCCAAAGACGGCGCTGAAAGGACCCGAAGCCGGCACTTGAATCGTATCGAGAAGATGGCGTTGGCTGTCGAAAATCGGTTCCCTGAAGTTAAACACGCCCAACAGATTCGGCTGAAACATTGTTCATGGCTTCTAGAGCACTGGTGCAAACCATCAACGGTGAGAGATTACCGTAGCTCACTCCGCCTGTTGATTGAGGCTCTTGATCGGGACCAGGATTGGTTCAAACCACTGGGAATGGCGCAGGCCTCGTCTGGAGGACGTCCCAGGGACGTGTCTGTTGTCCGCTCGCGGTCATCAAAATACTGGATGGTTTAGCGCTCGTGCCGTTCGCCTAGTTTATCTATCAGTGCCGAGAGACTTTCGGCGTTGTTGTTAATCTCGCGCAGCAGGGTGAGTAGGGAGGTTCCGGTTGATTCATAAGAGCAAGCAACACTACTCAAAAAAATAACGCACTATCAGCCTTCCGCGACTGACAATGCGCCATGTTCATTCCTCAGAACCATTCATTTTTCTTAATCATACCGATCTTTTCTAATAGGTTATTGGGTTCCTCATTGTCTAACCCTTTAATATGCTCCAAAACTTCAATCTGCTCGTAAGGATTAGCAATATGCAACATATCGATAGCATCTGCCAGCTCACTAAGTACGTCTGTTACTTCATTGATCACTGAAAGATTACCGCTCTGCAACGCAGAAAATAGTTCACGAATTTTCATAGATTTCATCCTGTTTGAAATACCCACTTGGGCAAATCCAAACTATCAAAGAAACCGGATCCAGCAAGGCCCTACAAGGGCATTAAATTCTTTTTTAATGAGAAAAAAGTAGGCGAGAAACTTAGCCAGTGCTTCTTTACAGTTTGAACCAGACCGTAGAGAAATAAGGACTTATATTCTCGGCTAGCGGCAGAGACGTCTCCCCCCGAAAGATTGACTATGCTATAGAAACCACAGCCCCATACTAAGCTATTGCAGGATCGCTACTTTGCTAGGAATCGCCACTTCATCAACGTTTTTTTGATGCCAACTTCGTATGGAGGCTCGGCCCAAGTATGACCGAAGCGTTCAGCCAACCACCTTTTGTCGGCGATTCAAGGCATCGCGTCGTTGATGGTCTTGTCGATATACTTGATGAGATGAATTCGACCGGCGAACCGCGCTGGGTCTCACTGGAGGCACCATCCGGCTGGGGTAAGACCAGGGTCGTGCAAGAGTTCTATGCCAGACTGGCGGCACGCCAATCGAACCACTACTGGCCCGAAACAATCCTAGGAGCGAGCGACGTGCATGGCTTCGAGGTCGGCGATCGACGGAAGCGCGTGTTCCCTGATCCTCGCTATTTCGACCGAGAACCCCAATCGCTGCCGGAGTTCATGTGGCTGGGTATGGCATGTGATCTCCGCAACGGGCTCCCGTCGCAAACACTCCTCGAAGATCTACAACAGTTAAAGACACATGCGATTTACTTGGAAGCCGCCGCTGCGGCCCTGCAATCTGTGAGAAAGGGGCTTTTCCCAACTCTTGGCCAAGCTCGAACGGTTTTGTCAGAGGTAATTGAAGCAGCGATCGGGGAAGGCCTAGCGTTTATTGTTGAGGAGGTTGCGAAGGCTTCCGTACCCGCCATAGGGCTTGTCGTCAAGCTAGGCAGATGGGGGGTGGATCGTGTGGCTGAGTCTAACCGACGTGCCTCGGCGGTTGCCGCCAGCGGCGCAATACAAAAATTACAAGACGACGACCTGGTTGAAAGTGTAGTGGACATGCTTACCCGCCTTGCGCGGCCCGGCTTGCCGGTGATTGTCTTCGTCGAAGACCTTCATCGCGTTTCGGACATGTGCGAGGAATTGCTGGAGCGCCTTGTCCGGGCACGCTCGGCGGTTATGCTGATCACCACGACTTGGCCCGGAGAAGCGGCATCCAGAGATCGATTAGGTCCGCTCTTGTCCGAGGAGGGATTGCGTTCCCGGATTCTTCGTCTTCAACATGATGAAGACGCACCTACGGGCTTTCCCACTGGTGCCTCATTGGCCGCGCTGCCTAAGACTGCCCTCGCAGATATTGTCCTTTCTTACTATCCCAACGCCGAGCCACGAACGCTGGAACGCTTGGCCGCTCGCTATAACAACCCTCTGCCGTTGGAGCTGGTTTGCACGCTACCGAAATACCGGCGGCATTTCGCCGACGGTAGCCTGACCTTATCCGAGGAGGAGATCGAGGCACTGCCACGTCGCGTTGAGGATCTGTATCGGGAATTATGGGACGAACTGCCGTTGGCCGCACAACAGGTTATGGCCCTGGCTACTCTGGCTATTCCCGACAACGGGTCCGACTGGCATCACCCTATCACTCTGAGCGTGATTCAGACCTGCGATAAAATGATTGATGCGGCGCTCTTTGTTCACCCGCTCGATCAGGATTCCCTCCCTCACGGTTGGGTGCGAACCGTGGAGTCTTGGTCGCGTCGCTTCAATGAGCCAGATCAACTTGCAATTGCCAGGCAGTCGGTTGAGGAATACTTCTTTGAGATACAGATTGATGAGTTCCTGGCACAGCTCGCTGCAGCAGTCACAAAGCGTGATCTGGCGGAATTCAATGCGGAAGACCAACATTGCGCTTGGCTGATACTGGCACTATATAAAGAACGCAAAACCAATGATCTAGATGCTTTGCGAGCCATTCGCTGTCTACAGCAGTCACTGCGAGTTTTCCCACGAGAGCTACCGACGCTCATTGAGCTAGGGAAGTTCATTGAGTTATTTTCGATTAATCAAAATAACGTCGAATTGTTAATCGCGCGTCATGATTTTTTTTCAGCGCTTGCAGATTCGGGCCAGATATCTCTGGCTCTGGCAAAGTTCAATGTATTGTTGAAGGATCAGCAACTAGTGCTTGGACCAGATCATCCAGACGTGCTCGCCACCCGTAACAACATCGCTTATTTACTGGGTAAATCCGGACAAACTAAACAGGCTCTGTTATTTTTCGAGGCACTGCTGAAAGATCGCGAACGAGTGCTAGGACCTGACCATCCAGATGTACTAACTACCCGCAACAACATCGCTTCTTGGCTGGCTAAGTCTGGACAGATCTCACAATCGTTGAAACAGTTCGAAGCATTGATTAAGGACCAGGAAAGATTGCTGGGACCAGACCATTCGTCTGTGATAACCACCCGCAATAACATAGCATTTTGGATGGCAGAATCCGGCCAGTTATCACAAAGCTTGATACAGTTCAAAGCGTTACTGATGGACCAGCAACGGATACTTGAGCCAGACCATCCTGGCTTGCTCGTCACACGCGGCAACATAGCGTTTCGTATGGCACAATCTGGACAGATTTCTCAGGCGCTTACGCAGTTCAAGTCGCTCCTAAAGGAACAACAACAGTTGCTGGGACCTGACCATCCAGAGGTGCTCGGTACTCGCAGCGCTATCGCTACCTGGCTGGGTGAATCCGGACAGATCTCGCAGGCCCTCAAAAAGTTTAAGGGTCTGCTGCAGGATCAGCGAAGGGTGTTGGGATCAGACCATCCTGACTTGCTCGCCACCCGCAACAACATAGCTGCTTTGCTGGGAGAGCAAGGGCATATCTCACAGGCATTGGAACTGTTAGAAACGTTGCTAGAAGCTCGGACGCTGGTTCTGGGACCCGATCATCCTGAAGTGCTCACTACCCGCAACAACATCGCTTCTTTGCTGGGAGAATCCGGACAGATCAAACAGGCTTTGATACGGTTAGAGGCACTACTGGATGACCAGCAAAGGGTGTTGGGCTCCCAACACCCAGACGTATTCCACACTCGTGGCAAGGTAGCTCAGTGCTTGGCTAAGTCCGGAAAAATCTCGCAGGCCCTAGTACAGTTAGAGACGCTGCTAGAGGAGCGGGAGCAGGTGCTTGGACCCGACCATACAGACGTGCTCACTACCCGCAACAACATTGCTTCTTTGCTGGGAGAATCCGGACAGATCAAACAGGCTTTGGTCCAGTTCGACGCGTTGCTAAAAGACCGCGAACGGGTGCTGGAACCCAACCATCCCCATGTGCTCATCACCCGCTGCAACATCGCGTACTGGCTGGGAGAGTCCAAACAAATCTCACAAGCCCTGAAAATCTCTGAGGGACTGTTGAAGTACCAGCAACAGATGTTGGGACTAGACCACCCAGACGTATTTCTCACCCGCAACAACATCGCACATTGGATGGCAGAATCCGGACAGATCTTACCAGCATTAACACAGCTCAAGGAGGTTCAGGAAGACCAAGAGCAGGCACTGGGACTGGACCATCCAGGTGTGCTCGTCACCCGCAATAATATCGCTTCTTTATTAGGGGAGTCCGGGCAGATCGCTCAGGCGATGATAGAGTTCGAGGCGCTGCTGGGAGACCAGCAACAGATACTGGGGCTAGACCATCCAGATGCGTTCATCACCCGCAACAACATCGCATTCTTGCTGGGAGAATCAGGACAGAGCACACAAGCCCTGATACGGTTCGAGGCGCTGCTGCAGGATCGACAGAGAGTAATGGGGCCAGACCATCTAGATGTATTCAACACCCGAAACAATATCGCTTCTTTGCTGGGGGAGTCCGGGCAGACCCCACAAGCCCTAACGCAATTCAAGGCGCTGTTAGACGACCAGCAACGGGTGCTGGGGCCAGAACACCCACACATACTCAATACCCACAACCAGATCGCTTCCCTGCTGGCGAGAACCGGGGAGATCTCACAGGCCCTGAAGCAGTTTGAGGTGCTGCTTGAGAAACAGCAACAGGTGCTGGGGCCTGATCATCCACTTGTGCTTGACACCCACAACCACATAGCTTCCCTGCTGGCGAGATCCGGGGAGACTCTACAGGCACTGACGCAGTTCGAGGTACTACTTGAGAACCAGCGACGGGTGCTGGGGCCTGAACATCCACACGTTCTCAACACCCACAACCACATAGCTTGCCTGCTGGCGATATCCGGTGACATCCCTAAGGCCTTGACACATTTCGATGTACTTCTTGAGTACCAGCAACGGGTGCTGGGGCCAGAACATGCAGATACCTATAAAACGAATGATCTAATCAACTTACTTCGCTCGCGAGACATCCCGAGTTAATTGCCTACTAGCGAGACGACGCTGGTTTATTGATTTGGGAGCAGGTCACCTACGCCATTTCATAAACTTCATCCTTTTTGAACTACCCCACGCGAGGCAAATCCAAACTATCAAAGAAACCGGATCCAGCAAGGCCTCTCCAGGCCACTAATTGTTGTTTTTTGAGGAACCGCTAGGCCGCCAGAATATATCCACCCTTTAGCGTCGGGATCGGACCGGAAAACCAAATATGGCTGCCAAGAATATGCCCTAAAAGGTCTAACCCCCGTATTCAAGGAATTAGACGCAACTGCTGCGCACCCGAATTTCCTAAAGTCACAGGTAAGCTTACTGTGACGTGGAGATACACATGCTTGCAAAATACCTGTCAGCTGCGGACCTGGCCTCTCGGTTTGGTGTTTCAAAGGCGACCATTTGGCGTTGGAAACGTGAAGGTCAGATCCCCTCACCAATCTATCTGGGTGCTCGCTGTACGCGGTGGCGCGAAGAAGATATCCAGACTTACGAAAGAGGGTTAATCGCCGACGCGGCGCTCGGCTAGGCATAACGGCGACCGAGAAAATATCTGCTGATAAGGGCTGCGCTGGCAGCCCTTTTTTTGTGTGTCACCCCGCCGAGCTCTCTCATGGACAACCTTTTTTGGCTACGCGGTCGGTATACTGAACAGAAGGCACGCATTGCGAGGCGGTCTTATCAGCCCGCTCAGAAACGGTTTGCAGCAACGAAAAAAGCAGGCAGAATGGGTCTTGAGAGAAACGGTACGCACTACGGTACGCAGATGCAGAATTTGGGGAATGAAACAAAAAAGGCCACCGTTGAAGGTAGCCTTTTTAAGTCTCTAACATGTTGCTTTTAACCACTTTTCTAGTGGTGCCGACACCAGGAGTCGAACCCGGGACCTACTGATTACAAGTCAGTTGCTCTACCAACTGAGCTATGTCGGCGCTTCACGTTTTCTTGAGAACATGATTGCTTCGCTG
>AXCI01002568.1_pt1 | contig 41791 bp, 44 predicted proteins | sample 182571 | NCBI WGS metagenome assembly AXCI01 (sample SAMN02359225, study PRJNA218796) | groundwater metagenome | isolation source: Mt. Simon Sandstone pore water sample D5872 at 1.8km depth, Illinois-Basin... | place: USA: Decatur, Illinois | collected 2009-05 | reverse complement strand
ATGAAGATGGCAGTGTCTACTTTCTGGCCTGGCGTCAGCTCAATGACAACGCCCGGGATCATCTCTCGCGCCAGCTTGGCGATACCCTCAATAGCCTGCTGCCGCTGCTGGAGTGGCTGCAGCTGGTTCAAGAAGCCCTGGGCCGCGATACCCCTGGCCGCCCCCGGCGATGTGCTTAAACCCGCCGAGTTCAGCGCCAAGTGTGAAGACAACCAAAGCCTGCGCGAACGCCTGGAGCGCCTGGCCACAGACAGCTTTTTCGGCTCGCAAAGTGACCAGCTCGATGCCCAGGTAAAGCAGGTTTTCAAGCGCCTGAAAGAGCACGGCTACCTGCTCCAGCCTCATTCAGAGCGGCAGGTATTCGTGGTCACCGGCAAGATCGACTACCTGGTGGATCTGGTGCGCTTTATTCGCGATGAAGAGAACCTGCCCATCGAAGAGGGTAGCGAGGAGGGCTCTGGCGCTCAGGAGGCCCTTCTATGAGTGCCGGAGAGCATGCACTAGAAAGCCGCCTGCTGAAAACCGGCAGCGAACGTCTGGCGCTGCTCGGCAAGCACGCCGATGTACTGATGCAGGCCTACACCCGCGATGAAGTGCCGCTGGAATCGCTCAGCGATAGCGCGCTGCGCAAGCTGCTGGCGGCGCGCATTCTATGGCGACCGGACGAGCAGAGCGGCGTGAAGCTGGCGCCCAAGGTGCGTGAACTGATCGCCGAGATGCTCGCCGATGAGACCCGCCGCCATGTGAATGCCGATGTAGCGGAAACCCTGGAGCTGATTCGTGCCCTGGTACACAGCTACCGGGAGGCGCGCAGCCGCGGCGAACACTGGCGCCTGGAACAGCAGTTGATGCGCCTGCGCCAAGAGGTCGACGACCTGAACGGGCGCTTCGCCGATGCCATCGACAGCTTATGGCAGCGGCTCAATAGCGATTTTGGTTTCGTCAGTCAGCTCAACGACAAGATCCGCGAAAACGACCGCGCCCAGAAGCAGATCGCGAGGCTGCTAGATGGCCTGGCGCTGATCGACTTCGACGAGCTGATCGAGCTAGTGGGCAGCGACGGCAGCCTGCGCAAGCTTTTGATCAGCCAGCTACAGCAGCAGTTAAGCCACCACTACACCAGCCTGCGCGAAGTGCAGCGGCGCTTGATCGAACTGATGGCGCGCTTTCGCAAGCAGCAAGCGCGCAGCCGCCTGATTAGTGGCATGGCCGCCTTTATGCGCGAACACCCAGGCTTTGTGCCGGGCAACTACGCCCGCCGCAGCGAGGTACCAGGGCTGGTCAATCAAGCCGCCCCGCTAAGCGCCGCTGCCGCCCCGGCGCTGGATCGCAATCTGGATAGCCGCTTGCTCGCCGAGCTGTTGCACCAGCTACCCCAACCGCGCCACACCACGCAAACCGTTGAAGCGGCGGCCCCGGCCCAAGCGCAAGAAAGCAGCCTCGCCGCCGCCCGCCAGCAGGCGCTCAAGCAGGATGTGGAACACTTCTATTTGAGCGTGATCGACAAGCCCCAGGTGGAGCCGGTCAGCGCCCTTGAGTACCTGCGCGAAAGCCCGCTGGAGTGGCCAGATGAGATCTGGCTGTTCCAGGTGATTTCCGAATACCAGGGCCTGCCGCGCAGCGACCAGAAGGCATTTCGACTCAAACAGCAGGAGAGCCAGGCCAGCCAATTCAATCACCTGCGCCTGATCCACGATGTAGAACTGCAGCTGGCCGTATGAACCTACCCAGCCGCGCACGCAATGGCCTTAATGGTGTGGCCCGCGAACTTCTCCGCCAGCCCGCGGTGGAGAAGCCGCGCCGCCAATGGGTAGACGACGTAGTGGCCTGGTGCCACCAGCACGACATTGATCTGGCCACGCGAATCAACAGTAAAGCGCTGCGCTTTGACGCCGCCTTGCTGGCGCAGATTAATGACGTTCTAGAGAGCGCCCGACTAGCACCGCTAGGCCGCTCACTCAGCGGCCTGACCAGCAGCGCCCAGGCGAAAGAGGGCGTGGAAGAAGACAAGGCAACCCGCGAAAGCCCCCGTGCGCGGCGGGTGCTCGTCAGCTTTCCGCCTCAATCAACGACCGGGCTTGCCACCGAGCCACGCGCTATCCGCGATGTAGATGTGCTAGGGCTAAAGCTGAGCGCGTTCAGCGCTCTAATTCAGGTTGAAAACCTCGACAGCTTCTATGAGTTCTCGCCGGAACAACCAGCGCTAAGCGGCTACGTAAATCCATTGGTCGTCTACCGCGGCGACAGCCACTACGGTGGTGGCTTTTCCTTACTAGCAGAGGCTTGGCACAAAACCCGCCGAACACACATCTACGCCGGTGATTTCGATGTAAAAGGCGTCACGCTAGCCCTCGACAGCAACGCCACCCACTTGCTCCTGCCCGACATCAAATGGCTCACCCAAAACGCCACGCCGCTGCATGTGCCTGCTGAGCAGTTTCCTTACCAACGTAGGCTTCGTAAGCATCTCGCCGCGCTGCCATCTGCCCATCCATTGCGTGAATACCTTACGTTGTTGTTGGAAAAGCAGCGGGGGCTTAAGCAGCAGTGGTTTGTTGAGGGGGTTATACGTGTGGCCCTTTGATTATAGCGGCTTTAATTGCAGAAAAGCTTATTTGCTACTTTTAAGTGTTTTTTTGATATTTTTGCTTTGCGGCGAGCCAGTGGGTTTTAGTGGAAATAAACGGCTGTGTAACTCTGATCAACCGATACCCTATACAGGGGGTTGACAACGGAGTTGTTTTGTTGATAGCTTTTAATTAGGCTTATGGGCAGATTTTGGGTCGCGTATCGCGATCAGTGAAAAAAAGGTCCGGAAGGATTGCATCTTTGAAGTGTTACACTTGACGCTAAGTTAACCTTAAGTGCGTAAGAGTGCCCATAAGCCGTTCTCACCTTAATTAATTTATTGGCTGGTTGTTATGTCCAAACTGCGCAAACTTAAGAGCATAACAACTAAGCAAGAATTTGCAGATTTACTTGGGGTTAAGGCTTCTTTTCTTACTTATGTATTGTATGTTTTGAGGCCGGAGAATCAATATACCCAATTCTCTATTCCTAAAAAGAATGGCGGAAATAGGGTGATAAATGCACCAGTGGAAAAGCTGAAAAGTCTTCAGTCAAGTCTTTCAAATCTCTTGTTGGATTGTGTTGACGAAATTGATAAAGCTAAGTTTCCTGTTTCAGAAATAAATAAAAATAAGGATAAAAATTCTAAATCTAATAATCACGAAATTCTCAAGGTTAAAGTGCCTGACGCTGATATAAAGCAACCTTCGCTGTCTCACGGGTTTGTTCGTAAACGTTCGATTATCACTAATGCGATGATGCATTTAGATCAAAAAAATGTTTTGAATATTGATTTAGAGAATTTTTTTGACAGTTTCAATTTTGGTAGAGTAAGAGGCTTTTTCATTAAAAATGAAAATTTCAGGCTAGATCCTCATGTTGCTACTGTTATTGCTCAGATCGCTTGTTATAATAATAAATTGCCACAAGGCGGCCCTTGCTCTCCAGTCATAACAAACTTAATTACTCATGCGTTAGATATTCGTTTGGCTGCATTAGCTAAAAAGTATTCCTGTATTTATTCCAGATACGCAGATGATCTTACTTTTTCTACTCGTAAAGTGGCATTTTCTAGACAAATTGCGAGGCTGGAGAAAGGCGAATTTATTGCTGGGAAAAAGCTGCAAAGTGAAATTATACGTTCTGGTTTTTCTATAAATGATAAAAAACAAGGGTTCAATTTAAAGACTCTAGACAAGACGTGACAGGGCTTATTGTTAACCAAAAGCCTAACGTGAAAAAGGAGTACTGGCGAACAGTTAAATCACAATGCCATAGTCTATTTCAAACTGGTAGCTTTAAAAAGAAAGTTTCAGGTGTTCTCGTTGAGGGGAGTGTTAATGAGCTTGAAGGTCAGCTTAATTTCATTGATCAAGTTGATAGTTACAATCGATTAAGGCAAAAAACACCTTTAAGTTACATATATCAATTTGCCAGGCATGGCCACAATACCTCTCCGCTTTTAAGTGGCAGAGAGAGAACATTTAGTCGATTTTTATATTACCGTTTGTTTTATGGAAATATTAAGCCAACAATACTTTGTGAGGGTAAAACTGATAATGTTTATCTGAAAACTGCGATAAAAAAGCTAGTAAGTAAATATCCGTTACTAGCAGAAGAAAAGTCTAGTTCAAAGTCTGGCAAGCCGAGCTATGAGCTTTTGGTTCGTTTTTTAGAGTATTCTAAGCGCACGAGATTTCTATTGCAGCTTTTCGGTGGTACCTCATATTTAAATTATTTTATTAGCAAATTTGATTCTCAATACGCATTTTACAAAGGACCAAAACCTCAACATCCCGTTATAATTGTTTTAGATAATGATTCAGGTTTTACTAGTGAGATTGAAAGCAAGTTGAAAAAAATAAAAACGGCAACTAGTTATCCAGTTACATTAAATCAAAAAGATTTTCGTAATGCAGATTTTGTTCATGTAATACACAATCTTTATGTTGTGTTAACGCCATTAAGTCCGCTGTCTAAAGACACTGCCATTGAAGATCTCTTTGATTCTGCCGCTTGGAATATGATTGTGTCAGGTAAAAAATTTAATCCTAAAGAAGATAGAGATATCACGAAAGAATACGGAAAAGAAATTTTCGCTAAAAAGTTGTTCAGGCCCAGAAGGATAAAGTTAATTTTGATGGTCTAAGGCCGCTTTTAGATCGTATAGTTAGAGCCATCGAGCATTATGATACCATTTAATAATGATTGGTTAGATTTATGATTTTAAAAATTGGCTTATTTTTATCTGTTGGTTCTGGTCAGTTAGTCAATATAGTTGAATCTTAGAGTGTCTGAAGATCGCTTGATTTGCACTTAATTTTTTCACCTATAGGTGTGACGGCTAGTTGCGCAATAATTTGATCACTACTGTTATAAGCTAAGTGTAGTAGGTGTAGTTGAGTTAAAATGCATTAATATCTTCATGATAAAAGCTATAAAAATGTTTTTATTTTGCCTACTGCCAATCAACACCCTTTGTTCCCAAAGCGAGTGCGTCAGAGAGAATGGACTCAATATGAACCTACTCTTCCTAGGCACTTCCGCCCGTGTACCCACCAAGCAAAGAAACGTCTCCGGCATCGCCTTGCGTGAGAGCAAAGGAAAAGGCTGGTACCTGATCGATTGTGGTGAGGGCACCCAGCATCAGGTATTGCATACCAAGCTGTCGTTTCATTCGCTGAAAGCCATCTTGATTACCCACGTGCACGGCGACCACTGTTATGGGCTGCCGGGCATACTGGCGAGTGCGGCCACATGCGTTCATAGTAATTTGGGCTATGCTGGGAAAACTAGTTTTTCTTAATGTGGCATCCTACAGCTCAAGGATACGGTGATATGAGCCTAGAAATAACAATGGTTGTACTGCTCGCTGCTATCTTTAACGCAAGCTGGAATGCGATCGTTAAAGTGAGTGGCGACAGGATCGCCGTCATGGCGGTGATTACCTTATTGGGCAGTCTAGCTTCTGTATTCGCCTTGCCTTTCGTGGCACTCCCCGATTCTGCCAGTTGGCCGCTTCTTGGCTTGGCCATCTTGATTCATACCGCCTATCACTTTTGCCTGCCCATGGCTTACCACTATGGCGATTTCGGCCAGGTCTATCCCATCGCGCGTGGATCAGCGCCTTTACTCGTCACCCTTGGCGCTGCCGCGTTCGCTGGTGAAATGTTGGGGTTCCTCCCGTTACTCGGTGTGCTGTTTCTTGGCGTTGGTGTGATGTCGTTAGCTTTTGATACCAGCACCGGTATTACCAGAAATCCACGCGCTATCCTCCTTGCACTCGGTACGGGTGCTTTTATCGCTTCCTACACGCTGGTGGGTGGCCTTGGTGCACGGCAAGCTGGCTCGGTGCTCGGCTTTGCGGTTTTATTGACCCTCGGCAACGGCTTGTTGACGTTTGCGATTGCTCTGACATGGAAAGCCAAGGAGATAAAAAGAGTTATATCCAGCAATTTGGCACCCGCCGTTGTCGGCGGTGGAATGCAGGTCGGTGCGTACTGGATCATTATCTGGGCGATGGCCTACGCCCCGCTTGGCATGGTGTCGGCTCTGCGTGAAACCAGCGTACTGTTCGCTGCGCTTATTTCCACCATCATTCTGAAAGAAGGCTTTGGCGTATGGCGGTTTGTTTCTACTGGCCTGATCGCTTGCGGCATTGCGTTGACGCGTTACAAGCCATAGGAAAGCCTCATGCTGTTGATATAGCTCGTCAAGCGACTACCAACTTCCTCACACATTACTGATCTTTAGCCTTGCTTAGCTTGGTCACGCTTATCCATAAAGGCGAGAAGCAACCCTTTCACCGTGATAACAAGGCCTGCCCCGTAATATACCCTTGTCTAAAAGTTCATTTACTTGAGGTGAGTAATATTGGTGCTGGCATAATTCATGGGCACACGATATGGAGTATGCGGCTAAAATTAGCTTTGCTCTCAAGAGAATTGATGGAGTAAAGTCAACTTGGTGGCTGCAAAACCTCAAATAATAGACCGTTGAGTTCATTGAGGCTTTGCAGGAAGGCGTAGAGTGCACTGTTAGTGTAAAAGGAGAAACCAATTGACATCGAATGCAAGCATCCAGTTTCACATGCGATTTGTTATAGAGAAGCATCAAGAACTTATAAAGTCGCTTGATGAATTAGTAAAAAATTTGGTGGGTGAAAAACTTGAATCTAAGAAGGCAAAGGCAAATTTTTCGCTACAAAAAGCCAATGATCTTAAAGCATCAATATCGCAGCAAGATTGTCCTACATGGCTCCCACCTCTAATTCAAGGTTTGGGTTACTTTGTCAACGGTCCATGGAATCAGTCGGATCTGATCATTCACCTAATTAAAAATATTGAGGCAATTCGAGGGCATAAATGGATTTTTGATAATCCATCGGAATCAGCTTTCGACTTTGATTCGATTTTTGAGCACTACAAATCTCAAAGCAGGCTGCCTGAGCTGTTTGAAGAGATAATTAAAATATTGGAAGAGATTCAGAGCAGCGGTGAAGTAGATAGCATAGCAATGATGACTGCGTTAGGGAAAGTGATATCAACGTTAAAGAAAAATAAAAATGGTTCTTTTTTTTCCATCAATAGTGCATGGTCATTTTTGATTTCTTTTCTTAAAAACTATATGTGGGTTGAACTTGCTAAAGTTCCTGTTCTTGGATCTGCAATGGAAGCTCTAGAGAAAGCAATTAGTGAAACAAATGAAGAAATGTTCAAAGTTCACTCAGAAGTCCAATCTGAAATGAAGAGAGTCGTTGAGACTGAAGTAAAAGCCTTGAAAAAGAAACTAATTTTAATTTTGTAGGTTACGACAAGCATGGTGGTGAAATTCCAAGCCTCGAATACAAGGCGGCAGTGGACGAAAATGCGTAGCATTAACAAAACTATCAAAAGTGACGCTCGTGCCTCACAAGCTTTATATGGTATTTATCCATATTAGTGTGTTGGTTTTCGCTACACGTCAAGCCAGCCGTAAATGAGGGCATTAAAATGAAGGGAGAAGATAAACATGGCAAAAATATACAAGAAAAAGATTAAACAATATGAAGACTTGTTTAGGGACTCTTTTCGAGAGCTTTCAATGCTTATGCAGTCAAAGTTAGAATTCGAAAAAAACAGCAAACTATTCAAATCTAGACTCCGGGATTCCATTGGAAGATTACTTTAGAGAAAGCTTTGGTCAATTTATACCGAAGCAATATAGTGTTGATTGTGCCACTGTTGTTGATGGAGAGAATTTCTCATGCGGTGACTGTGACTTTGTTGTTTATGATAACTTAAAAATGTTTTTATAAAACATCCTTCCACAGAGAAATCTCGAAGAAAATTTATATTTCACGAATCAACATATGGGATTGTAGAGATAAAACAGAAGCTTACTCTTGGTAAAAAAAGGATGGGCAAGGGGAAAAGAAATCGCAAATATGTAGAAGGTACGCTACATAAAGCCCTAGAGAAACTGTTCGCGTACAAGCAACTCAATAGAGATTTTTATTTTAACGAGCACGTTATAGCTACTCGGCCTGGAACCGACGGCGGCACCCATCTTACTAATAAACCTTTTAGTTACGCTTTCTTCTATGATTCAGACATTGATATCAATAATGACGCAATGCTGGCTGAGCTTCTTGAGGAGTTTTATTGGTTAAATATGCAACAACCAATGGGAGAAAGAGTCAATGCAATATTTGTCCTCAACAAGTTTCTCATTACTTGGCAACAAGAAGGAAGTCATTATTTTTCATACCACCCGCCTGAGAGCACTCAACCAACAGCGGTGCTAGGTAAGGCTAAAGAAGATACGTTATATATTCTATACATACTGTTGGCCAATGTTCTGAGAATAAGTGAAGTCACTGTGCCAGTATTCAATCGGGACTATGGTGGTGATAAATACCTAAAGAAAATAGAAGCGCACGTGTTTAATGGCGATGGAAAATACAACAAATAATTGCACCGAAAAATGCATGTAGGATAAGCATTCAAATGCTTTAATATACGCTTAATCATTAACTCAAAAGCACTACTGTTTAATTTTCGCTAGCAGGCAGCCCATCAGCTTAGTTATAAACGTGAACACAAAGACGAGATGAATTTACTGTTCCTAGGCACCTCCGCCGGTGTCCCCACAAAAACCAGAAACGTCTCCAGCATCGCTTTGCGAGAAAGCAAAGGGAAGGGCTGGTACCTGATCGATTGTGGTGAGGGCACCCAGCACCAGGTTTTGCACACGAAGCTGTCGTTTCATTCGCTGAAAGCCATCTTTATTACCCACGTGCACGGCGACCACTGCTATGGGCTGCCGGGCATACTGGCGAGTGCGGGAATGGGTGGCCGGAAAGCGCCACTTACTATTGTGGCACCCGCGGGCATCAAGGCGTGGTTGGAGGCTACCTGTGAGGCCACACAGCTATGTTTGCCCTTCGCCCTGGAGTTTATCGACTCGGACGAGCTGCCAAGCGTTGAGTTTGAGAGCATCGCGGTGTCCACCTTCAGGCTTTCACACCGAGCGCCGTCCTATGCTTATGCGTTTACGGAGACAAAAGTCGACGCTGCCTTGGACGTGGATAAATTAGCGCAAAAGGGAATTCCGAGAGGGCCGTTGTGGGGGCAGTTGAAGCAAGGGTTTGATGTTGAGTTTGAGGGCGAACAGTTAAAAAGCCATGACTACTTGATCTTCAAACACAAGCCGAGAAAAGTGGTGATCGCTGGGGACAATGACCAGCCTGACTTGCTGTTTGAAGCGTGCGCGGGTGCACAGGTGCTGGTGCATGAAGCCACCTACACCGAAGAGATGGCCAAGAAGGCCGGTGATGTGGGGCATAGCTACGCCAAGCTTGTCGCCGCGTTTGCTGAATCGGTACAGCTGCCCAACCTAGTACTGACGCACTTTAGCCCCCGTTACCAACTCAGCCCCCATTCGTCGCCTTCTATCGAAGACATCCGAAAGGAGGCCCAGAGCGCCTATTCTGGCTCGTTTTACCTAGCGCGGGATTTTGGCGAATACACCCTGGATAAATCGGGCTACTTTTCTGAACTGGCGGGCGAATAGCCGATTTCACCTCGCCACTTCTTAATAGATCAACGGGCAGGTCAGTCGCGGCAATAGCCTTCACCTGTTTTCACTACCAAGCAGTCTTCCTTTTCCAATAGCCACTTCATGCCGGTGGCTTCGCCGTCGCCCGCGCGAAGCAGCTGTGGGCCGTCCTCGCGGTTGAAGCGAATGCCCTCGGCGGTGGCCTGCCCTTCGAAGGTGCCGCTTTGATCGGCATCCAGGCCGTACTGCATTTTAAGCAGATAGTGGCCCGGGCCTGCAGACTCGTCCTTGCTGATTTCCAGGAATAACCCTTCAACGCCAATCCATCGGCCGACCCATTGGTCGGTCATCTGATGATGGGGCTGGTTTTGCTCGGTTGATGTACCTGGGTCCGGCGTGCCTGATGCGGTGGTATTGCTGTTTTGGGCGCACCCGCTGATAAGCAATAGGGTGCTTAGAGCTAACGCTGTTTTGATCATAAGTAGTGATACCTTCTGGGGGTGAATGGCCGTCTAAATCCAATCCTCTACTCGAAGCCCTGGGACGCGACTAAACTCCCCTAGATTATTGGTTACCAGAATCAGGCCTCTTGAACGAGCGTGCCCGGCAATCATCTGATCGTATGGGCCGATGGGTGTGCCCGCTTTGGCCAGCTCGCTACGCAGCTGGCCACTGTGGTAAGCGGCACTGGGGTCGTAATCGAGAACTTCCAGCCGCGCCGCAAACCCTTCTATCACACCCAAGTTTTTCTCGGGAGAAGCGGACTTCTCAGCACCATACACCAACTCCATGAGTGTCACGGTGCTGATGCAGAGCTGGTCGCTATGCTGGTTAAAGGTCTCACGAACATGGGGAGGTTTATGTTTGATGGTGAAAACGCAGATATTGGTGTCAAGCATGTACTTAAGCATCAAAGCGCCTCTCGTTCCTGTTCGTTTGGCTGCTCACGTTCACTCATAAAGTCTGCAGTGACACTTTGGCCATCAAACCAGCTGTCCCACGCCTCACCTACGGGGGTAATTAAGCGCGCGCGACCCAAGGCAATAACATCAACACGTGTAACGTTCTCAGGCAGCGCGAGGGATTTCGGCATGCGCACCGCTTGACTGCGGTTACTTTTAAACACCGCTGCTTTTTCCATGGCTGTCTCCTTTAAGTACTGCCGTTACTCAATCTATACGCGTAACATACTTTCTTTAGTTTGATCGAATTTTGGGATATGTCAAAGGGATATACAAATGCAAAAGGTAAAAATTGACCTAGTATCCGATGTAGCCTGCCCGTGGTGCGCGATTGGCTACCGGCGCTTAGAGCAGGCGTTAGAGACACTTGATGGCGAGATCGACGTCGAGCTGGTCTGGCAGCCTTTTGAGCTGAACCGCGATATGCCGCCCGAGGGCGAGCCGATCCTTGAGCACTTATGCCGCAAGTACGGTAAGGATGCTGCCAGCATGGAGCAGTCCCAGCGCGAGATCATGGCCGCCGCCGAAGAGCTTGGGCTGAATTTTCGTGGTGCTCTTGAGCGTCGGGCGAACAATACTTTCGCTGCCCACCGCGTGCTGGCGTGGGCTGGAACGCAAAATCAAGAGACAGCCCTGCAGTTGGCATTGTTTGAGGCTTATTTTGGTGAAGCGAAAAACCCGGCCGACCCAGAAGTGCTTCGCGAGAAGGCCACTAAGGTGGGACTTGACGGCGACACCGCCGAGGCCATCGCCCGATCGGATCAGTACGCGGACGAAGTGCGAGCGGCAGAGCAGCGATTCATGGACGCAGGGGTAAGCGCCGTGCCAGCCATAATCCTAGATGGCCGCTACCTGATTTCTGGCGCCCAGCCCGCCAATGTGCTGGTCGATGCGCTTCGTCAGGTGGCTGAGGAAAGCGCGAACGGCTAACGTCAAGCCTTAGTGGTCACCGAGCCGACTCGTTTTTGCTGAGATCCAAAAATAGACTTTCTACACCGGATCATGTTCCGACCCATTGATCGGTAATCTTAAACAGAGATTAACCGTAAAATGAGGTAACCACTGAAACCAGAGACGCCGAGCCTACTGATTTCAATTCAACTGTGAAAAATGCCCATGACGACATCACTTCATCGCCTTTACTCTTTTCGTCGCTGTCCCTATGCCATGCGTGCCCGTCTCGGCACGTTGTTTGCTGAGTTAAAGGTGGAGCTGCGGGAGGTCATATTGAAAAACAAACCGGCCCAGATGCTAGCGATTAGCCCGAAAGGTACTGTGCCTGTTTTACAGCTTTTTGATGGTACCGTGATCGAAGAGAGCCGAGAAATAATGGTGTGGTCGCTTGAGCAACAAGATCCGCAGGGGCTGTTAGATGCGAAGGTTAGGGATCAGGCCAATGCCCTGATCGACCAAAACGATAATGAATTTAAACATTGGCTGGATCGTTATAAATATGCCGACCGACATCTCGAAATGACTCAGGCAGAATATCGGCAACGGGGTGAGACTTTTTTACAGGTTTTAGAGGAGCATCTGACTCAAAAGCCTTATCTTCTGGGGGATAACGCGACCATTGCTGATATTGGCATCATGCCTTTTATCCGCCAATTCGCCCATGTAGATCGCGATGTTTTTTATAGCCTACCTTACCCGCACCTGCAGCGGTGGTTAGAAGACTGGTTGGAGCACGCCTTCTTTCTGCAGGCCATGACCAAGTTTCAGCCATGGCAAGAGGGGGATGACGTGGTAGTTTTCCCTTCGTAAACATAGCGCTACCTATTAATTTCTAGTCGGGTTTCTTCCTTTCTGCATAAACGCCCGCAGCGTATCACTCGCTTGGTCGATGGGTAGCACGCCATCCCAGTGTCTGCGATTGCCTTACCTGTTTTGGGCATAAGCTGCATTAAGCTGTTTTATAATTCTCTTTGCGGGATGCCCGGCTTTTAGCCCTGTGGCCAAAATGCTTGACCCTTCGGCTTGAAAGTCCATGTAGCCGTTGTGGCGTGGCCGCACCCAGGCTCTTTCAAGAGTCGCTAATGTATTACGATAAAAGCCATATACCGGTTTATTAACCGCTTCATCTTCCCAGGCTGAGGCATGTCCCGGCTGCCCCCAGCTTTTGCGAGAATCGTTTTCTGCACATCTTCGCCGGCCACCCAAAAGGCATAAAAGGTAAGAGTCGACCTAGTACCAATGTCGCCTGCCCGTGGTGAGCGATCGGCTAGCGGCGCTTTGAGCAAGTGCTAGAAACCCTTGATGGCGAGATCGACGTCGAGCTGTTCTGGCAGCCTTTTGAGCTGAGCCGGGATATGCCGCCCGAGGGCGAGCCGGTTATTGAGCACTTGTGCCGCAAGTACGGTAAGGATGCTGCCAGCATGGAGCAGTCCCAGCGCGAGATTATGGCCGCCGCCGAAGAGCTTGGGCTGAATTTCCACGGTGCTCTTGAGCGTCGAGCGAACAATACTTTCGCTGCCCACCGCGTGTTGGCATGGGCCGGAACGCAAAATCAAGAGACGGCCCTGCAGTTGGCATTGTTCGAGGCTTATTTTGGTGAAGCGAAAAACCCGGCCGACCCAGAAGTACTTCGCGAGAAGGCCACTGAGGTGGGACTTGACGGCGACACCGCCGAGGCCATCGCCCGCTCTGATCAATATGCAGATGAAGTACGTGAGGCAGAACAGCGCTTTATGGACGCAGGGGTAAGCGCCGTGCCAGCCATAATCCTAGATGGCCGCTACCTGATTTCTGGCGCCCAGCCCGCCAATGTGCTGGTCGATGCGCTTCGTCAGGTGGCCGAGGAAAACGCTAGCCGCTAACGTTCTGCCGCTCTTTAATGATCACCGAGCAGGTCAGTCGCGGCAATAGCCTTCACCTGATTTCACTACCAGGAAGTTTTGCTTTTCCATCAGCCACTAGAATAGCAAATTGATGTGCTATAAGTATGCGCATATAGTAAGTGCATTGTTATGTGCGAGGAGTGAATCATGCAAGCCGCCGAAGTAACCAAATCCATGCGCAAGCCGACGAATCTATCGCTAGATAGTGCTCTTCTAAAAGAGGCTAAGGCGCTGGGAATCAATGTTTCACGATCAGCAGAGGCAGGGATTGCGGAGGCGGTCAAGCTGCATAAGCAGAAGCAGTGGTTGGAGGATAATGCCAACGCCCTTGCAAGCTCGAATGCATACGTTGAAGCGAATGGATTGCCTCTTGCACGGCACCGTCAGTTCTAATGGCCCGTTTCGATATCTTTGAAAACCAGGGTGTGGATGGCTATCTGCTGGATGTTCAGACAGATCTTCTCAGTGGCTTGAACACTCGAGTGGTCGTGCCACTGCTGCCCAAATCCTCGGCGCCGTCTCCTGCTCAAAGGCTAAACCCGGTGTTCAACGTTAAGGGTCAAGAGGTTGTCATGGCGACTCAGTACATGGCTGCTGTGCCTGAAAGCGAATTGCGTTTTATTGCGGGTAGCCTTGCTGAGCAGCAAGACGAAATTTCTGCGGCGTTGGATATGCTGTTTTTGGGATTTTAAGGTTGAGCTTGTCGGAAGGCTCTCGGGCGTACCCCGGAAAGCAACCAGAGCTTATTTGGGACGTTCAAAATGAGTCGATTAAATCAAGAAGAGCAGGATATTCTGGACGCATTTGATGCGGGAGAGTTGCAGCGAGCAACAGATGTTGAGTACACGAATACAAGGCATCAGCAGTATGCTGAGGCGATGCTCAAGAAAGATGCCAGCGACCAGCGCGCTAACGGCCCACACCCTTTAATCTGCTGCGACTGAGTGGGCTATCCGATATATTCTAGTGGCAATGTATCGGAGGCAGACATGGTTGATTTCGCATCCCTGCTAATAGTGGCGGGCACATTCTTGATTGCGGGAAGCGTCAAGGGCGTCATTGGCCTTGGACTCCCGCCAGTTAGCCTAGCGCTGCTTACCGTCGCGCTGGATCTGCCAACGGCCATGGCGCTAATGCTTATTCCCTCATTTGTTACGAACATTTGGCAGTCAACGGTGGGCGGAAACGCAAGAGCAATCTTGGCTCGCATTTGGCCATTCCTGGCGATGGCGACTCTTACTGTCTGGATTGGTGCGGCCGCACTGACTCGCGTCAATCTCACGTATCTGACGGCGCTCCTGGGCAGTTTGCTGATTATTTACGCTGTCGTTAACCTGGCCGGGATCAAGATTGTTGTACCCAGCCGCCATGAGGTTTGGGCAGGGCCGTTAATCGGCTCTGCGAATGGGGTGCTTACCGGAATGACGGGTTCATTTGCTGTGCCGGGCGTGATGTTTCTTCAGGCCATTGGCCTTCCGAAGAATATGCTGATTCAAGCGATGGGCATGCTATTTATGGTCTCCACGCTGGCTCTCGCGGCGGCGCTGCAACAGGCCAATTTTTTGACACTCCAAACTGGCGTAATGTCGTCAGTAGCGGTGCTGCCCGCGCTCGCTGGCATGGTGATTGGCCAGCGAATTAGAGAACGCTTATCCGAGCAGATGTTCCGCAAGGTATTCTTCATTTCACTTCTGATTCTGGGTGCTTACATTATTGTTAATACTCTTCAGAAGCTTTAAGTGCCTTTCAAAACCAATAGTGGGCGCACTAGGGTTTGTACGAAAAGTCGGCGAGCGATGGCTAGACAAGGCAAAAATCAACGAAAAACGGACCGGGCTCGCGTGCGAGTTTACAGGGTGTAAATGAGCATTTTGATCGGACTCGCGCACGAGATGATTTTTAACGCCGTATAGACGAGTGCAGGCAGTTTTCGTACAAAGCCTAAGTGGTTAAGACGACACCAGAATCGAGCGCTGGCTTTTACCTAAAGCCAGCGCTGAATATCACTTAACGCAAAAACGCCCGCAACGTATCACTCGCCTGGTCAATGGATAGCACGCCATCCAAGTGGCCTCGATTGCCTTCCAGGGTTTCAAGCGTTACGTCGGTGCCGTCTGCTTCAATCAGCTCGGCGGTACGGCGCACGCCTTGGGGCGCGAAGACGAGATAGTTTTCGCTATACAGCATCAGTGTTGGTGCTTCGATAGGGTAAGTCTCATTTCAAAGCTTTGCTTTTATTACGAGCTTAAATTTTTATTGGTGCTCGATGCGCAACGCGCTACAATATCCTCATGATTAAATCATTCCGTCACAAAGGACTGAAACGGTTCTACGCTTGTGGCAGCACTGCTGGCATACAGGCAGATCACGCTAAGAAGTTGCGTATGCAGCTTGCTGCTCTGGATACGGCTATTTCAGTGGAAGACATGGATATCCCCGGCTTTCGTTTGCATCCGTTGAAGGGGAAAGACAAAGAGCGATGGTCGATTTGGATCAATGGAAATTGGCGCATGACGTTCGAATTCTGGGACGGCAACGCTTACATTCTTGATTATGAGGATTACCACTAATGACGATGCATAACCCACCGCATCCCGGCGAATTTATTCGGGAGGTTTACCTAGCGCCCTTTGGCATTAGCTCCCGCCAGCTTGCTTCCAGTTTGGGTGTTTCACCCTCTACGCTTTCAAGGTTGCTGAAAGGGGGTAGCGGCATTAGCCCCGAAATGTCTTTGCGTTTGTCGAAGGTTCTTGGACGTACCCCGGAGAGCTGGCTGGCAATGCAGGATACATATGACTTATGGATGGCTCGCAGCACAATTAATTTGGACGATCTTCACCCTTTGGATTTTGAAGCCGCCTAAATAGCGCTGGCTTTAGTCTAAAAGCCAGCGCTCCCCCCTTACTGCAAAAACGCCCGCAACGTATCACTCGCCTGGTCAATGGATAGCACACCATCCAAGTGACCTCGATTACCTTCCAGGGTTTCAATCGTCACGTCGGTGCCGTCTGCTTCAATCAGCTCGGCGGTGCGGCGCACGCCTTGGGGCGCGAAGACGAGGTCGTTTTCGCTGTACAGCATCAGAGTTGGTGCTTCGATGGCGGCAAGCCCTTCCTCTAACGAGTCGCCGTGGCCCGCTATAAAGGTTTGGTTGGCGCGCACCAGGTACAGCAGATGGTTAGCATCGGAAAGCGCCGCACGTGCGGCGGCGACGTCATCCAGCGTTTGCTCTATGGCGTAGCGGGCGTTGATATCTTGAGCCGGATCGCTATCTTCGTCGGCCCAGTCGCGGTTAAACGTCTCGTTGGCCCACTGCCAGTGGTTAGCATTGAGCGTGACCAGCTTCAGCGCTTCTTTTAGGCCGTCGGTGGGTGGCTCGCCGTCGTAGTAGTTACCTTCGTTCCAGTTGGCATCCAGGCGAATTGGGGCTGCCCAGGCGCTTAGCGTGGCCAGTAGCCAGGGGTCGGCAACGCCACCCCCAATCACTGAGATTAGTCGTTCGACTCGGTCAGGGTAGGCGCTGGCCCACTCGATGGCCTGTAGCGCGCCCATTGAGGCGCCCATCACCGCATGCAGCGATTCAATGCCTTGGCTCTCTAACAGTTCGCGCTGCACCTCGACAAAGTCACGGATAGTCACCACCGGAAAGTCCATTCCCCAGGGTTCATCGGTGTCAGGGTTGATAGAAGCGGGGCCCGTGGTGATGACATTGGGGTCGTTAGCACCGAGGTTCACCAGGGTGTCCGAAGAGATAATGTAGTACTCATCGGTATCCAGCGGTTTACCGGGGCCAATAATCGCGTCCCAGTAGCCGGTGGGTTCACCATCTGCTTCGTAGCGGCCCGCCGCATGGCTGGTGCCGGAGAAAAAGTGGGTGATCAGAATAACGTTATCGCGGGCGTCGTTGAGTTCGCCGTAGGCTTCCCAACCCACCGTAACGTTGGGAATCGTCTCGCCGCCCTGGGTAGTGAAACTGTCTATTTCGAAGGTTTGTTTCTCAACGACGCCATCCCAGGCCCAGAGAGGGGAAGCCACAAGAAGGCCGAGGCCGGAACAGAGCGTTGCCGTGAACAGCGTTTGTCGTGTAGATGCCATAGGGTTGCCTTAAACGAGGGTTTATTGTGATTGTTATGGGCCACCGGCAGTGACCACCCTCTCAGCGTAGTCGGTTCTAGAACATTTTGAACGGATTCAAGCCGTTGGCTTGCTGCATCATCATGCGCTTGGCGAACGGGAAGCGCTCGGCGAGCTGCAGGCTTAAATCACCCAGTTGGCGCAGCGGTTTCGAGCCGGTAAACAGGTGATGAAATGTGTCGGTGGCGGCGATCATCGCTTGGTTAGCCGCGCGGCGCTGGCACTCAAAACGGAGCAGATTGACATAGTCGCCGGGGTCGCGGCCTTGAATGATAATCTCGGCCAGGGTGTCGGCATCGTGCAGGCCGATATTCAAGCCTTGGCCTGCCAACGGATGTACCACATGGGCGGCATCGCCAATCAGTGCCAGGCGCTTACCGATATAGCGGTGGGCGTGCTGGCGCTTAATAGGAAAGCTGGCCCGCGCGACGATGCGGATAAGATTGCCCAGGCGTTTGGGGAAGGCTATTTCGATGGCTGCTTTCAGCGCGTCATCGTCAAGCTGTTCCCGCGCCAGGGTGGTTTTCTCGGTGTCGTACCACACTAGGGAGGCGCGATGGCCGGGTAGCGGCAGCATGGCGATGGGGCCGGTGGGGGTGAAAACCTGCCAACTGACATCCTGCTGGGGCAGCTCGGTTTCCACGTTAATGATCATCGCACGCTGATGGTAGTCGTAGCGGGTCACGCTAATGCCGGCCAGCGAACGCAGCGTCGATGTTGCCCCGTCGGCGCCGACGATCAAACGGGCGCTTAGGGTTTTGCCGTTATCCAGTTCCAGTAGGCGGCTGTTCGTCGCCGACACTGTGCTTAACGGCGCGCACTGGGTGTAGCAAGTGACGCTGGGCAGCTGCTCTAAGCGTTGCCATAGCGCATACTGCAGGGTGCGGTTTTCGATAAAAATGCCGAAGTCTTGCATGCCGCTATCTTCAGCGGAAAACAGCGAGTGGCCGGTGCCATCCTGGTTGGAGACATCGATATGGCGAAAAGGGCAGCTACGCTCTTCAGGCAGGGCAGTACCGCTGGCCTTGATAAATGCCAGCGAGCGCGCATTTAGAGATGAGATGCGCAGGTCATAATCGCCGCTGGGCGGGGTGGGGGCATCGCCCTGTTCCACCAGCCCGACTGAATAGCCGGTATGGCCCAAGCGTGCCGCCAGCGCGGCGCCGACCATGCCGCCGCCGACAATGATGACATCATGGTCGTGCTGCCCAGAACCTTGCTCAGACTGTTGCATCATATGCTCCTTAAAATGAGGTGCTTTTGCGCATTGCGCAGGCGTTGCTTGTCATACAGTATCGTTGAGTTTGAGCAATATTGCCTAGAGGTGAACGATTGACGCAGGCCGTGGAAATAGCCAATAGCATTACCCAGGCGGGTGAAGAGCTGGCAGCGTTTATTCAGCAGCACCCCAAGCTGTGGGTGATTACCGGTGCGGGCGTAAGTACCGACAGCGGCATTCCGGACTATCGCGATGCGGACGGCCAGTGGAAGCGGCCGCCGCCGGTGCAGCATGGCGACTTTATGAGTTCTCATCACGTTCGCCAGCGCTACTGGGCGCGGGCGCTGATTGGCTTTAGCGCCATGCGCGAAGCACAGGCCAGCGGGGCGCACCGTGCGCTGGCCGCGCTGGAATCGCAGGGGTATGTCCAGCAGTTGGTGACTCAAAACGTTGACCGTTTGCATCAGCGGGCTGGCTCGCGCCGGGTGATCGACCTGCATGGACGGGCTGATATGGTGAAGTGCATGGTGTGCGACTATCAAATGATGCGCCACGCCATGCATGCCGAAATGGCGCGAATGAATCCTAGCTTTGCAGGTTTGCAGGCGGGGCACGCTCCGGATGGCGACGCCGATTTGGAAACCGACTTCAGCAGCTTCCGCATTTTCGACTGCCCGCGCTGCAGCGGTATCTTAAAGCCTGATGTGGTGTTCTACGGCGATGTGGTGCCTGCCGAACGGCGGCTGGCAGCCCAGGTAGCGCTGTCCGAGGCAGATGCGGTGCTGGCAGTGGGTACCTCGTTGATGGTGTTTTCCGGCTACCGTTTCTGCCGTGCTGCCTATGAGCGTGGCATGCCGCTGGCGTCGCTCTCGCTCGGCGTTACCCGTGCCGATGCGCTATTGACCCACCAGTGGCGCGCGCCGTTAACGCCGGTGCTTGAGCACGCCGTTAGCTGTTTGCAGCTCTCTTAAAGATCGCTATTAGCGCGCTTTCGATACCCACGCATTATCTTCCAACCAGAGCCGCCAGGGTGCATCACGGTGCTCGGGCTGGGCGTAATCAATACCTACACGTGGCCCACTGACGATCGATGCGTCGTGGGTTGCTGCGCTAATCCACAGCTTGTCACCCTGAGTCATATCATGGCCATACAGGGCTTTATCAATCGTTAAGGCTCGCGTGAGCTTGCCGGGACCATTGCTGAGTTGCTTGCCCGTTGCCTGACGAATAGCGCGCATGGCGGCCTCGTTGGCGGTGGGCTCAACAGCACGAATCAATACCGCGCAGGGCGAGCCTTCCGGCTCAGTCACCACGTTCAGTAGCCAGTGCATGCCGTAAACCAGATACACATAGGCGTGGCCAGCGGGGCCGAACATCGCTTCTGTGCGCGGTGAGCGGCGACGGTGGGCATGGCAGGCGGTATCTTCAGCACCGCAGTAGGCCTCGGTTTCGACGATTCTTGCCGCCATCTGCTCGCCGTTATGCTCACGCACCAGCCAGCAGCCCAGTAAGTCTCTCGCCACTTCGAGCGTGTCGCGGTTATAAAAATCCCTATGGAGTGGCGTCAGCTCGCTGTTTTTAACATTTGGTATGTTTGGCAACATCGCCTCGGCGTTTAGTTGAGTAGAATGCTAGGGTATTAGCTAAGGATAGTCATTTGATATAGACATTAGTCATTGCCACTAAAAGCGGAGCCTATCGTGCTGCCATTCGAACATCTCTATTCCACCTTGCCTGAACCTCTCTGGGTCGCCACCCAGGCAACGCCCGTGGCCAGCCCAGAGCTGATCGCATTCAATGCGCCGCTTGCCCATGAGCTGGGCGCTCAAGAGATTCCTGATCCCGCCACGCTGGCCGAGTGGTTTAGCGGCAACCAGCCCATGCCGGGTTCTCAGCCGGGCGCATTAGGTTACGCCGGCCACCAGTTCGGCAACTTTGTGCCGCAACTGGGCGATGGCCGCGCGTTGCTGCTGGGTGAAGTGATCGACCAGGATGGCGTGCGCCGCGATGTGCAGCTAAAGGGCAGCGGGCGCACGCCTTTTTCCCGCGGCGGCGATGGCCGTTCGCCGCTAGGCCCGGTACTGCGTGAGTACCTGGTCAGTGAGTTTATGGCCGCGATGGGGATTCCCACCACCCGTGCACTGGCAGCGGTGACTAGCGGCGAGCGCGTAGTGCGGCAAATGGCCGAGCCCGGCGCCGTCTTTACCCGCGTGGCAAGCAGCCATATTCGCGTGGGCACCTTTCAGTTTGCCGCTGCGCAGCAGGATGAAGCATTGCTCAAAGCCCTGGCGGACCATGTGATTGCGCGCCACTACCCGGAAGCCGCCAACGCGGAAGATCCCTATCTGGCGCTGCTGGAAGCGGTGGTTGCCCGCCAGGCAGTGCTGATCGCCCGCTGGATGAGCGTCGGCTTTATCCATGGTGTGATGAATACCGATAACTGCAGCATTGCCGGTGAAACCATTGATTACGGCCCCTGCGCGTTTATGGAGCAGTTCGACCCGCAGAAGGTGTATAGCTCCATCGACCAAGGCCGCCGCTACGCCTTTGCCAACCAGCCAGCGATTGCCCAGTGGAATCTTGCCCGCTTTGCCGAAACGCTGCTGCCGCTGATGCGTGAAGAGGGCGAGGCAGTTGTGGAACAAGCCACCAGCGCCATTCGCCGCTTCGATACGCTGTTCAGCGCCGAGCAACTCCGCCTGAATGCCGATAAACTTGGTTTAGCGGCGGAAAGCCCCCAAGCCGAAGCGCTAATGGAAGGCCTCGAAAGCCAGATGCACCAGGGGCGGATGGATATGACCGCCACCTTTGATGCGCTCACGCAATACGCTTCCTCGCCGAGTGATGAGCACCGCGAGGCGCTGCTGGCGCTAACGACTCAGCCGAATGAGCTAACCGCGTGGCTAGATACTTGGCAGTCCGAGCAGGTAGCCAGTCAGGATCGCGAACGTTTTGCCGCCATGCGTCGCGCCAACCCGGTCATTATTCCCCGCAACCACCGGGTACAGGAAGTCATTGATGCCGCTTACGACGGTGATTTTGTGCCTTTTCATACGCTGTTAGCGGTCGTCACCCAGCCATTCGATGACTCCGTGGAAGCGCGCCGTTTAGCGGCGCCCGCCACGGATAATGAGCAAGTGCTAAGGACATTCTGCGGCACTTAAAATAGCCTATGCCATTGAGCTGAGGCCGGAATCAGCCCGTAGCGGGGGTCTTTTTCCAGGGCCGGAATGATGTTCCCTACAATTCCGGCATTCCCACCATCCATGGTGGTCAGATGGAAAAGTAGCGCCCAGGGAGGGGTTCACAGCGTCCCCGCCTAGGGTTGTTCCGGCCGATTTTAGAATGACATAAGACGTTATGATTTCTCTAGTAATCGCTGTGATAAACTGTGGTTTTTTTACAGGTAGAAGGGTAGCCGGTGCGCAAAATTATTCACTGCGACTGTGACTGCTTTTATGCAGCAGTGGAAATGCGCGATAACCCCGCGCTGCGGGATATCCCGATTGCGATTGGCGGCAGTGTCGAGCAGCGTGGGGTGGTTGCTACCTGCAACTATCCCGCCCGCGAGTTTGGTATTCATTCGGCGATGCCCATGGGCCAAGCGCTCAAGCGCTGTCCGCACCTCACTGTGATTCGCGGCGATATGGCCAAATACAAAGAGGTCGCCCGCCAAGTCTTCGCCATTTATCGCGATGTGACTGAACTGATCGAACCGCTCTCCCTGGATGAGGCGTTTCTGGATGTCTCGGAGGTCACCCAGCATCACGGCAGCGCGACACTTATGGCCGAAGCGATCCGCGAGCGCGTGAGTCGGGAAGTAGGCATTACCGTTTCAGCGGGCGTAGCGCCCAACAAGTTTCTGGCCAAAATTGCCAGCGACTGGAACAAACCCGACGGCCTGTGTGTGATTACGCCGGATAAGGTCGATAGCTTCGTACAGCAGCTGCCGGTGAAGAAAATCCACGGCGTTGGCCCCCGCACGGCCGAAAAACTTGCGGGGCTGGATATCCATACTTGCGCTGACCTGCGTACCCGTTCGCTAACAGAGTTGGTCGAGCACTTTGGCCGTTTTGGGCGGCGGCTGCATGAGCTAAGCTGGGGGCGGGACGAGCGCCCGGTGAAGACTCACCGTGAGCGCAAATCGGTTAGCACCGAGCAGACCTACGCCCAGGATTTACCCAACCTCGATGCCTGCCACCGAGAACTACCCGCGCTGATCGAAGATCTGGAGCGCCGCTATGCGCGTCTAGACCCTCCACTGGCGGTGCGCGGGCTGATCGTAAAAGTAAAATTTAACGACTTTACTCAAACCACCGTCGAACACGCTGACCCAGCGCCCAATCTTGCTCAGTTTGAAACCTTGCTCAATATCGGCTGGTCCCGTGGCGAGCGCCCCGTGCGCCTACTGGGTGTGGGGTATCGGCTGGCGGAAAACACGCAGGAACACCAACTGCCGCTGTTTTAATTAGCCTGTTAACCCTTTGCCCGATTGACCCCGTGGCAGGGGCGCGCTAAAACAGACGTATGATAGTTTGAGTTGTTCATTTTTCCGTTTGGTCACCCACGAGCTCCGCCATGTCTGCTGATGCCGCTTCACGCCCCCGTTTAGTGTTTGCCCACGCCAATGGTTTTCCAGGGTTAAGCTACCGCAGCCTGCTGAACCCGCTGGCAGAGATGTTCGATCTCCACCCGCTGGATCGTCTTGGCCATCACCCTGATTATCCGGTGAATCATAACTGGGGCAACCTGGTGGATGAGCTGCTCAGCTACCTGCCGCGGAGTGATAAACCGCTGCTGGGCGTGGGGCATTCGTTGGGCGGCACTTTGATGGCCATGGCCGCCGACAAGCAGCCCGAGCGTTTTTGTGGAGTGATCATGCTCGACCCACCGCTAATGCTGGGGTCGGATGCCTGGGCGATGAAAGCGGCCAAGCGGTTTGGCTTTATTGACCGAATTACACCTGCCGGTAAAACCCTGGGGCGTCGAAGTGTATGGCCCAGCCGTGAGGTAATGGCGAGTTCACTGGGACGTCGGGGACTGTTTAAGCGCTTTACCCCCCCAAGCACTCAACGACTACATTGAAGCAGGGACGCGCTTGTTAGACGACGGAAGCGCTGAGCTGACCTTTGATCCTGATATTGAGGTGGAAATTTTCCGTCATCTGCCGGATCACCTTTCGCGCCTGCCGCAGCGGCTTGGCGTGCCGCTAGAGCTGGTGGCGGGTAACGAATCCCACCTGCTGACGGCGTCGCGCATCAAACGCCTGCGACGAAAGGGGTTATCGGTGAGCGAGGTTCCTGGAACGCACATGTTCCCGATGGAGCACCCGGATGAGACGCGTGCCGCCATTTTGACTGCCTGGCAGCGTATCGCCAACGCCAGTCACTCTTCTCACACAGCGTAAGGAGGCGTTATGTACCTTTCCGTACAGCTTGGCTATTACCCGCTGGCCGATGACTTTAAGCCGGTGGTCAAAGAGGTAGTGAAACGCCTGGAAGCGACAGGATTAGAAGTACATCCGAACCGCATGAGTACCCAGGTGTTTGGCGAGTTCGATGAGGTAATGGCAGCATTAAGTGATGTGATGAAGTGGTCGTTTGAGACCCATGGTAAAGCGGTATTTACGGCGAATTTTATTGAAGGCGACCGACGGCCTCGTTAAACCAAAACGCCGCCCGATTGGGCGGCGTTTGTTTGAGCATTGATAATGCTTAGGTTAGTGATTCCAAGCAAGACTCGATAATATCCAGCCCTTCGTTGAGCACATCGTCTTGAATAGTGACGGGCATCAGGAAGCGGATGGTGTTGCCGTACATACCGCATGACAGCAGGATTAAGCCCTCTTCACGAGCTTTCTTGCACAGTGCGGCAGCCAGTTCTGGGTTAGGCGTGTGGTCAGCTTTGTTCGAGACCAGCTCAAACGCGGCCATCGAGCCCATGTTGCGCACGTGATCGATGCAGTCAAACTTGCCCGCCCACTCGTTGAAGCGCTTCGCCAGCTTGTCGCCCAGCGCTTGGCTTTTCTCAAGAATGTTCTCTTCTTCAAACACTTCCATCACGGCCAGCGCGGCGGCACAGGCGGTGGGGCTACCGGTGTAAGTGCCGCCCAGTGAGTTAGGGCCTGATGCGTCCATCACCTTGTCGGTACCGACAATCGCGGAGATCGGCATGCCGTCGGCCATACTCTTTGCCATGGTCATGATGTCCGGCTCAACGCCGCTGTGTTCGATGGCAAACATTTTGCCGGTACGGCCAAAGCCTGACTGCACTTCGTCTATGATCATCAGGATGCCGTGCTCGTCGCAGATTTCACGGATCTTGGTCAGGAAGCTGGTAGAGGCTGGATAGAAACCGCCTTCACCCAGTACCGGCTCCAACACAATCGCTGCGGTATCTTTGGGGTTGGCATCGGTTTTTAGCGTCATCTTCAGACCGCGAATGGCTTCATCTTCGCTAACGCCATGGTAGGGCACCGGGTAGGGCGCGCGGAACACGGTGCCCGGCATCGGGCCGAAGTCGCTCTGGTAAGGCGCTACCTTGCCATTCATCGCCATGGTAAAGAAGGTGCGGCCGTGGTAGCCGCCGTCAAAGCAGATCACGTTGGAACGGCCGGTAGCCGCGCGGGCGATCTTGACCGCATTTTCCAACGCTTCAGCGCCGGAATTGGCCAGCATCACCTTGGCGTGACCACGAACCGGAACAATCTGGCTAAGCTTTTCAGCGACTTTTACGTAGCCTTCATAAGGCATGACTGTTTGGCAGGTGTGCATCAGCTTATCGAGCTGGGCTTTAACTGCGGCCACAACTTTAGGATGGCGGTGCCCAACATTAAGTACGCCAATGCCGCCTGCGAAGTCGATAAAGCGATTGCCGTCAACGTCCCAGATTTCAGCATTTTCAGCGCGGTCGGCGAATGCCGTCGCGGGGCTAGCAGCGCCAGCAGCGACGTATTTGTGTTTCAACTCGTTCAGTTCTGCATTGCTGCTCATGGCTTACTTCCTATTGATGAGGGATGATCTTTCAGCATAGTGCTTAATAGCGTTACTTACATGGGTGACGATGCAATGACAACACGATTACGCCCCGCCTGTTTAGCTTGATACATAGCTTTGTCGGCGCGATCAAGTAGCCGCGTGCCGGAAGCTTCAACGTAGCAGGCAACTCCCGATGAGAGCGTCACCGTTAATTGATGCTCGGTAAAGGGATTCTGCGCCATGGCTTCGCGCACGCGCTCCATTGCCAGGTGGGCTTCTTCAGCGTTCACGCCCGGCATAATGATCAGAAACTCTTCCCCGCCCAGGCGGATGTGCAAATCGGTGTCTCGCAGTGCCTTGCTCACTAACGCGGTGGTTTGTTGCAGCACTGTATCACCCGTGCTGTGGCCATAGGTGTCATTAATCGCTTTGAAATCATCCAGGTCGTAAATTGCGATGCTAAAGGTGCTGCCGTATCGTTCGCAGCGTTTAATCTCTTCATCCAAGCGCTGCAAACCCGCACGGCGATTATACAATTCAGTGAGCTCATCGTGATGGGCAAGATGGTCCAGGCGTTCATTGGCCTGCTTTAAGCGCACTTCCAGCTGCTTGCGCTGGGTGATGTCGATAATAAAAGTGACTTTTCGCGACTGGCCATCTTCGCCTTCAATACGTGCCGCCTCGGCAATAATGGTGTGAACGTCACCGAGTTTCGTCAGTACATCCCATTCTTGGCGCTGCTCAAACGGTTCGCTGCCCTGCATAAAAGCATCGTGCAAAGCAGATAGCCGCGCACGGTAGGCTTCGGGCACGACCATCGTAAAATGTTGGCCTAGTATTTCCTCTTCACGATAGCCATAAAACTCGCAATAGGCTGGATTGACCATCTCGAAATGACCAGACGGGTTGGTGATACAGATGCCGATAGGAGCCGCTTTGATAACGTTTTCGGTATTGCGTTTTGACCGGTTAAAAAGCTGATAGAGCTGATCGGGACTAATCTCTTTCATTCACTGCTCCTAATCCACCATCCACTTCACTTTTTAACCCAGCGAGCAGGTAAGAAATATCATTGCCTAACGAGTTGATGGCCGGTTTTGCAAAGTAAAAGCCCTGCTGGCGAACAATGCCAGCGCGCGCTAGCCAAAGCGCCTCTGCACGGGTTTCGACGCCTTCGGCGATCGGAACCACCTGAAGCTCTTGGGCAAGAAGAATAATGGCGTTTAACAGCGCTTGGCGGCGAGGATCACTATCGCAGTGCATGACCAGCTCACGGTCAATTTTAAGCTTGTCCGGCATTAAATCGGTCAGCAGGTCGAGATTGGCATAACCATTGCCAAAATCATCAAGCGCTGTTTTAAAGCCCATTGAGCGGTATGCATCAATGATATTGCAGAGATGCTGGCGGTCTTTAACGCGCTCGGTTTCAGTAATTTCAAAAATAAGTCGGTGAGTGGGCCACCCAACCCGCTTTGATACCTCCAGTGTTGCCTGAATGCAGGCTTCCGGCTCATAGACAGCATTGGGTAAGAAGTTGATTGAGAGATCCGTTTGCATACCCAGTGCGCTGGCCATTTCAATCGCTTTGACGCGGCAGGCTTGGTCAAAGCGGTAAAGTAATTCATCCGTGACTTTTGCCAGCACGCTCCCCGCAGACTCGCCTTGTATACCGCGCACCAGCGCTTCATAAGTGACGATTTTAGCCAGTGACAGATCCACAATGGGCTGAAACGCCATGGTGAAGTCAAAAGGCAGTTCGCCTTCACAGCGATTACAACTGCCATTAACGCGTGCGCACTGGCTCATTGCTGCTCCTGATGGTGTCGGTAGTGGCCGGGGCCAGTAAAGCGTAACGGAAAAGGTGAATCTATAAACTACACCTTAGTGCTTTGCGATGCTTAGTTTAAATCTTAACATAGTGTCAGTATAGGTTTTGTATAGCATTTTAGTTTGTGTCACACCTTTACATCTAACGCTTATAGGCGCGAAGACGTATAAAAAAAGCGCCTATAAGGCGCTAAAAGGGGAAGGGTGATGATGGCTAAGCGCAGCTAAATAATGCCGGCTTCGCGGAGCGCAGTGCGCTGTTCAGGCGTAATGCCCAGCTCTTCCAGCACGCTTTCAGTGTGCTGCCCTAAATGGGGCGGGGCGGTCGAAGCGCTCATCTGGGCGCCGTTAAAGCGAATAGGATTGGCCACCAGATCGACATGGCCCGCTTGGTCATGAGGCAAGGTCTGCTTGAGCCCTCGGGCTTTTACATGGGGGTCGTCGAATACGCGGTCTAACGTATTGATCGGGCCACAGGGAACGCCCACGGCTTCAAAAGCGGCCAGCCATTCATCGGTGGTGCGTTGGGCTAGCGCTGCTTCCAACTGCGGTACGAGTAGCGCGCGGTTGTTTACCCTGGCACCGTTGGTGGCGAAGCGGGGGTCTTCAGCCAAGATCGGTAGCGAAAGCACCGTGCAAAAACGCTTGAACTGCTCGTCGTTGCCGACAGCCATAATCATATGACCATCTTGGGTGGCAAATGCCTGATAAGGCACGATATTCGGATGAGCGTTACCCAACCGTTGGGGCACATTGCCGGAGGTTAGGTAGTTGAGCGCCTGATTGGCGAGCACGCCCACCTGAACATCCATCAGCGCCATATCAATATGACAACCTTCGCCACTATCGCGGCGCTGATAAAGCGCTGCCAATACTGCATTGGCGGCATACAGCCCGGTGAAAATATCGGTAAAGGCGACACCGCTTTTCACTGGCCCGCCGCCCGGTTCACTATCGGGCTTGCCGGTCAGGCTCATAATTCCGCCCATGGCCTGGATCATGAAGTCGTAACCCGCTCGATGCGCGTAAGGGCTCTCCTGGCCAAAGCCGGTGATGGAGCAGTAGATCAGCTCTGGGTTCAGCGCCTTCAAGCTGGCGTAATCCAGGCCATAGCGTTTCAGACCGCCGACCTTGAAGTTCTCGATCAGCACATCGGACTGAGCGACGAGCTGTTTAATCACCGCTTGGCCTTCGGGCTTGGCCATATCGACGGTCACCGAACGTTTGCCGCGGTTAGCGCATAGGTAATATGCCGACTCTTCGCTGCCCGCCAGCCAAGGAGGGCCCCAATGGCGCGTATCATCGCCGCTACCGGGACGCTCTATCTTGACGACATCCGCCCCCATATCTGCGAGCATTTGACCGCACCACGGTCCGGCCAGTACGCGGGAGATATCGAGTACTTTAATGCCGGCCAGCGGTTTGGTGGGCTCACTCATAAGGGGCTTGTTCATAACGTTTCTACCTTGGCTAATGGCGTTTAAAGGCAATTGTTCAGAGGTCGATTAAAAGAACGACTGAATGCCCGTCTGTGCGCGGCCAAGAATCAACGCGTGCACATCGTGGGTGCCTTCGTAGGTATTCACCGATTCAAGATTAACCATATGGCGAATCACGCCATACTCGTCGGAAACGCCGTTACCGCCGTGCATATCCCGGGACTGACGGGTGACATCCAGCGCTTTACCGCAGTTGTTGCGCTTGATCAGCGAGACCATTTCCGGTGCCCAGTTGCCACTATCCATCAGGCGACCTACCTGCAGTGCTGCCTGCAAGCCAAGGGTGATTTCGGTTTGCATATCGGCGAGTTTTTTCTGGATCAACTGATTGGCAGCCAGCGGGCGGCCAAACTGCTTACGGTCCAGGGTGTATTGACGTGCCGCGTGCCAGCAGAACTCAGCGGTGCCCATCACGCCCCAAGCGATGCCGTAGCGTGCTTTGTTCAGGCAGCCAAACGGGCCTTTAAGCCCGCTGACATTGGGCAGCAGGTTCTCTTCAGGAACGAAGGCGTTGTCCAGCACGATCTCACCGGTAATCGAGGCGCGTAGCGAGACCTTGCCTTCGATTTTCGGCGTAGTGAAACCTTCCGTGCCGCGCTCGACAATAAAGCCTTTGATCTGGTTATCGTGGGCCGCTGACTTTGCCCAGACCACCGCGATATCAGCAATCGGGCTGTTGGTGATCCACATTTTAGCGCCGGTCAGGCGGTAGCCACCGTCGACTTTTTCGGCGCGGGTAATCATGTTGCCGGGGTCAGAGCCGTGATCGGGTTCGGTCAAGCCGAAACAGCCGACCATTTCGCCGCTGGCAAGCTTGGGCAGGAATTTCTGCTTCTGCTCTTCAGAGCCGTAGGTCTCGATGGGGTACATCACCAGCGATGACTGGACGCTCATGGCGGAACGGTAGCCGGAATCCACGCGCTCGACTTCGCGGGCAATCAAACCGTAGGCCACGTGGTTGACGCCTGCGCCGCCGTACTCAGGAGAAACGGTAGCGCCGAGCAGGCCAAGTTCGCCCATTTCGGTCATGATCTCGCGGTCAAAGCGCTCTTCACGGAAGGCGGTTAGCACGCGAGGTTGAAGGTTTTCCTGGCAGTAGTCGTAGGCGGCATCGCGAATCTGGCGCTCTTCATCGGTGAGCTGTTGTTCCAGAAGTAGCGGGTCGTCCCAGTTAAAATGTGTCATGGCGTGGATTCCTCGGAGAGTGGGCAGGAATAAATGCAAAATAGCTTGCAGCCAATGTATCGCCGTTTTTTAAAAATATCTACATTTTTTTAAAACGCAGAATTTAGCCGTTACTAAAGTTGATGTGCCTTAAGCCTAGTCGATACCTCGGGCTTTAAGTACCCGAGTAATAATCGGCACCGGCGTCATCAAGTGGTCACGCATTAACGTATCGGCTTCGGCGGTATCGCGAGCCAAAATCACATCCACCAGTGCTGCGTGCTCCTGGCGCTTAAGCTCCAGCGCCTGAGGCGACATCACCGTTTCTTGCAGCCACAGATGGCGGTAGCGCTCTACTTGATCAAACAGTGTATTGCGCATTTGTAGCAGGTGAGGGGAGTTGCAACCGCTGGCGATGGCCGTGTGAAAAGCTTTATGACGCTGATCCCAAATATCCAGCAAGTCATCGGGCGTATTGATGTCGGTCACTTTAGATAACCGATGCGCCGTTGCCAGCACGGTGGCTTCCCAGTCATCGTCACCGCGCTCAATAGCTAAGCGCAGAATCAAGCCTTCAAGCTGGGCGCGGGCGTCGTAAATATCGTTGAGTTCCGCCAGCGACATGGGAGCCACGCGGTAGCCGCGCTGGCTGATCGCCACGACTAAGCGGTCAGCGACTAATTGTGAGAGCGCTTCACGCAGTGGCCCGGTGCTGGCGCCGTACTGCTCTTTCAGGCGGCTCATCAGCAGCTTCTGTTCAGGTGCATAGCGGCCACGAATAATGTCATGCTTGAGTTGCCGATAGGCGCTGATAGCCAGATTTTGGCGTGGCGCACTAGCCTCTTTAGCATCGGGCTCCTTGATATCTGGCTCCATAGCAGTGTGGCTCCTGGGTGAGTAGAGAGACGATTAAAGAGATGAATAAAGGTAAGTCCATAAAATATTGACGGCTATTATCAATAAATATTAACAATTTGGCATAGGGTACGACATTTATGTGAGGTTTCATCATTATTAGGAGGGCTGTTTTCTTGCATTACCTGGTCGGCATTACGTATATGCTGCGCATACCGTCAAGCTAATTAAGCGCTAATTATGCCATTAGCATCTAACGCACAAGCCGTGCTAACTTCTTCTCCACCGCTCCTGCATACCTTTTTACGGGTAGGTAGGGGCTGGGGCTTCAACACCTCCTTTTATCGTCAACCATACCTATAAGTCCAAACAGGACGGAGGAAACGCTCATGCGAACTCTACGCTCTTTACACTACGCAGCAGCCGCATCAATGCTAGCGGTAGCGCTCCCTGCAAGCGCCCAACAGCTCTCAATCGCTACCGGTGGTACTGGCGGCGTTTACTACCCTATTGGCGGTGGTTTCGCCGAAATGATCAATAACCATATCGAAGGTGCTCAGGCGACGGCTGAAGTTACCGGTGCCTCGGTTGAGAATATGGGCTTGATCATGCGTGGGGACGCTGATCTGGCGTTAGTGCTGGCAGATACCGCGTACCAAGCGTACACCGGCACCGGTGACTTCGAAGGCCGTCAGATCGAAAACACCCGTGCGCTGGCGTCGGTTTACCCTAACGCAGTACAGCTAGTAACCCTGGCCGAGTCGGATATTGAATCGATTGCGGACTTGGCAGGCAAGCGCGTTTCCGTTGGTGCACCGGGTAGTGGTACCGAGTTAAACGCCCGTGCCCTGCTGGAAGCCAACGGCGTCAGCTATGACGACTTCACGCCGCAGCGCCTGAACTTCAACGAAACGGCCGATGCGATTCGTGACGGTGATATCGATGCCGGTTTTTGGAGTGTTGGCCCGCCGACCAGCTCTATTCTTAACCTGGCCGCAACACGTGATATTCGCCTGATTGGTCTGTCTGATGAAGAAGTAGCCAATGCCCAGGAAGAAGAAGCGGTATTCGCCCCTTACGAGCTGGCCGCCGGTATGTATGACGGCATGGATGAAGCCGTACAGACTATCGGTATCCCCAACGTTCTCGTCGTTAATGCCGATATGGACGAAGAGCTGGCTTACCAACTGACGCAACTGCTGTTTGAAAACACTGACGAGCTGATTGCGGTTCACCCAGCGGCGAACGACACGACGGTCGAGTTCACCATGAGCTCTACGCCTGTGCCGTTGCATCCAGGTGCGCTGCGCTATTTCGAAGAAACAGGCGCGGAAATTCCGGATCGTCTGCGTCAGTAACCGCTAAAGGATATTGCCATGCAGTGGCAGCAACGACTGTTGGCGCTACTCATTGCATGCTGTCCGTTCGCCGAAGTGGGGGCCTCCCCCGCTTCGGCGTCTGCGTTTATGCGCTTAGCCGTGGTGACCGAGCAAGGCGACACCCTGGTGGATGAAGGGGTGCCTGCTGGCGGTCGCTGGTGTATTAAGTGGCAGCACTCCGTTGAGCACTTCACGGTGTTGGACTGCTATCGCAATGCGGCGGGTGTCATGCAGTTGGAGCGCAGCCATCAACCCGACTTTGCCGCCGGGCTTGGGCATATATTTGGCCGTGGTGAACAGGTTTCAGACGGTGAGGGCGGTTACTGGATTAATGCGATTAACGAGCCTGTCGCCAATAACCGTTATGTGTTGAGGGTCGGTTCTCCTGCGGTCAACCATCGCGTAGTGTGGCCAGACAGTGAGCATGCGCCAGTGAGCCTAAGTGAGCACGCCGCTGGGCAGCGTGTGACCATTCAGCTAATAGCTCCTCACGCATCCCCGCGTGAATAAAAACGACATTAGTTAACGCTTCCGAGGACTTCATGAGCGAATCCAATCAACCGTCGAGCGTGGTGCCGGGCGGTAATGCGATTCAACCCCGCATGGTGCTGTGGTCAATCACCATTGTGGCGGTGGGTCTTTCCCTGTTTCAGCTTTACTCTGCCGGTATTCAGCCTTTAGGGCTTTTTTATCAACGTAGTATTCACCTGGCATTGATTATGATGCTGGCGTTTTTAATGTTTCCTGCTTTTGGCCCAACCCGTAAGCGTGGGGTTTTAGGGTGGGGGCTAGACGTCGTGTTTTTAGCCGGGGCGGTACTGACCGGCGGCTACTTAGTATTCAACCTGGACGAGATTTTTAGTCGTGCAGGGTTCTGGAGTGACACCGATATTCTGGTCGCCTGTATCGCCACGGTGACCGTGCTGGAAGCCAGCCGCCGCGCGGTGGGTTTCGGTATGACCGTGATCGGCTTCCTGGCGATTGTTTACGCCTTTGCCGGGCCAAGGGGCGAGCTGCCGTGGTTGGGCGAATGGATGCCGGGCATCCTTGAACACCGCGGCTATACCTTTGATCGGGTCGCTGGCCAGCTTTACTTGGGGCAAGAGGGTATCTTTGGCCTGCCGTTAGGCGTCGCGGCCACCTATATCTTTATTTTTGTTCTATTTGGCGCCTTTTTGGAGTGCACTGGAGCGGGCAAATTCTTTATCGATATGGCCTATGCAGCGACGGGACGCCAGCGCGGTGGTCCGGCGAAAGCAGCCGTATTGGCCTCGGCGGGAATGGGCTCTATTTCCGGTAGCGCGATTGCTAACGTGGTCACCACTGGTGCCTTTACCATCCCGTTAATGAAACGGTTGGGCTATAAGGCCAAACAGGCGGGCGGCATCGAAGCGGCGGCTTCTACCGGCGGGCAGATTATGCCGCCGTTGATGGGCGCTGGGGCTTTCTTGATCGCTGAGTACACCAATACGCCGTATTTGGATATCGTCAAGGTCAGTATCCTGCCGGCGATTATGTACTTCGCTACGGTTTATCTGTTTGTGCATATCATCGCGCTTAAGCAAGGCATGCAGGGCTTGCCCAAAGACGAACTGCCGCAGATGCGTCAGGTCATGAAAGATGGCTGGCACTTCCTGCTGCCGCTGGCTGTGCTGGTCTGGTTGCTGGCAATGAGTATGTCGCCCATGCGGGTTGGCTACTACGCGGTGGTGACCATGGTGGCCGTAGCGGTGATTCGCTATGCGCTGTGGTTCTTCTTTATTGCGCCCCGCCAGGGCCAACCGGTAACGGCGAGCGCTACCAAGAGCATGTTGGGGGCAGGTTTTGCCAAGCTGATCGAAGGTTTGGAGCTAGGTGCGCGCAATGCGGTGGCGGTTTCCATGGCCTGTGCGGTTGCCGGTATTATCGTGGGCGTTGTGGGCTTAACTGGCCTTGGTCTGAAGTTCTCATCCATGATGATGGCCTTCTCCGGCGGCAACATTCTGCTGGCGCTGTTAATGGTGCTGTTGGCCAGTTTGATTCTGGGTATGGGGCTGCCGGTTACCGCCAGCTATATAGTCTTGATCGTGTTGGTGGGTCCTGCGCTTACGCAGGAGTTTGGCATTCCGCTTCTGGTCGCGCATCTGGTGGTGTTCTGGTACTCCCAGGACTCCAACGTGACGCCGCCCATCGCCTTGGCAGGCTTTGCCGGGGCAGCCATTGCGGGTAGTAAGCCAATGGAAACCAGCTTCCAGGCGTGGAAGTTTGCTAAAGGCCTCTACTTGATTCCGCTATTTATGGTCTTTAATCCGGAGATCATTATGGGCGGGCCGGTGCCGGTGGTTATCTGGAACGGAGTGATTGCCATTCTGGCACTGGGTGCCTTTGCGGCAGCCTTGGAAGGGTATCTGTTTACTCGCATGTCGTGGCTACCACGCATCGCGATTACCGCAGCGATTTGTGGCGTGTTTTACCCCAACCTGCTCACCGAAATTGCGGGTGTGGTGGTAATGATCGTCGCCATTGGCGCTAACTGGCTGGCCAGTAAGCGCGAAGCCTCGGCAACGCCTGTTAGCGGTTAACTGAGGTGTTAGCAGTGAGCCGATAGCAAGCAACGAAAAAGGCCCGGAGAGATGATCTCCGGGCCTTTTCGTTAAGGGGTTAGGGATAGCTGAGTAGGGTGCCGCTACGTTAGAAGATCGACTCAGCGGTGCCTGACCCCTGTGAACCACTGGCTTCTTCCAGCTCGCGGCTGATACGACGCTGCTGGTAGTCAGGCAAGTGGTCCTGGTGGAACAGCTCAGAGATGCCACCAGACTGGCCGTCTGCCAAGCGCTGGCCTGTCGTGGGGTCTACGCGTGCGGTAACAATCGTCGCTGGGCGCTCGGGCAAGGCGCTCGGCGTACCTTCCAAGGCATCGCCCATAAACTCTACCCAAATGGGTAGTGCGGCCTGAGCGCCATACTCAGAGATCGTTTCATTACTGTCCTTACCGACCCAGACTGTGGTCACCAGGTTGCTATTAAAGCCCGCAAACCAAGCGTCACGTTGGCTGTTGGTGGTGCCCGTCTTGCCGACGATATCTTCACGGTTAAGGCTCAGTGCGCCACGGCCAGTGCCCGAGGTAATAACGTCACGAAGCATGTCGCGCAAGATATACACAGCTGCTGGGTCGGCCACGCGTTTGGCGATCGGGTATTCACGGCCATCGATCTCCACCGTCTCCTGATCTTCGGCGCAGCTTGGGCACGCTACTTGTGGGGTAGCTTCATCGATAATTTCGTTATCGTCGTCACGAGTTACACGCTCAATGAACCACGGAGCCACTTGAAAGCCGCCATTGGCGATAACGGCATACGCGTTGGTCATCTCCATTGGTGTTAAGCTCGCGCTGCCCAGCGCCAGTGCCAGACCGTGCGGCAATCGACCAGGCGCAAAGCCGAAACCTTCCAGGTAATCAATGGTGTGATCCAGCCCCATGGTCTGCAGCACGCGGATAGTGACCAGGTTGCGCGAGCGGGCGAGCGCCGGGCGAAGCCGCATAGGGCCTTGGAAGTCGCGGCTAGAGTTGACCGGCCGCCATAAGGAGTTGCTGCCGTCGTCCAGCACCACGGGCGAATCGTTAACCACGCTGGCGGCATTCATTTCGCCATCTTCAAGGGCCGCTAAGTAAATAAACGGCTTGAAGATCGAGCCCGATTGACGCTGAGCCTGTACCGCGCGGTTGAACTTACTGGCGTTAAAGTCAAAGCCGCCCTGGAGGGCCAGAATAGCGCCTGTACGCGGATCTTGAGCCACCAGCGACCCTTCGGCATCCGGGCGCTGAGAGAGGCGTAGCGAGCCGTCTTCATTTTCAACCACGCGGATCATATCACCGCGTACCGCAATCTCTTCCGCCGAGCTGGGCTCGGCTCCGCGGCTACGCGGGCTCAGGTAAGGGCGTGCCCAACTCAATCCTTCCCAGGCAATCGTTTGTAGACCACCGCTGCGGGTAAGCACCTGCATTTCACGGCCACTGCTCTCTACTACAATGGCGGGCTGGAGAAGGCCATAGTTGGGCGTGCGTTCAAGCACCTGCACCCAGTTACTGACGTCACCGTCGATCCCTTCGACTTCCGTCTGACTACGCTGTGCGGCCTGACGGGCGGTTTGACGAATTTCCGGCGACTCGGAAAGTTCCTCTTCCAGGCCTTGCGTGGCGGTCTGCTCCTGAGCTTCGACAAGGCTTGCCGCAATCTCTTGCTGCTCAGGCCCGCGCCAGCCGTGACGCAGATCGTAGGCAGTCAGCCCGTTGGCCAGTGCCTGACGGGCAAAGGGCTGCAGTTCGCTATCAATAGTGGTGTAAATACGATAGCCACCGGTGTAGGCCTCATCGCCAAAGCGCTCCACCGCATACTGGCGCGCCATTTCCGATACATAAGCGGCATCGACCTCGGCTTGAGTAAAGTGGCGGCGGGCGGTGACGGGGTCCTGCACTGCTACCTGATAAGTATCATCGTCGATATAGCCCAGTTCGCGCATGCGGAACAGAATCCAGTTACGACGAATCAGTGAACGCTCGGAATTAGCCAGCGGGTTAAAGGCAGAAGGCGCCTTGGGCAAACCGGCAATCATCGCCGTTTGCGCCAGGTTCAGTTCGGCCAGTGGCTTGTCGTAATAGGTTTCAGCTGCGGCCGCGATGCCGTAGGCGCGATTACCCAGGAAAATCTTATTGACGTACAGCTCGAAGATTTCCTCTTTATTGAGTACCTGCTCCATTTGCAGTGCCAGCAGGATTTCGCGAATTTTACGGGTAAATGTCTGGTCTAGCGTCAGCATGTAGTTACGCGCGACCTGCATGGTGATGGTTGAACCACCGGATTGGATGGTGCCACCACTCTGCACAAGCTCTACCGCCGCCCTGGCTAAGCCACGCGGGTCGACACCTGCGTGATCGAAATAGCTAGCATCCTCGGCAGCGATTAAGGCATTGATCATATCTTGCGGTATTTCATCAAAATTGATCGCCATGCGGCGCTCTTCGCCAAACTCGCCAATCAATTTACCGTCATTGGTAAAAATACGCAGCGGCGTATGCAGTTCGAAATCCTGCAATTGGCGAACATCGGGGAGGCCCGGTGCAAAGTAAATAGCGGCACCTACTACCGCTAACGCAGTGGCACCGACCAGCGATACAATCAGAAAAAATAGCGACACGATAAGGGTTCGAAGAAACGTCATGTACGAAGAGCACCCTGGGAAGAATAAAAAGATCGGCCTCTAAACGGCCGTATCATGCAATTTGGCTGCCATTATAGGAAGCTGAGGCGGCGGCCACCAGTGTTGATATGCCGTAAGTTCGTTCGCGTGTGACTTAACTAAAAATCATGTAACCTCAAACGACATGTAAACGACGGGCGACAAGTAGGCGGAGCCGAACCCAATATGCGCTTTCTAAAATCTGGTAAAGGGTTGATCGGCGTCGATATTACATCAGCGACCGTTAAGCTGCTTGAACTGAAACAGTGCCACGATAATTACCAAGTAGAAAGTTATGCCGTGCGGCCTCTGCGTGAAGGGGCGGTTGTGGAGCGCCGTATCCGCGATATAGACGACGTCGCCAGTGTGCTTAGCCGTGCCGTTGAGCATGCTAAACCCTCCACTCGCAAAGCAGCGGTAGCCGTACCTGCCAGCGCCGCGATCACCAAAACGCTCAGTTTTCCTATTGCGTTGAGCGAAGAGGAGATCGAAGAGCGCATCGTGGCGGAATCTGACCGCCATATTCCCTTTCCGTTCAATGAAGTGGCATTCGACTTTGAGTGTCTTGGCCCCGCGCCGTTTGACGATGAGCAGCAGCAGGTAGTGTTGGTGGCTTGTCGGCAGCAGGACGTAACACAACTCACTGAAACGTTAGAGCGAGCTGGGTTAGAGCCCGCGGCAGTGGACGTGGAAACCTTCGCCATGGAGCGCTCTCTCGCCGAGCTTCGCCGTCAGCTCAAGGTCGATAATGATCCCACCGCCTGCGTGGGTTTGGTCGACATTGGTGCCAATATGAACGCTTTTCACGTAGTGAGGGGCGGGCATATTGTTTACAGCCGCGACACGGTGTTTGGTGGTCGTCAGCTGACCGATGCGATTCGCGAACGCTACGATTTGAGCATGGAAGAAGCGGGGTTTGCCAAAAAGCGAGGCGGGCTACCTGATGATTACCATGAGCGGGTACTTAATCCTTTCCTTGAAACCGTGGTGCAGCAGGTAGGCCGCTCTTTACAGCTCTACTACACCGCCGGGCGCCAGCAAGAGGTGCAGCATATTGTATTGGCGGGCGGGTCGAGCGTGATTCCAGGTCTGGCTGAACGTATTGCTGAAGATAGTGGTATGTCGGTGACTATTGCTAATCCCTTCCAGCGTATGCAAGTCAATAAGCGCCTCAATCTTCAGGCGTTAACCAATGATGCACCGGCGATGCTAACCGCAGGCGGCTTGGCGATGAGAGTGAGCCAATGAGCATGACGATTAACTTGCTGCCCTGGCGGGAAGCGCAGCGTGAGCGAAGAACACGTAAGTTTTACTTCATCGTGGCCGGCATGCTGGTGCTGGGCGTCGTGCTTGGTCTGCTGGTCTCGCACTATTACCAGCTTAAGCTGGCAGCCCAGCAACAGCGCAATGCCTACATTAGTGACCATATCGAGCGTCTTAATGATGATATTGAAGGCGTGTCGCGCTACGCAACCGATGCTCAACGTTTAGGTGAGCAGATTGGGGTGTTCCAAACACTGCAGACCGAGCAAACGGATACCGTGCAGCTATTTAATGACGTCGCGAATAGCGTCGCTAACGGCGTCATTTATCAACGCTTGGCGAAAAACGGTAGCAGTGTCAGTGTCACCGCCGTGGCCGACAGTGAGCGTCAGGTGTCTGAGCAACTGCGCCGTATTGCTGCGCTGCCAGGTTTGGACGTGCCTGCGCTGTCAGCGGTGGAGGGCGATCAAAACAGCACAGGTCGGCTATTCCGCTTTGAAGTAGAACAAGTAGCCGACGCGTCACCGGCGGGGGTTGTGCAAGATGTAGGTCGCGATATAGAAGATACAGAAGAAGTAGAAAGGGAAGCGCCATGAGCCTGAACCGTGAGCAGTGGGGTATTGAGTGGCAGCGCCTGCGCGACGTTGACTGGCGCGACCTTGATGTCAGGGAAGCCGGGGGGATGGCCACTGCTGTTAAAAGTACTGAGCTGCTGTCTGGCCCTGCTGGTAGCACTGGGTATCATGATGTGGTTAGTCGTGAGTGAACAGCGAGATGCCTTTAGGGCGGCCCAGCGTGATGAGGTCAGGTTATTAAGTGAATACCGTAGCAAAGCCTCAGAAGCGGCCTTCCTACCGGAAATGCGCGAGCAGTTGGCAACGCTTGAGGGGCAAATGGCCCGTTTGCGAACCATGCTGCCCACGGATGCCGAAATCCCGGCGCTGCTCGATAGCATTAGCGATGCCGCCGTCGACAACCGCCTGACCATTGAAACGATTCGGCTGCGTCCAACGCAAACTCAGGCTCATTATGTCGAGCAGCCGCTGGATATTCAGGTGCGTGGCGATTACCACCAGTTGGCGCGCTTTAGTGCCGATATAGCGTCGTTACCCCGTATGGTGACCCAGCACGATTTTACCTTGGAGCCCGTCGAGGGTCGCGGCGATACGCTGCGCCTTTCGCTATTAGCGCGGACTTATCGGTATGTTGAGGAGAGCGACCAGCCCTCTGATAGTGGGGTAGCCGTGCAATGAAATGCCAACGAGTAGCGCCCTTTATGTTAAGAGTCTTCGCGCTCACCAGCGCGGCGGTCGCGTTGACGGGCTGCGGGGATGCAAAGCTAACTCAGCTCGAGCGCACGTTGGCGGATATTCGTCAGTCACCTGGCGGTCAGCCGCCGACTATTGCAGTCGCGCTGCCTGAAAGTCATGCGGTGTCCTATTTATACAGCGAAGGACGAAGCCCCTTTTTGCCGCCTGAAGCTATTGCACAGAGCAGTGCTAATCGCAGCGAGGGGGCATTGGCGCCCGACCAGCAGCGCTCCCGTGAGCCACTTGAGCGCTTTCCTCTGCAGGATCTGCGATTGGTGGGTACGATGCGTATGGCGGGGCGGCAAGTGGCGCTGATTGCATCGCCGGATGGCAATGTGACCAGCGTGACAGAGGGTAACTATATGGGTACCGACTTCGGGCAGATAGCTCAGATCAGCGCTCAGGACATTCGTGTCACCGAGCGGGTCTTTACCCAACGGGAAGGGTGGCAAGAGCGGCAAGTGTCGCTAGTCATCAATGTAAACAACGAGTAAGCGGATAATAGCTCATGGCAGTTACAGCTTGGCGGAACACTCTTTCTATGGCCATGGCCGCACTATTCTCACTGGTGCCCACGCTGGCAGTTGCATCGGTGTTGACGGATGTTGATGTGCAGCAAGTCGCTAATGGCGAGGTGAACGTCGACCTCCGCTTTACTGGCGGCGTGCCCGAGCTACGCAGCTACCGGTTGGAAGCTCCACCGCGAGTAACACTGGATTTGCCCGAAACCCAAAATGGGTTAGCCAGTCGGCGTATCAACATTAATACCAGCGGTGTCGAGCAAATCACCGCTTTAGAGGGCAATGGGCGTACGCGATTGGTGGTTAACCTAAGCGAATCGCGCGAATTTACCTCCCAGGTACTGGATGACCGGCTGCGAATTACCTTTGCCCCCGCTGGTAGCCCAACGGCTAATGCCTCGCTTAGTTCTGCCCCCATGCCGTCTGCCAGCGTCTCTTCAACAGGGCTGGAAACCGATGAGGGCCCACAGATCGAAAATATTGATTTTCGACGCGGCGCAGACGGCGCGGGCAGGTTGATCGTCACCTTTGACCGTGAAGGTGTCGAGGCGAATGTGCGCGAAGGCGGCCCCGATCAAGTGATGGTCGATTTGCGTGATGTGGCGATTACCGACTCGCTTAACCAAGTCTACGATGTGACCGACTTTGCCACGCCCATCACCCGGATTACGCCCCGCACTAGTCAGGGAAATACCCAGTTAGACATCGCCACCCAGGGCGCTTATGCGATGATCTCTTCACAAAGTGGCCGCACGCTGACAGTGGAAGTGCAGCCCGCAAGCCAGGAATCGCAACCCTCTCAGGCGACCGGTGAGCGTTTTGATGGCGAGCGGTTGAGCCTTAATTTTCAGGATATTGAAGTGCGCTCAGTGCTGGCCACGTTGGCTGAATTTACCGGGCTGAACTTAGTCGCCAGCGACAGCGTCACCGGGCGCGTAACGCTTAACTTAAACGATGTGCCCTGGGATCAGGCATTAGCGCTGATTTTGCAAAGCCAAGGTTTATCGAGCCGTGAACAGGG
>AXCI01003297.1_pt1 | contig 42589 bp, 44 predicted proteins | sample 182571 | NCBI WGS metagenome assembly AXCI01 (sample SAMN02359225, study PRJNA218796) | groundwater metagenome | isolation source: Mt. Simon Sandstone pore water sample D5872 at 1.8km depth, Illinois-Basin... | place: USA: Decatur, Illinois | collected 2009-05 | reverse complement strand
TACCCAGGCGACGCAAGGTGACCATTACCCCGCACTGGCTTGACCATTCTAAGCGCCAAATCGGCGTCGCGACGGTGCAGGTTAACGGTGTTGATATCGGTCACCAGCTCAAGCCTGATGCCGGGGTACTGCGCGTTGAACTGTGGCAATGCGGGCAGAATCAGCGCCGTGGCCAGGTTCTCGGCGGTAGCCAAACGCACCCTACCGCTAAGCTGCCTAGCGCTGGAAACTCCGCTGGCAAATGCCGCTGCAGCGGCTTCCAGGGCTTCGGCTTTTTCGATTAGCCCTGCCCCCTCCTCGGTCAGTTGATAACCCGACTGTTGGCGCACGAACAGCGGTAGATTCAAGGCGTTTTCCAGCCGCTCAATACGGCGAGAGAGCGTCGCGATGCCCAGATGGAGTTCCGCTGCTGCGCCGCTCAAGGTGCCATGACGGGCCACTGCTAGAAAGGTGCGCGTGTCATCCCAAATCCACCCGCGGGGCATCTGCTTTTCAATATCGGAAATCAGGTTATCGAATTAGTTTATTTTTTTCATTATTGGATAGTGCCACGCTGCCACTCCGCTACTCAAGAACGCTTCAAGGAGAAACATCATGCAAACACGCACGCTTGACAGCAACCTAACTGTTTCCGCCATCGGCTTAGGCTGCATGGGAATGAGCGAGTTTTACGGCCCCCGGGACGATAGCGAATCGTTGCGGGTATTAGCCCGAGCGGTAGAACTAGGAATCGACTTTTTCGACACGGCAGATATGTATGGCCCGCACCATAACGAGGAATTAATTGGCCGTTTTCTCTCCAGCCAGAAGACCAAAGTACGTATAGCCACCAAGTTTGGTATTGTGCGCAACCCCGGTGAGTACCAGCGAAGCCTGGATAGCAGCGGCCATTATGCCCGCCTAGCTTGCGAGGGTTCGCTGAGGCGGCTGGGCATCGAACAAATCGATCTCTACTACGTTCACCGCGTTAACCCGGAAACCCCTATCGAAGAGACTATGGAGAGCTTGGCACAACTGGTTAAAGAGGGAAAAATTGCCCATATTGGCCTCTGCGAGGTTAGCGACGAGACCCTACGCCGCGCGCACGCAGTGCACCCGGTGACGGCGGTTCAAACCGAATACTCGCTTTGGACACGGAATGTGGAGCAAACGATACTGCCCACCTGCAAGGAGCTCGGCATCGGCTTTGTGCCCTACTCTCCTCTCGGCCGAGGCTTTTTGACGGGCAGGTTTCAAGAGAACGCTGATTTCGGCGAAGGTGATTTTCGTTCTAACTTACCTCGCTTCTCTGAACAGGCCATGGATACTAACCGCCGAATCGCGGAGGTGATTGGCGACATCGCAGCGCTCAAAAGCTGCACCCCTGCTCAGCTCTCGCTGGCCTGGCTGCTCTCCAAAGGCGACAACATCGTACCGATTCCGGGCACCAAGCGGTTGCGCTACCTTGAAGAGAATGCCGCAGCAGCGTCCATTAAACTAACCACCGATGAGCAACAAAAGCTCGAAGCGGCCATTGCACGCCTTCCGGTCATCGGCGAGCGCTATACACCGGAAGGCATGAAGGGGGTCAATGCGTGAGGAGTGGCTGCGACTTGGCTACTGAATAATCTCACCAATCGAACGTTTGCCATCCAGCAGCAGATACTCTTGGTTTACCACATCGGGTTTTTGCACAGCGTGAAGTAACGCGTGGGCAACGTTGGCGCGGGAGATTTGGTTGTCGCCGGCTTCCTCTAGTGAGCTGGCAAACTGATGACTGGCGGATTCGTCAGTCAAACGCCCAGGCTTGAGAATGAGGTAGGGCATACCGCTGTTGCGAAGGTTGGCATCGGCAGCAAATTTTGCGGCCATGTAGGGGCGCATTTTCTCGGGCGCCTCAAGCGGTTGTTCCGCGCGCATGGCGCTGATCATGATGTAGCGGGAAAGGCCCTTTTGTTTGGCGATATCGGCGGTACGAATGGCACCGAAAAGATCAATCATCAGCGTTTTGTCTGGCCCGGTGTGAGGCCCTGAACCCGCCGTAAAGACCACTTGGTCGCAGCCGTCAAAAGCGTGCTCAAATTCGCCTTCTAAATCAGCCACCACGATATCGATGCCGTGCTCTTTGAACCAGGCTGCCTGCTCTTCACTGCGAATCATCGCTTTGATAGGCGTGCCCGCTTTTTGGGCCAGTTCGCAAAACTGTTTGCCTATCTGTCCGTTCGCGCCAATCACTAACGTTGTCATAACAGCTCCTTGTGAATTAGTTACTTATTAATAAGTGCAGGCATCTAAGCGTAATTCAACCTATTGCTAACTTATACTTTCACGCTTTTACTTACCTACGTTAAAACCTTCCCAGCCATGCTTCTCTACCAACGCCTTCAAGGCAGGCGGCCGGTCGCTATAATGAATCAGTGAGCGCTTTGCGCCTAGTCGTTACCAGGAGGAGCTCTATGACTGAGGAAAAACGCAGTGCCGGTATTGATGTGAGTAACGATGCTCATACCCGAGCACGTTATATATCGCAAATCCAGCGTATTTCTTCTATTGCTAAAGCAGACCTCTCGGCAGGCAGAACCAGTTATCTTGAGGCAGCAGAGTACTGCCATGCAATGCGTAACCAAGTCATGGAGGAGTATAGGAAACTGACAAGTGTGCAGGGGCTGGCGAGAGCAGAGCAGATTAAAAAAACACCACCTAGCCTTGCTGCTCTTTTTGAGCGATACGCGCAGCAACTATTTGTCTGTTCGTATGAAAACCTCTCCGCTGAGCAACAGCAACGCATACACCATGAGATTATTGAGGCTTCTGGCCGCAGCAATGCTGAGGTGTGATGCAAGAACTTCAACATTAATAATTGCCAGAGATACACGAGCGGGATATCGGTAATGCTATCTGCAAGCCCCCCTCTTGAATCCAGTTTTTCAATAAGAACGCTCCATTCAGCGCTCACGCATTCAAGCCACAACTCCAAACACAAGCCCAATGGCAGCGGTTAACGCCATCGCAAGCGCCCCCCAGAGCATCACTCGTGCTGCAGCTTTCCAGATAGGTGCACCACCGACGCGAGCTGCTAAAGCGCCCAACAAAGCCAGGAAGAGCAGTGAAAACAGTGCTACCAGAGGCGTTAATAATGATGATGGTGCCCACCAGGCGACCATTAACGGCAGCAGTGCCCCCGTGGTGAAAGTCGCTGCTGATGAGAGGGCGGCCTGGAGCGGTCGAGCCTGACCAGTATCGGTGATACCAATTTCATCCCGAGCATGTGCACCTAGGGCATCGCTGGTCATTAATTGCTCAGCGACCTGGCTTGCCAATCCAGGATCTAAGCCGCGGGTGACATATATAGCGGCGAGTTCATCCTGCTCTAGCTCGTAATGATCAGCCAGTGCTTTGCGTTCGATATTAAGATCGGCATGTTCAGTGTCGGATTGCGAGCTAACCGAAACGTACTCACCGGCAGCCATCGACATAGCGCCAGCCACTAGGCCAGCAACGCCAGCCAGCATGATATCGCTCTGTGAGGTACTGGCGGCTGCAACGCCTAATATCAGACTGCTGGTCGAAACAATACCATCATTGGCACCCAGCACCGCAGCGCGTAGCCAGCCTGTTCGGTGAGATCGATGATGCTCTGTATGAACTGCCATTCTTAGGCGCCTTTCATTATTTGTTTACTGCGGTGTTACTCGCAGAACTCTGCCTTCAGGGCTATCGGTAAGCAGATACACTGCGCCTTCTGGGCCGACGCGCACATCTCTAATACGCTCTTCCAGTTCGCCGAAAAGGCTCTCTACATCTTCCGCGCTTGAACCGTCAGCAGATAAACTGATTCGGCGAACTTCTTGATCGACCAGGGCGCCGACTAACAGATCTCCCTGCCACTCGGAGAAAAGCTCACCGGTATAGATCGTCATACCCGAAGGAGCGATGGAAGGTGTCCATTCCAGTACAGGTGTCACGGTACCAGGATACTCTTTGAACGGCGTGACTCGGGCACCGGTGTAATCCAAACCGCCCGTCGCAATGGGCCAACCGTAATTGGCGCCCGCTTCGATAATGTTAATTTCATCGCCACCACGGGGGCCGTGCTCGTGAGCAATCAGGCGCTGATTTTCAGTATCAAATACCACTCCCTGCACATTGCGGTGACCATAGCTGTAGATTTCCGGTCGGGCATCGTCCCGACCTACAAATGGGTTGTCTTCCGGCGCGCTGCCATCGCGATTGAGACGAACGATACTGCCGATATGATTGTGAAGGTTTTGGGCCTCTTCCCGGTAATCAAAACCATCACCCAGCGTCAGTATCAGCGTGTTATCTGGCAGCCAGGCCAAGCGGGCACCGAAGTGGGCGTCGCCCTGCTTGGCAGGCTGCACTCTGAAAATCTCTTCGACGTTTTCCAGGCTGCTTTCTACCAGCTCGCCGGTGGCAAGGCAGGTGTGATTAGCATCTGCACTGCCGCAGGCGTAGCTAAGATAAACCCGCTGATCGTCTTCGAATTGCGGTGATAAAAGCACACCAAATAAGCCTGATTGTCCTGAAGCGTACACGTCTGGAACGCCACTAATAGACGCCACGAGTGTATTACCCTCGGCATTGAGTAAGCGCAGTCGACCAGGACGTTCGGTCACTAACATACGTCCATCGGGCAGAAAAGCGAGCGACCAAGGGTGCTCTAAATCTTCTGCTATTGTATCAATCTGATAGAAGTGACTCTGCTGCGCCTGAACAGGTGGCACAGCCAAGAAGCTCGTTGTGCCGAGCACTATTGCCACGCTAGCGTAGCTATTAATTGGAGGGGAGCGACGTAAACATCTTAGAAGAACCGCGAATAACCAGCCCGCCAGTGCGGCGGTGACCAGCATTGCCACTAGCCCGAAAATACTGCGCGTGGCCGCGATCAACGTTGGCATGGGAGCAAAGAAATCGACAGTTTTCAATGTCACCAACAGCGCTACCACTGCCGACCCCGCACTCAATAGTGAATGAAACCTTCCACCCAGCCAACGCGAGAGCCATATCGCTGCTAATTGAGCTAGCGCAAAGCCAACTGAAAACAGCGCTGCATAGATGGGTGCAAAAGTGATGAGATCTTGAAGCGTGGTTTTCAGGCGCAGCGAAGTGGATATATCAACGCCCATGCCCTGAAGCGCAGCGAGATTAGTTTGAGTTTGAACCACACTGCCGAGCAATACGCCCACCAGCAGCACGATTATAAAACCGATAACAGAGGGCAATCGTCCTGGTTTTGTATGCATTGTTGAAAATCCAATTGAAAGTAGCATTACACGCTTAAACTCGTGCTCTTAAGATTAGCAGCTCTATAACGTTGATAACGTTTGTTAATACCGCTTTTAAAATTAAATTTATTTTATACAGCTTTCCATATAACTCTCTTGCTCACCCAACGAGCACTCATTAAAATGCCGCGCCAACCAAAGAGAATTCAGCATGAAAATCAACGTGGTCGGCACGAGTGGCAGTGGCAAAAGCACCCTTGCAAGGCAGTTGGCAGAAGCGTTGAGCGCTCCCTGCGTTCAGCTTGATCAGTTGTTTTGGCGTGCTGACTGGAAAGGAACACCTGACGGTATCTTTTTTGCCAAGCTGGAAGAGGCTTTAGCAGCTTCACCCGAAGGTTGGGTACTGGATGGTAATTTTGATCGCACTCGGCATATTAAGTGGCGAGATGTTGACATGGTGGTGTGGATCGATTACCCCTTCTGGCTGGTATTCTGCCAAGCCATAAAGCGTGCATTTAAACGTATTATCCGCCAGGAAGTACTCTGGCCCGGTACCGGCAATCGCGAGAGTTTCCGAAAAACGTTCTTAAGCCGTGACTCAATTCTACTCTGGTCACTAAAAACGTGGCGGCAAAACCGTAAACGCTACTTTTCCGATATGGTAAATCCACGCTATAGACATATTCAATTTGTGCGTTTGAACTCCAGAAGAGAGGCACAAGCATTGATCAGCACGGTCTACTCTATTCGTGCCACGCTGCAACGCTAATGTATTCCTGCCATTTGGCTTTAACGCTGCAGGGCCTGTAGGCTTATTGAACAAATATTCAATTAAGGAGCTCCCATGCAACGTCATCCTTTGATTGCCGCTGTGTCGCTAGGCCTTTTCGCTGGTGCTGCTACTTCTTCCGCATTGGCAGAAACCTCTCCCTTAGAGCAGCAGCTAAAAGATCTGGAGTCATTTCAGGTAATTGCTCATCGTGGCGCCAGCGGACATGCGCCAGAAAGTACCTTGGGCGCCTATGAACTCGCCCATGAGTGGGATGTGGATTATTTGGAGCTGGACGTACAAATCACCTCCGATGGCGAATTAGTGGTGTTTCATGATGATGCCATTGATCGCACCAGCGATGGGGAAGGCGCAATAAATGATTACACGCTGGAAGAACTCAAAGCGCTAGATACCGGCACTTGGTTTAACGAAGAGAATCCCGAAAGCGCCGACGCCGCCTTTGAAGGCGCGCAGATGCTAACGCTGGATGAGCTATTTGAGCGTTTTGGCCACGATGCCCGCTACTACATTGAAACCAAGTCTCCCCAGTTGAATCCTGGCTTGGAAGAGGCCTTGGTAGCGATGCTGGAAGAGCACAATATGATCGAGAGTGGCCGTGTGCTAGTGCAGTCCTTCGAGCAAGAGAGTCTGTTGAAAGTCCACGAATTAAACGACAAGGTGCCACTCATTCAACTGGTTTGGTATTACCCCAGCGAAGAGGAAGACGGGCGTTTAGTTGAGTGGACTGGCGTAACACCAGGGCCGGAGGAGATCACCGATGAAGATTTTCAAGCGGTAGCAGATTACGCGGTAGGTCTGGGCACCAACTTCATCTACGAAGGTGAGGAAGTCATTGATGCTGACTTCATCCAACAGGCAAACGAAAACGGCCTGCCGGTACATGTTTATACTATCAATGAAACCGATGAGATGGAGCGCCTAATGGAAATGGGCGTAAAACGGTCTTTTCACCAACTACCCTGATCGTTTGCTTGAGCTCGTTGAGTAAACATTGACCGAATAGCAATGACGCCCAACCTAGCCGGGCGTTTTTTATTTCACGGTGCTAAGTCATTCAGACTCTAAGTTTACCTGTTCTGCCCTCTTTCGATCACGCCCTATTAAAATATAAACCACCGTTGACCGAGTATCAGACATCTGAGTCTTTCCAAGCAACCAATCAGTGAGGCCGTATGAAACGAGCGTATTAACTCATCACTTTCTAATACGTTGACATAACAGCCTGTAAATCTAATGAATTTGTTGTAGTGTTTACGAATAATTTGTGCCGAAATGGCATTATTTTCCTTACAAATACCTATTATTAAAGATTGTCAATAGGAAAAAGAAAATATTCAAGGGTTTTCAGGGAGAAATTGTCATCAAACCATACATGCATCAGTTGCAGTTCATTTCTAAATGCTGCCTTAGTTTTGGATTCAATAGACATTGGAACAGCATCCACCGATGACATCGTTAGTTTTAACAGGCTGTTCGTTAACACGAACAGTTAGGGCTATCTCAATTGCTGTGTTTATAGCGTACTTTTCACTGTCCACCTCTCTGGTCATCGCTCGAGAGTCACCTATTTTTTTGGTCGCAAACCCAGATGTAACCATCAACTTGCTAAACCGTGATACGGTACGGGCCATTTTCGCCATGCGCCAGCGTACTTGGCCAAACGGACAAGCAGCAAGAGTCTTTGTACTAGACAGTAATAATGCAGTGCATGCTCGCTTCACCAAAGAGCATTTGTCTGTTTACCCTCACCAATTACAGCTCGCTTGGGATCGAATGGTCTTTTCCGGTACCGGTCAAGCACCCGATCGCGTTAGTAATCAAGTGGAGATGCGCGATAGGATCGCCAGCACTCCTGGAGCTATAGGATATATTGAAAGGGAGTATCTGGATGATAGTGTCCAAGTCATTTCGATTGAGTGAATATAGAGTGGTTGCTGCACTTTTAGGTTTTTCATATTTTTATTTTCTACTCACGCGCAAAGCGAAGAAAGCATCGTGGATACCTTTCAAGTGCATGGTTTTCTAAGCCAGGCGCTGATTATTACAGATGATAACGACTTCTTTGGCCCCAGTAGCCAAGGAGCAGGTAGTTTTAAGTACACAGAAGCTGGCCTCAATGCCTCGTTGCGTCCTCATCAAGATATTTTAATCGCTGCGCAATTGCTTAGTCGCCGAGCAGGAGGTAGTGGTAGCGATGCACATCCAGAGCTTGACTACGGTTTGATTGATTATCAAATGATCTCAGACCAGCAGCGCACTTTTGGCATTCAACTAGGACGGATTAAAAATCCTTTTGGGTTTTACAATCAAACACGCGATGTTGCCTTTACTCGCCCTAGCATATTATTACCTCAATCCATTTACTTTGATCGAACTCGCTCGTTGGGCCTATCAGGAGATGGGGTTACGCTATATCACGACGAAAAGCTTGTAAACGGTACTATCCGCTCTCAAGTTGGATTTGGCAGGGCGCGTATTGAAAATGATGTGGAACGAACATTAGGCCTTGATAGCTTTCCTGGTTCTTTAAAGCCTGGCAGTTCAGCAATTGGCCAAATCCGCTACGAGCATGATGGTGGGCGCATTATTACAGCCATTAGCGCTGCAAAAGCTAATGCGGAATATAGCTCAGATGGTCATCGCCCTGGTGATGGATCTTTTCAATTCCAGCCCTTGATATTTTCATTACAATATAATCAAGAGCTATGGACACTTACCGCAGAATACGCTACTAGGCATCTTAAGCTTTCCGAATTCGACAGTGTTGCCAATTCAAGCACACGAGGAGAAAGCTGGTATCTTCAGTTTACCCGCCGTTTTAACAATAACTGGCAGTGGTTGGTACGTTACGATAGTTTAGTTAATAATCGAAATGACCGTTCAGGTAAGACATTTGAAGCAAACGGCTTTGGACCTGCACATTCTCAGTTTGCAGATGACCTGACGTTTGGCTTGCAGTGGACTCCACATCCTCAGGTGATGATTGCAAGTGAATATCATCATGTCGATGGCACAGGGTGGTGGCCTAATCAAGGAACTGATGACGCAGTTGAAACCAGTAGACGTTGGAATATGTGGCTGTTTCAGGTATCGCTTCGTTTCTAACGATTTACTCGCTACTGGCTAGGATAAACTGCGATGAACACATCTGAATTTTTCGGGATTCCTCAGCGCCTCAGCCTCACTTGGCGTGTCATCGCTTTAAGCAGCCTTCTGCTCTTAGCGCTAGTGAGTCTGTTTACCTGGCTGGGGCACGAGAACTTAACACGCCAGTTTCAAGAAAGCCGCAGTCAACACCATGATCGTCAGCAGCGTGAAATTCGTTTAGCGTTAGCTCGTTCCTCTGACAACTTACGTCAGTTGGCGGGTTTGACCGCCGCTTCTGCAAGTTTAGGTTCACCTTTGCAAGAAGGAAATAACATTGATGTTGAACAAGCACTAGATTCGCAATGGCCAGCACTTCAGCTTGAGGCAGGCATCGATGAAATTTTAATTATCAATACGAATGGCCAAGTGCTTGGCAGCTGGGGCTTAGGCAATACTGAATCGCAGCTACCCATCCTCAGCTGGGTGCGGCGAGTTATGAATACTGAACAGCCACTAACAACGCTTCGCTGCTCAACCAACTGCCAACAATTCGCTGCTGTGCCAGTATTGGTAGAAGGAGAAAGCGTCGGTATGGTGGTGCTTTCCCGCTCATTGGCTGATGTTACCCGTCAAGCAAAAGAAGTCTCTGGCAGCGAAGTCGCGTTATTGGTTACAGGGCTAGCTGAAGACAGCCATATAACAGCCTCACGACAGTTGGAAGGATGGAACGGTCATCTTTTAGCACTAACCAGTGAAGAACAAAGCCTAGTACCGTTGCAGCATGCGGCAGACGCCGTGCCCGTTCGACGTTTAATGGAAGCACCACTAAGCCTTCAAGATGCAGGCAGGCATTTGGAACTTAGCGCAGTACGAATGGAAGAGGACAACGAGCGTAGCAATATTGGCTATTTCCTGCTGATATCAGATATTACCGGTCAAATTGAAGCTATTAATAAAGATACTCGCACACTGCTGTTCGTGGGGGTGCTCGGCTGGATTGCCGCTGAGTTACTACTCCTTGCCATACTACTTGGCCCTATGGCTCGATTGCGCAGAGTCGCCGGACTACTGCCAGCCCTGGCCAATGGGAAGTTTAGTGATATACATGCCGCCATACCCAACCATCGTCGCGGCATTCCAGACGAAATAGACGTACTTGAAAGCATCACGCTGGAGCTTTCACACCAGCTCGCAATGCTTGAAGGTGAGGTTCAAGAACGCGGTAATCAATTAGCTGAGCGTATTGAGGAGTTGGCCAAGGAGCGTGACTTTGTCAATGGCTTACTCGATACCGCTCAGGTATTTATCATTGCTCAAGACAGTACGGGACGAATCAATCTAGTTAATGAATATACCCAACTGATGCTAGGAATGAGTCAAACGTCCCTGCTTGGACGTCTTTTTGTGGATGTATTTGATGCTGGCATTACTACCTCATTGAATACATTTACCCTTCCTCAACAAGAAGAACAAACACTTCGCACCCCCGACCAACACATACACACCATTGCTTGGTATCACGCGCCTTTACAAACGGGTAACCAAGGCAAGGTCTCCCGCATTTCGGTTGGCCTAGATATTACCGAACGCAAGGCTGCTGAAGCCCGGCTTACGTGGCTTGCCGAACGCGACCCGCTCACGGAGCTTTACAACCGACGCTACTTCCAAAATGCGCTGCAAATCGCAATTGAACGCGCGCCTAATGCACAAGGTGCAGTACTGCTACTGGACTTAGACCAGTTCAAAGAAGTTAACGAGCTGAGCGGGCACCACGTAGGAGACAATTTATTGCGTGAAGTGGCAGACACCCTTTTTCATAACCTAGGGCGCCGCGGTGTCATCGCCCGCCTAGGGGGTGACGAATTTTCGCTTCTACTGGAAGATGACAATGCCGAACAAGCGGTTAGAGTCGCGCAATATATCGTTCAGTTATTAGACGGTATCGGCTTTGTTGTTGGAGAGCGACGGCATCGAGTTACAGCCAGTATCGGCATAGCCCTATTCCCAACCCATGGCAATACGCCTGCCGAGCTAATGGCTAGCGCCGATGTGGCTATGTACAAAGCTAAAGAGAGCGGGCTCCAGCAGTGGCACTTACTTTCCGAAGCCGAGAATGCCAAAGACGAGCTACAAGAGCGAGTTTATTGGGTTGAGCAAATTCACAATGCGCTAGAAACAGATAGTTTTGAGCTAATGGTGCAACCCATTATGCGCTTAGCCGATCAAGACATTAAACACCATGAGGTGCTACTGCGGATGCGAAACGCAGACGGCAGCCTAATTGCTCCCGCGCACTTTATTCCTATTGCTGAACAGAGCGGTCAAATCGTATTAATTGATCGCTGGGTCTTACGGCACAGTTTAAAAGCACTGAGCCGACTTCAGGATAGAGGCATTACGCTGGCCGTTAACCTTTCTGGTCAGTCTCTCCACGATGAAGGGCTAAAGCGTTACCTGGCTGAGGAATTAGCCACGAGTGGCGCTGACCCCCACCACTTAATATTGGAAGTCACTGAAACGGCGGCCGTTACCGATTTCTCTACCGCACGCGGCGTATTGCAGGCCGTGCGTGACCTTGGGTGCCGCACTGCTCTGGACGACTTCGGTGTTGGCTTCAGCAGTTTCCATTACCTTGGGCAGTTACCCGTTGATTATATTAAAATTGATGGCTCATTCATTCGAAGTTTGCTGATTAGCCCTGACAGCCGCGTCATTGTCAGAGCCATAGCCGACATAGCCAAAGGCTTCGGAAAGCAAACAATTGCCGAATTTGTGGATCAAGAAGCTCTGTTACCAATATTAAAATCTTATGGCATAACTTACGGTCAAGGTTTTCACTTAGGACGGCCAGAAAAAATGAGCAACATGATAAAAACACTATAATTCAGCCGCGAATTTCCTTCATAATTTTATTAAAATCACATTCTTTTAAAGGAAATTAAAGCATGATCTCTCCAGGAGCCAAAAAGCCTACAAGATCATTAGATAACGAAGTATTGAGAAATTTTTTAAACGACTATCGATTCATATTAGCTAAAACGCCCCAAGAAAAACAAAGAGCTTTAGAGCTACGCCATGAGGTTTTTTTAAAAGAGTTTAACTACGAAATGAAAGAAGATAAATCAAAAAAAATTGAGACAGACGGATATGACGAAAACTCTCTACATTGTTTAATCGAACATAAAAGAAGCGGTTTACTAGCTGGATGCATGCGCTTGATTATACCTTCAATTGACCCAACCTCTAATTTTAACAAATTACCTGTAGAAATACAGGGAGAAAGAAGTCTAAACCACGAAACCATCCATCCCGCCAGAATGCCGAAGCTCGAGCAATGTGAGGCATCACGTTTAGCAATTTCAAGAAACTTTCGTACTTACCATAAAATAAAAACAAAATGAAAAAATCTAACTGACAAAAATTTTACGATCGAAGAAGAAAACACGTTCCCGATGATAGCAGTTGCACTCTTTCTATGTACTTATTCACTAGCTATTTTAAGTGGAAAATATCATGTTTTTGCTATGATGGAGCCTCGGCTACCTAGGTTACTAGCTTTATCAGGATTCCACTTCATACAAGTGAGTGACGCTATAGAGCACCATGGCACTAGGTATGCCTATTACATTGATCATATGAAAGCTGAAAAAGGTATGCATGAAGGATTAAAACCCTTCCACGCAAAAATCAGGGAAGCACTTGAGCCACAACTTAAAGAACTACTGACTATAAAAGACAGTAGTTCAGTAGCTTGATTTTTATAAATCTTACTGAGCTTTGCTTTTATCTCCTAATGAAATGGGCTGAAAATCATTAACCGTAACGCTAGTAAATTTCTCTAAGAAAAATACTAGCGTTTCGGGATACTGGAATCGCTCTTCGAATCGTTCCTGCCCATCTTGCGTACGTCGCGTCACGCTGGCTTGATAACCGTTAGCAAATTTTGACACTTTAACGCTATTTTCCCGCGTCCCATCACGCGTGACGGCTGTTAATGGAGAACTACTCGTTAATAAATTATCTAACTCACGAGCAGCTATGTGCTCTTCATCCGTCGCCCATAGTGGTTGATCGCGATTGCCATAGTGGTAAAGCATGATGACTAACAAGACGGAAAAAATGCTGCTTGTAAGCATCCATGTTAAGACGGCGCTGGAGAGCGGTGTAGTGAGCATTATGAATAACTGAAGCGCAATACCAACCGCCAATACCCCTGCTAGAGGCCGCCACATACGAGGGTTCATAAACCCTCGTTTGAGGATATATCCCCACAGCCCAATCACCGCTAGCGCCCCTAAAAGCAAATACACGGGCGATAACAGCGTTCCACCACCTGCCATTAAAGCAATGACACCTATGATAAGGATCACTGTGTAAAAAGCGGCTAACAGTCGGTAAGCGCGGTTTAGATTCATCGTTCAATCTCCATGCTGTATGACCGAGGCCATGGGTAGTGGCTCGGTCTTTGTTGTTCTCATCTGTCGTAATCGTCTATTGCTATCATCTTGCTTATACAGTTAAGGCCATCTCATTACTACTTTATGACGCGTCTAGGTCGTAACGACGCGTCAACGTATTAACGTATAGCTCTATTACAGCCCTTGCGCACCCCGGCGCAGCCAATCATGTACAAACGCAAGCTTATGACGCGCGGCTTCTGAGAGCACAAAGGGGTAGAGATCTGGCAAGCCCATTGAACGGTTAACGTGATTCACCCCCACCGTGAGCTCTGCTGCTACGTAGATCAAACGCTCCGGATCTGGTTCTGCATACGGCTCCCACTGATGGCTGGGCAGTTGCGGCGATGAGAGCTCTGATGCTGCAAAACTATCGGCTATGTCCGTTAAATGCAGCAAGTGTGCGGCAGTCTCAGCCCAGTCTTCATGAGGGTGTGCGGAGGCATAAGTCGTCAGAAAGCTCTCTTTCCAATTCGGTGGCGGGCCTTCTGTATAGTGACGTTGAAGCGCGGCGGTATAATCTTGACGCTCATCCCCAAACATCTCGCGAAAAGCGTCTAGAAAGTCATCACGCAGGCTTAGCCGCCACCAGAGCATATGCGATATTTCATGACGCATATGACCAATCATGGTGCGGTAAGGCTCATCAAGTGCCTCGCGACGGGTGGTGACAAGGACGGGATCCACTTCCGCCACACTAATGGTTACCACGCCTTCTATATGCCCCATCGGAACGGGTGTGCGACCCTCAGCCAGCAGATGGAAAGCTGGCGGCGCACCGGGATCCTCCGGGCGGAACCAGTGCCAACGACCCAAATTATCGAGCACCCAACGTTTGGCCGCTTCGGTTTTCGCCCAATTGGGTATCGCATTGGGAAGTTCCGGGTCGGGTGCCAAAGCCGTCATGGCACAAGAGCGGCAAAAAAGCGCCCTCTTCAGGTGCGATCCAGTTGCAGCCGATAATGTCACGATTAATACAGAACGGTGGCATTGGTACAAAAGCTCGCGCCTGGGGGTCATAGGCAACGGGCGTACCGTCAGCAGTGGTGAGATTGTCGAACCAAAGAGAGCCGGAACCGACGGGGTTAGCAAATACGCGCATGCGGTGAAGCTCCTGATAGCGAGGAAAAGAGAATCTCTAATAAAGAACAGAGCATTCGCTTTTCCAAAAATCCTATTAAAAAGTGTGCTAAGCCCTTATTTCACCTCAACGCTACTTCATTTCAAAACCACGTTTGATCAAGAAATCACGCATGTGAGGGCGAAGCTTGTTGTCGAAAAGTGGCTTAAGATTATGCGACCAGTCGGTATTTTTATTACTGCTGCTACGGGCTTGATAGTAAGCCTGCATCGTGGCGTCGAAGGTTTGCACCTGCTCGCTATCATCAGTGTAGTAGTCTTCTTTAAGAACCGCTTCTACTGCTAGACGGGGCTTTACCTCAGGGTCTTGATCAGGGTAGCCAAGACACATGCCAAACACGGGATAGACGTGAGCGGGTAGGCGTAGTAGATCACTAATCTCTTGCGGATTATTGCGGATACCGCCGATATAGCAGATCCCCAACCCTTCAGACTCAGCAGCTACCGCTACGTTCTGTGCCATTAACGCCGTGTCCACAGTGGCCACCAGCAACTGCTCTGTCATGCCGCGGTTAACATTGGATCCAGTACGCTCCGACGCCTCCGTAGGACGCTTCATATCGGCACAAAAAACCAAGAAATCTGAGCAGCTAGCAATGTAACCCTGCCCCCCAGCTAATTCGGCAATTTTTTCGCGGTTAGCCTGATTTTTGACATGGATAACGGTATACGCTTGAACATGGCTAGACGTAGCCGCGCCCTGCCCGGCTTGAATAAGCTCCACTAACAGTTCGTGGGAAATTTTCTTGTCGCTAAATTTACGAATTGAACGGTGAGATTTTAGGAGATCAATAACGTTGTTCATGAAACCTCGCTTATCTGAATAATACTTAATTGAATACAACTGAATCTAGTGTAACAGATTTGTACAGCCTAATGAGATTTGGGCAATGCTGTACGCATAAACAATGTCGACATTGACAACAATTACTTGTCGACATTGTTATTAATATTAGATCTTAAATGTTTATAGTTGATCACAGGAAAAAAGCTAACAGATTGATAGTAAATGTTTAACCCGCCTATGGTATGCATAATGCTCTTACACTTTGTCGATATAACATAAGACAGCTATATACAACACCATTGCCACTTTGATGATGCAAGGAGCCTACCATGGCAACCGCAACAGACACGCCTCAAACCGTTAGCCACTATTTGCGCCCTATTGATCGGGAGGGGCTTTTAGGCTTCGCCGAAAAAGGCCGTAATAATCCTAAAATGCGCGGGACTAACAAAGTGCATACTGTTTGCGAAGGCCAGTATCGCACGCTGAACTATGTAGGTGAGCACCAGCCAGTCGTGGTTGATGAACCTCCACACCTGTTTGGCCAGGATACTGCTCCCGCTCCTGGTGAAATTGTCCTTGCTGCGCTAGGAGGCTGCTTGGCCGTAGGCATTACCGCGGTCGCCACATGGAAACAGGTTAAGCTATCTAAATTGGAGATTTTTATTGAAGGGGATATTGGCAACCCTGCCGCTTGGGGCGCTGGGGGCGCTGAAATGATCCCTTCCGACATGGGTTTTCAGGATATACGGGTAAAAGTGGTGATTGAGGGTGATGCCTCACGCGAAGCTCTTGACGATATTGTCAAACACGCCAATTTCTATTCTCCCGTCGCTAATACTATGCGTAACCCAGTCAACTTCCATATTGAATTGGCAGACAGCTAGCCAATTGGCTACAGCCATTATCGCAAAGTAACCCCAAGGCCATTCCAAAGCCCTTGCGCAGACAGGGGCTTAAGATTGAAGACTTAGATTGAGGCCTTGCGATTGAGAGCTTAGCGATAAAGGGTTTTATCGATACCCAATTTTTGTAGCCGGTAGGCTAACTGACGAGGACTTAGACCAAGCTGCCGGGCTGCTTCAGTTTTGTTGCCACGTACCTTACGCAGCACGGCAATTAACTGGTCGGGATCGGCATCAGCTATACGTTGATATGGCCGTCCAACACCGTCAAACGGCAATCCATCTTGTAAAGCATTACCTATTCCTGCATAGGTGCGACCAGGAATTACTTCAGCATCATCAATCCTTAGCTTACTCGTATTGCTTACTATTGAATTAACATGATGATTAGGCCCAGGATAGCGTTCAATTTGCGACTCATCATGCAGGATGTGCTCTATGTGAGCAGATGAAATACCCACGCCACGTGAAGTAAGAACGGCACGTTCGATGACATTTTCAAGCTGACGAATATTGCCAGGCCAAGGATAGCTATCCAGCCGACTGACAACGCCTGAGTCGAAATTCAGCTGTCGATCATGGCGCAAATTGAACACGTTAAGAAAATAGTGTGCCAGCAGTGCTACGTCACCCTCTCGCTCCCGTAGCGGCGGCAAACGCAGTGGTACCACATTAAGGCGGTAGAAGAGATCAAGACGGAACTCGCCATTATTAACCGCCTGCTGAAGATCCATATGCGTGGCGGTGAGTACGCGAATATCGACGGGGATTTCCTGATCCCCACCTACGCGCTGCAGACTGCGCTCTTGTAATAAACGTAGCATTTTAGTTTGCAGCTCTAGAGGCATGTCGCCAATTTCATCCAGAAACAAAGTGCCGCCATTAGCAGCCTCTACTTTGCCTGCACGGCTACGTATCGCTCCGGTAAATGCGCCTTTTTCATGACCAAATAGCTCAGCCTCCAATAAGTGCTCAGGAATGGCTGCGCAGTTGATACACACAAATGGATTTTTGGCACGCGAGCTATGTGCATGTATCAGTCGTGCGAACCGCTCTTTACCTGTGCCTGATTCGCCCTGAAGCATAATAGTGGCATCGCTATTGGCAACTTGAATCGCTTCATCAAGCGCTTGCTTAAGCTTAGAACTGCTACCGAGAAGCTGATCTTGGACTTTGTGGCGCTCTAACGCCGAGCGCAGCGCACTATTTTGATTCTCTAACCGCTCAGTACGCTGCCTAATTAACTCTTTGATGCGCAGCATTTGCCCAATCATGGCAGCAATAATGCGCAGCAGATGCAAATCGGTTTGGATACCACGCGGGCGATTGCGCAATCGATGACATGCCAAAACACCCACGGGCATTTCATCCAATAGGATGGGAACAGCGATAAATGCTACGACATCATTTGGAAGCACATCACGAGTAACCGCTCGAAAAGAAATTATCTTCTTCATCAATGTTCTGCACCACACAGACACGCCCCGCCTCCATGACACTGCCAGTAATACCTTCTCCCCGGCGATAGATACCCCGCGCTTTTTCAAACGGCTGCAGCCCATAAGCGTAGGCAATCCGGAGCATTTGATTATCAGCGTCTGGAAGAACCACACGACCCCGGTTTAGCCCTGCCAACTGCGAGAGCGAACGTAGTACCGCAGGAATCGTGGTATCCGCTTCTAACGAGCTTCCCAGAAAATGCGCCGCCTCAGAGAGGATCAAGGTATCTTGGTTGATATCCTGACTCTTGTGTCTCAATGGCGGCGTATTCATAGTGCTTCTCCCTGTAACTTCTGTTCGCGCAAGGCGTTTGAAAAGCTTATCTTAATCACTGTTTTGCCACCCGAGATATCGAATTAGCATCACGATAACGCTATCCAATAAGTAGCCAATAATGCCGATAATAAGCACTAAGGCAGCGAGCAGGTCATAAGCGAGAATATCTCGGGCATCATTAATCGCGTAGCCAAGGCCACTTGTCACCCCCAGGTATTCGGCGGGCACTAACACTACCCAGGCGATACCTAACGCCAAGCGAAAGCCCGCTAAAATATCGGGCGCTATAGCGGGCAACACAAGTCGCTGTAGGCTAGCTAGTGGTGAAGCCCCAAAGTTGCGCGCAATCTTGAAATACATCGGGTCGATACGCTGAACCGCAAAGGCAGTTGAAAACAGAATGGGCCAGAGCGCAGCCATAAAGATAAGAAAAATAATTGCCCCGTCCCAGGTCGCAAACGCTAGTACCGCTATGGGCATCCACGCCAAAGGGCTTACCATTCGAAGCAGTTGAAAAGGAAAGCCGGTGATTTGGCGTAATACCGGGGAAGCGCCTACTAAAATGCCTACCGGCACCGCCACTAATATTGCCCATAATAACCCCATTCCAATACGGTAAAGGCTCGGCAAAACAGTCCCCATTAACGTGCCTGAAATAAATAGCTGCCAAGCTTGTGGCAGTGCTTGCGCTGGAGCAAACCCCGCAAAAGCCTGCGTTGCAGGATTACTGGCAATTAAGTAGCCACCGAACCACCAAAAAGCCAAGAGAATCGCTAGGCCAATCAATGGATACGCTATTTTGCCCATCAATTGGCGACGAAGCTTAATCCATGGCATGGCTCTCGGCCGGGCAGCTATATCTGCGCTGCTGATACTATGACTCATAGCTCAATCCTCTCTTCGCGCTCCCAGCGCTGGGCTTCTGGCGTATTGGGCAAGTGCGCCTCCGGATACTGCTCCATCGCTCGTCGCACAAAACGAGAATCCACTAAATCTTCTGCCACGAAATTAGGATCCAGCCCATTCAAGAACGTGGTATCACCGCCTACCAGCGTATCGTTCATTGCGCTAACCAACTGGCGCGTGGCCGATGCATAGGGAAAAGGAGCGAAATCGATCCGGCCGCTTCCCCACTCGCTATGGCGAATCGCCCTGGGGCTTGCGTAGTCATCAACGTCATAATGGCTCATGGCACGAATAACCACCTCTGCAGGCATCGGCAAATAACCTCGACCATCTCGCGATAGCATTTCGGCTGTTTCAACTTTGTTTTGCTGTGCATATATGGACGCTCTTACTAACGCATTGAGCGTTTTTTGGGTCCACTCTGGATTGGCTTCTACTTGGTTTTCGTTCATGCACACGACACAGCAAGGGTGGTTCTGCCAAATATCACCGGTAAAACGCAGCAACTTACCCCCCGCAAGTAATTCACCTGCGGCGTTAAAAGGCTCAGCAACGGTAAAACCATCAATGCGACCAGCAGCCAAGGCCGGTGGCATATCTGCCGGGGGCAGAATCATTAGATTGACCTGATTATCGGCCAAGGGCGCTGTCTGATCTTGAATCACAGGTTCTAAACCGGCATTGCGCAACGCCATCTGTAATAACGTATTGTGAATAGAGTACCAGTAAGGCACGGCAATTTGCTTACCACCTAAATCAGCAAATTCCTGCGCTCCACTCTGCCCACTAACGAGTACGGCGGAACCATTAATATGCGCCCAGGCCATAATTTTAACGGGGAAGTTATTGTTATAACGCATCCAAACAGGGATAGGGTTTAGCAAATGCACAAGGTTAAAACGGCCCCGGGTAAACCCTTCTACCAGCGGCGACCAGCCACGAATAAGCTCTGGCTCGGCCACTTTAAGCCCCTCTTCCTCAAAATAGCCTAATGCATGGGCAACTAAGAGCGGTGTTGCATCGGTGATAGGTAAATAGCCAATTCTTACTGTCCCGTCATCCGCCATCGCTTGGCGCATCATATTAGGCATACTCATCGCCGCCGCCAAACCGCCAGCGGCAGCCAGGCTATCTAGCATAAAACGACGACGACCAGCGTTAGTCACTTGATAGTCTTGCGGATCGTTAGGGTGGCAATTGCAAGGGGGCATAGTGATGACTCCAGCGATTAGCGGTTGAGAGGCAAAGAGGAAGAGCGACCATTGTTTTGGTCTAAGGGCCTTTCGTGGGCTGGCGTTTTGATTTTGTTAGTATTGTTAGCAATTGCATCAAAGCTTGTTTGGCGTGCCTGTGGCTGCCCTTCTACGGAGTGCTTAAAACGTGCCATCAAGTCTTCGCGCAATTTAGCAAACTTGGGGTCTATAGGGTTACGTGGGTAAGCAAGATCAATATTCATCACGCTTTGAAAGGTGCCTGGGTTACGCCCCATGACGACGACGCTATCCCCCATGGTGAGTGCCTCGTCAATATCATGAGTCACTAACACAAGCGTAATATTTTTCTCACGAGCGATATGACGGACTTCAAGCTGCAAATTGCGGCGCGTGAACGCATCTAATGCTGAAAACGGCTCGTCTAATAAAATAACGTCAGGCTCAACGGCCAGTGACCGCGCTAGGGCAACGCGCTGTTGCTGACCACCCGACAGGTCTTGGGGACGCGCCGCCCCCTTATCACTTAGCCCGACTAGCGCCAACATCTCATCAACACGCTGCGCTAGCGCTTCTGTCTTCCCGGTAAACTGAAGACCAAGCGCCACATTTTGACGAACGTTTAACCAAGGGTATAACCCCGGGCGCTGAAACATCATGTTCCACTCTGGATGTGGTTTGGTAACTTGTTGTCCGTTAATTCTCACGCAACCTTCCGTGGGCAACATCAAGCCAGCCAACATGTGTAAAAGAGTGGACTTTCCACAGCCGCTTTCACCAATGAGCGCTGTACTTCGTCCTGCCGCCATATCAAAGACTAAGTTTTCAAGAACATTCGGTCCTTTACCGCTGAAGCGATGAGTGATGCCATTAATCTGAATTGATGCACCCATGATGCGTCCTCTAGCCAAGCATGTATTTTTAATTGGCGGATTCGCCTCTATGCTTAACCGTTGCAAAACTGATGCCGTGTCTTGGTAATTTTTGATTTACTGGTGAAATTTAAATATGGAGGGCAACTTTGAACAAATTAAAACTCGCTAAGTAGCAAGGTGAGGAAGGATATCGCGCTCAAACGCAGACAATGTCGTCACTTATGTCTTGATTGTCGACATTGTACATATGGGTAACTTAATTAACTGATCAAACCCCATCAACATGCACTTTAAATAAATTAAATTATTTTAATTATTAAATAGTTAGCACTTTTTTGACCGTAACTGGCATGAATTCTGCCGTGTTAATGACAAAGAGACTCGATGCACCCTTACAAGGTGCTTTACCGAATCCAACCTTTGTTTGAAGGCTCAATCATGAATGCTATTAATCGTTTCACTCACCTAACAGAACGCCCCGTGCTAACAGAAATAGATCAATTAGTTCGTCAACAGTTGGCACCCCACACGGTTGCAATTGACCGTAAAGGATTTTATCCAGGCGATTTCATGCATGCATTGGGGCAGCAAGGCGCTTACCGCCTTCACCTTGCATCTCAGCAATTAAATACGGGTACGGATTTCACCCGCGCCATTTCAGCAATGGAATCTGTGTCACGAGAGTGTATGTCGACAGGGTTCTGCGTATGGTGCCAAGACGCGCTGGCTTGGTACTTAGAGCATGCAGATGACGCGAGTGTGAGAGATTACTGGCTACCTCAAATTAGTAGCGGCAAGCAGTTAGGCGGAACCGGGCTTTCCAACGCCATGAAACATTTCGCTAGTATCGAGCCACTTAAGATCCATGTACGACGAGTTGAAGGTGGCTACCTGGCCAATGGTACTCTGCCGTGGGTTTCTAATCTTGGGCCAGATCACGTCTTTGCGGCTATTTTTCAATTGGAAGGTAGTTCTCGCAACATTATGGCGCTCACCCGCTGTGACCAGCCTGGATTTCGCCTACAGCAGTGTACGGAATTTACCGCATTAGAAGGTAGTGGCACCTACGCCTGCCATTTTCAAGATAGTTTTATTCCTGACCAACAAGTGATTAGCCACGAGGTCGGCACACTCATCCCCCGTATTCGGTCAGGTTTTGTGCTGCTCCAAATGGGTATGGGGCTGGGTGTCATCCAGGGATGCATAGACATCATGCACGCGATGCGAGAAACCCATCAGCACGTTAATGGTTTTCTGGATGAACAGCCTGAAACCCTTGAAGTAGCGTTAAACGATGCCCGCAAAGCCACTGCGCTATTGGGACAGGAAGTCACAGGCGATGCGTCAAATGAATTATTTGCCGATGTTTTACAGCTGCGCTACGGCGCTTCAGAACTTGCGTTGCGTGCCTCGCAAGCAGCCATGCTGCATGCTGGCGCACGCGGTTATCTTGCCGATGCACCCGCCCAGCGTAAGCTTCGTGAATCCTATTTTGTGGCCATTGTAACGCCAGCTATGAAGCATATCCGCAAAGAACTCCATCGCTTGCATGCCGCTTAAAGGAATTTCACCATGACGACTGTCACTGACCAGCCTTACCGTCGCTATTTATGTATTGTCTGTGGCTTTATATACGATGAAGCCCATGGTGACCCCGACGGAGATCTGCCACCGGGCACGCGTTACGAAGATATCCCCGATGACTGGGAGTGCCCCGATTGTGGCGTGCGTAAGCAAGACTTTGTGCTACTAGAAGCGTTGCCAGCCAGCTCATCTGAAACCGTCATTAGTGATAACCGAGCAGACGGATTACCCAATAATGCTGAACAGATCGTCATTGTTGGCGGCGGTATGGCAGCGTGGGCACTTGTGGAGAATATTCGCCAGCGTGATCTCACGGTTCCTATTGTGGTCATTTCACGCTGTTCCAGCGACATTTACTACAAGCCCCAAATCTCAGTGGCGGCGACAAAAGGCCAAGCGCCTGATGAATTAATAACGAGCACTGGCGAGCATCAGGCCAACCGCCTCAATGTAAGCTTAGTCGCACGTACCCGAGTATTAGGCATTGACCGTGACCAGCAACGCTTGGTTACGCCCAGGGGAGGTATACCCTATCGCCAGTTAGTACTGGCACTAGGCGCTCAGCAGCCTAAACCTCGCTTAGCGGGTAATGCGGCTCATGAGGTAATGCAGGTTAACGATCTTATTAGCTATCGTCAGTTACGTGGAAAGTTGGATAGCCAACCTAAATCCCGCATTGTGATTCTTGGTGCGGGCTTAATCGGCTGTGAATTCGCCGATGATTTATCGGGTGCGGGGCATCAAGTCACGTTAGTAGATCTGGCGCTACGCCCGCTTGCACGCCTGTTACCAGAAGCCCTCAGCCATCAACTTACCGAGCAGTTTCAACATAAAGGCATAACGATCATCAATGAAATGACGCTCAACGCGGTTGAAAAGCATGAAGATGGGCACTTATCAGTCACACTCACTAACGGTCAGCACCTAGAAACAGATGTGGTTGTAAGTGCCTTGGGCCTCAGCCCCAATATTGTGCTGGCGTCACAAGCGGGTTTAGAGGTTCAAAAAGGCATCGTGATAGACGCTAAGCTACAAACCTCTGATAAGCATATTTTTGCTTTAGGCGACTGCGTTGAGCACAAAGCCCAGCTACTGCCCTACATTAGGCCGTTAAAAGCACAAGCTAGCGCATTAGGGGGCCTGCTCTGCGGTGAAACAAAACACTACGAAGGCAAGGCCTCCACCATTATCATTAAAACCCCTTCCTATCCAATAGCGGTATGGCCCTCTCAAGAACAAGGCGAGTGGGTTGAGCAGTCAACTGATGAACAAGGCGCAACGTTTTTACACTATAGCCACAGCCTAAATGAACCGCCGCGTTTAACAGGATTTGCCTTAACGGGGAGTTGCACACGCCATGTAAAGCAATATGAAGCTCAAATGAGCGACTAAGCATAGTGATGGCGAAGGTTGAGGTGCAGGGCAATTTAAATTAAAGGTCAGCCTATAACGGTAGATGAACAATTGCGCCGCGCACGCCGCGTTCGTCTACCCATAACTTACCTAACGTAATCGGCAGCTTGAAACGACGCTTCCCGGCGGCCCCAGGGTTGAAGAGTAGCTTGTCGGCTTGGCGCTCATTGCGGGGTTTGTGGGAGTGCCCGTGTAGAACGGCATCGCAATAGGTGGTTGGATCAAAATCCTCTAAACGGTGAACAAGATGTAAGTGCCGCTCATTAACGATTATATCCTGGCACATTGGCAAGTTTTCAGCCCAAGCAGCCGTGTCGATATTGCCTCGGACACAGTGAACGGGAGCTATTGCTGACAAGCGCTCTAAGATCGCTTTATCCTCATCTTTATTGCCTACATCACCCAGGTGTAGGATCAGCTCGCACTCTTCCAGCAACTCCAGTGCTTCATCACGAAGTAACCCATGGGTATCGGCAATGATCCCGACAGGAGAAACGATGCTGTAACGCGGTATTGATAGATTCATTAACACCCTCCATTGGTATTGTTAAATACGCCACGCACGCTGCTCACAGTTAGCAAAACAGTCTAGATAAAAATAGGTAATATCACTGTTATTTATTAGAATTTCATTGTCTATCTAATAAGTTAGCCTTCGGCAAGCTATACTGCTATGGCTATACGCTTGTGACTGCCCCTTGATGGAATAATAACGACGCCAGGAAGCCGACATGACCAATATCTCTCAAAACGCACCAGGGCAAGAGTGGAATGCCAGCGACTACGCCCAAAATGCTAATTTCGTACCTAAACTAGGCAGCGAAGTCGTTAAACTGTTAGCGCCTCAACCCGGTGAACGCATTTTGGATCTTGGCTGTGGCGATGGCTCGTTGACAGAGCGCTTAGTACAGTTAGGGGCTGATGTTCTTGGGATCGATGCTTCTGAAGAGATGGTAACGGCGGCACGTCAGCGTGGTATTACTGCACGTGTGGTCGATGGCCATCAACTGCCTTTCGACCATGAGTTCGATGCTGTATTTAGCAATGCGGCTCTGCACTGGATGCTTGACCCTCAGGCTGTTTTAGCAGGCGTTAAGCGTGCTTTAAAGCCGGGGGGCGGTTTGTGGCCGAGTTCGGTGGTCATGGCAACGTCGCTGCTATTTGCACAGCGCTAATTGCGGCCCTTCAATTCCGTGGCATTAGCGCTCGAGGCCGTCATCCTTGGTACTTTCCTACTCCACATGAGTACGCTGGCATGCTGGAAACGGTGGGGTTTAAAGTAGAAAGCATTGAGTTGATTCCTCGCCCTACCCCCCTACCCACCGGCATGATTGGATGGCTCGAAACCTTTGCCAGCCCGTTTTTACATGGGCTTGATGAAGACGTACGTGAGGCCGTGCTGGAAAATACCTTAACGCTGCTAGGCCACAGCCTACGTGATGAGCAAGGAAACTGGACGGCCGATTATGTACGCCTGCGCGTTTCAGCACGCGCATAAAAGCTTTTAAACAAATAAGCGTTTAAAGCCGCCGATGAGACTATATGTACCTCGGCGGCTTTTATTTAGCTAAGACTTAAAACTCATCCCATTCGTCAACCGTGGCCTTTTGGCTTGGCGTCGTTTGCTGGCGGGGTGCTGATTCAGCGCGTTTATCAGCTTCTTGCTCTTGCGTGGCATGTTTGTGTGTTAGCGCAACACTGCTGGCTGCACTCTCATCAAGGCGGAAAGTAGCCATCAAATCGGCTAGTTCGCGGGCCTGTTCTTCTAAAGCACTGGCGGCGGAACTGGTTTGTTGAACGAGCGTAGCATTTTGCTGGGTCACAGAATCCATTTCAGTAAGGGCCGCGTTGATCTGCTCAATGCCACTATTCTGCTCCCGGGTTGCCGTCGAAATTTCACCCATTAACGTTGTGACCTGGTGAATGGCGTCTACCGTTTTATGAATCGTCTGCCCACTGCGCTCTGCTTGCTCAGCTCCACCGTTAATTTTCGTGGTAGTTTGCTCAATCAAACTACGTATCTCTTTGGCAGAATCTGCACTGCGCGTTGCTAATGAACGCACTTCGCTGGCGACTACCGCAAAGCCTCGGCCTTGCTCACCTGCACGGGCGGCCTCAACCGACGCATTAAGTGCCAAAATGTTGGTTTGGAAGGCAATTGAATCAATCACGCCAATAATATCGTTGACCTGGCTTGCGCTGGCGGCAATCTCGCGCATGAGTTGCACCGTCCGCTCTACCTCTTCACCACCTGACTCAGCAGACTGTGATGCCGCGACCGAAAGCTGGTCAGCTTCTTGGGCCGTTTCAGCATTTTTACTCACGGTGGTCGACATCTCTTCCATGCTGGAGGCAGTTTGTTGCAGTGCTGACGCCTGTTGCTCAGTGCGCGAGGAAAGATCCTGGCTTCCCGAAGAAATATCACCCGCACCACTGAAAACTCGCTCACTACTGCCACGTAAGGAAATAACCAGCTGCTTTAATTTCTCCTGCATAGCCGCTAGCCCACTGAACAACTGGCCAATTTCATTACGGCCACGATTTTCAATGTGCCCCGTTAGGTCGCCATCGGCAATCCGAGCGAAATGTTCACTGGCATCCCGCAATGGCCTTACAACGCTACGCATCATTGCCCACCTGATGGCAACCGCCGCCATGAGTGATATCACTAGCAGGGTGATAGCAATAACACCAATCACAGTGGCTAAGTGGTTCACCTGTTGAAGGACACTAGCGCCTCGGCCTTCGGTATAGGCAATAAATCCACTCATTGCCACATCCAGATCCGCACTTAATACCCCTAACTCCTCCTGCCTACGCTGAATTTGAAAAGGAGCAGCCTCTAGCAATGGGGAAATACCCTCTGTCACAAAGGCTTCATAAGCGCTGATAATCGCCTCGCGATGTGGCGCAAGCGTGCCTTCGGGATCGATAGGTAAAGCTCGAAACTCATTAAAACGCGTCTCTGCGGCAGCGACGGCCTCGGCGGCCATGGCGAGACTCTCTTGCCCTTTTTCTGGGTTACCTTGTGTACTAAAACTAGCCGAACGGTCTAGGAAGGTTTGTGCTCTAAGAGAGTGTACTTGTGTACGGTTGGCTAAGTTCGTGAGCCGTACGTTAGTGTCTGTCAGCTCCTCAAGTGCTTGAGAGCTGTTGTGATTTGCATAGAAACCAAGCGCACTTATCAACCCAATCATAAGCACCAGCAAGGCTAACGCGGCAGTCAGGCTCCATTTAATAGAGAGGTGCTTCATCCCGTTGATCCCTTTTTCATTTATAAGTCATTCAATTAGGTATCGGCGAGGGTCAGACCAACTGAAACGATTTGGAGTGATTTTAGACGTTTGTATAATGCGTAGGGTAAAGAGCCATCATCGTCTTTAAGACACCATCGCCACTTTTGGTCGGTTACGAGCAGCTTGCTGAGCAACCTCAACGTTTAGCCACGCGCCCGCTACACACTCCAACCGTGGCGCTTCGATCACACCTTGTATTCGTGCACACGCTAGTAGCGTGGCCTTGGTGTTGGCTTTAAGGACGCCCTCCACGTGGCCATCAATATCGACACGATTCCCTTCCAAATAAGACGTTACATAGCCGGTGGATGTCACTGTCACCGTGTGGTTAGGAGCAATCACCGTTCCCGTTACGCGGCCTTTAATAAGCACCGGTTCGTCAGCGATTACTCTGCCTGCAATATGCGTCGCTACCCCAATCCGGCTGCCCTGGTGGCGATGGTCTAAGACGGACTCCCCCTCTGCAGCAGTAAACGCTTCCAGCGGTGAAATCTCTTTATGGAATTCGCTATGCACAGGTGAAGCACTGACGGCAGAGAGGTGTTGCGGCGGTACGGACACACCAGAAACACGCTGTTTTCTCTTACACCGCTTGCCGTCCAATACAATCAGCGTCATGGCACCAACGCCTAGAATAATAAACCATGCTTGAATGCCCATGCCGCTACCCTATCGCCTCAGAGGTGGTTGTCCAGCTAACGTTATACGCCCTCTAAGGTGTGTTCGGCAGCGCGAATAGGCACCCTCACTCGGCTTAACTCCAAGCTTTGTTAAGCAAGTAAGCAGATTAAAGTGCTAGATGGAAATTTTTAGTGTTTAACGTGCGCCCATTGAGCGCTCGGGGTCTTTCAACAGGAGTCACCCAATGTTTAACAAAGCAAAGAATGCCTCAACAGAGAATAAAGCGGCGACGTTGATCGCGGCCGAGCCCCGTTCATCATCGTCTCCACCCCCGTCAAACAACAGTGCACGTTCAAGCCTCTCCGTTATCGGTAGTAACACGCAAGTAGAGGGCGATATTAATAGTGATGAAGACTTGACTGTAGAGGGACGCGTCAGCGGCATCATCACTTGTAAACAGCACACGGTGACACTGGGCGCTAATGGTTATATTAAAGGTGATGTTTTTGCCCACACACTGCATGTGTCAGGCGAGGTAAACGGTAACCTAGTGGCACTTCACCGCGCGACCATTCATAAAGGAGCTAAAGTCTCAGGCACCATTATTGCTCCGTGTCTGGTGCTGGAAGATGGCAGCACGTTCCACGGCAGCATCGATATGAACCCTGACAACGACGTGCTAAAAAGCGCTTTTAACGATGGTTCAGTCAGCACCAAAACATCATCAACTCTGAGCAGCACGTCAGGCTCTGCCGCTCCAAAAACAACCACAGACAAACCTGCCGCTAATAAGAGCCCCGCTGCTCAGCATGATCAAACCGAAGCGTAAGTGGTATCTAAACGTCTAACGGAACTGAGCACATACGGGACAGGCGGGATCACGGGGGACTTGAAAATGCCGCCACTGACCAATGAGCCCGTCAAATGTGGATAACCCCTGATGGGCAGTCCCAGCACCGCTAAGCAGCTTAAACGCCTCGACTGCCTGAAAGCAGCCGATTAAGCCTACCAATGGCGCCATCACCCCACTTTCTGCGCAACTGAGGGCTTCGTCGCCACTATCATCAGGTGGATAAAGGCAGGCGTAGCAAGGGGAAGCGGCATTTCGGGGATCAAACACGGCCAGCTGTCCTGAGAAACGAATGGCGGCACCGGAAATCAGCGGGATCCCGGCCTTCTGTGAAGCGGCGTTGACCGCATAACGGCTTGAAAAGCGATCCGTGCAGTCCAGCACCACATACGCTGAAGCCACTAAGCGCCCCAGCTCATCACCCTCTAGATGCTTGTCTAACGCCACGATCTCACAATGTGGATTAAGTGCTTGCATGCTGGCCTGAGCAGAGAGCGCTTTATTCAAACCTACGCTTTTCTGCTGATGCGCTATTTGGCGCTGAAGATTGGAAAGCTCTACGTGGTCGGCATCAGCAATCGTAATACGGCCTACCCCTGCTGCCGCTAAATAGAGCGCCGCCGGCGACCCCAGACCACCAGCACCAATAATCAATGCATGGGCAGATTGCAGGCGCTCTTGCCCTTCGATATCCACTTCGGGCAGCATGATTTGGCGGCTATAGCGCAGCAGCGCCTGATCGTCCATCATTGGCTTACTTATCCTCAAATTCCTCGAAAGCGGGGATGTGCAAATTGAAGCTCTCTTTCACCTCTTCCATTACCACATAGCTTTTCGACTCTTTTACCCCGGGAAGCGTTAACACTACATCGCCCAAGAGTTGACGATAGGCGGCCATTTCAGGGATTCGGCACTTTAAAATGTAGTCAAACTGACCTGATACTAAATGACACTCTTGAATCTGGGGTAGTTTCTCAACGGCACGCCGGAATTCATCAAATACGGCGGGCGATTGTGTTTCTAAACTGATTTCGACAAAGACTAATAAATTGGCCTTTAAGGCACGCGGATCGAGAATTGCCTGATAGCCTCGGATAATACCGGCCTTTTCCAAGCGTTTGACGCGCTCAAGGCAAGGGGTTGTGGATAAGCCCACTTCCGAGGCCAAATCTACGTAGGAAATACGTGCATTCTCCTGCAAGCAGCGCAGGATTTTAAGGTCGATACGGTCCAGCGTTCTATTTTTAGGTTTCATGCCAGAGTCCTTCATGCGAGCCCCTTGCTAAAGGTTGTACTCAATGGCGCTGAGTAAGCAGACCATTTATATACAAATTCTAATCAATCAGTTAGTTATTAATGTAGCCTATCAACATCCGCGCTTGAGAATTGGCGGCGGTTATAAAATTAGCGCTGTTGTTTGTACTCAATGAGTTTAAGTGGCTGTTATTAGGCGACCTAGAGTAACCCGTTCATTCGCCCCCAGGTCACGAACACTTTCAACGTTCTGATAACCAGCGCTACCAAGTGCCATGCGGACCATACCGGCTTGGGTATAACCGTGTTCCAGTAGCAGCCAGCCAGACGCTGATAAATAGTCCCGAGCGGAATGTACCAAGTGCAATAAATCAGCCATGCCATCAGCTTTTGCAACGAGCGCTGAGCGAGGCTCAAAACGAACATCCCCTTCGGCGAGGTGCGGATCATCGGCAGCAAGATAAGGAGGGTTACTAACAATGATATCGAAAAGCGTGCCTATCCCATCATAGCTTTCCAGCACGCCAAACCAGTCACTCTCTAAAAAACGCGCGTTCCCAATGCCTAAGGCCTGCGCGTTATGTGTTGCCAGCTTGACCGCCTCTTCACGCACGTCCACGCCGAGTACTTTCCAGCCGGGCTGCTCGCTGGCAAACGCCAACGCGATGGCACCAGTGCCCGTTCCAAGGTCAAGCAGTCGGCCAGTGGGGTTTGACGCTCGCGCAAGGGCAAGCTCGACCAGCGTTTCGGTATCGGGTCGGGGAATTAACGTATTGGGTGACGTCGCCAGGCGCAGCCCCCAAAATTCGCGCTCGCCGGTCAGGTAGGCGACAGGGGTGCCCTGAACACGTGCGTCAATGAGTGCATCAAAAAGGGTATGCTCTTGGGGCGAACACATCTTATCGCCCCAGGTGTAAAGCCAGGTACGGTCCCGCTCGAGTACATGGCACAGCAGCACTTCGGCATCGATACGCGGCGAGGTCGATCCCGCCGCGTGTAATCGCTGGGAAGCCTGCTTTAGCAGCGCATCAAGGGACATTAGGCGTCCTGAAGGGCTGAGAGCTGTTCCGCTTGGTACTCGTGAATCAGCGGGTTGATGACGTCGTCCAACTGCTCGCCGCTGACCACTTCGTTGAGTTTATATAAGGTCAAATTAATGCGGTGATCGGTAATTCTCCCTTGGGGGAAATTATAAGTGCGAATTCGCTCACTTCGATCCCCAGAACCCACCAACGAACGGCGCGCATCGGCCTGTTCCTGACGCTGGGAATCTACCGCGTTGCGCTTGAGCTTAGCCGCCAGCAGGGACATCGCTTTGGCACGGTTTTTGTGCTGGCTACGCTCTTCCTGGCACTCCACTACCACGCCGGTTGGTAGGTGGGTAATGCGGATCGCGGAATCGGTGGTATTTACGTGCTGGCCGCCAGCCCCGCTGGAACGATAGGTATCGACGCGTAAATCGGCTGAGTTGATATCAATATCACCCACATCCTCGACTTCAGGCATGACCGCCACGGTGCAGGCAGAGGTGTGAATGCGGCCCTGTGATTCGGTCGCCGGTACGCGCTGTACGCGGTGGGCGCCAGACTCAAATTTTAGCTGGGCGTAAACGCCATCGCCTTTGACGCGGGAAATAATCTCTTTGTAGCCGCCCTGCTCGCCATGACTGGCGCTGACAATCTCGACCCGCCAACCGCGTTTTTCAGCATAGCGGGAGTACATACGAAACAGATCACCAGCAAAGATGGCGGCTTCGTCACCCCCCTGTACCGGCACGTACTTCCAAAAACACCCCACGCCCATCATCGGGGTCTTTAGGTACCAGTAGGCGTTTAAGTTCGGTATCTAGCTCGGTTAACCGTTCGCGCCCTTCGCTAAGCTCCATCTCCGCCAACTCGCGCATATCAGCGTCGCTATCGTGGCTGAGCTGCTCGGCTTCCTGCATATTGGTTTCGATATCACGATAACGCTGCCAAGCGGCTACCAGCTCTTCTAGCTCAGAATATTCTCGTGAATAGTCACGAAAGCGCTGCTGGTTATTAATCACTTCAGGATCCGACAGCAGCATTGCCAGCTCTTCAAAACGTTCTGTAAAGCTGTCTAAGCGTTGGCGCAAAGTCTCTTTCATGCGGGCGTATCATCCTTCTGGCGGTTAGCCGGGGGCGCAGGCGTGGTTTCAAAGGCAGGTTTTATAGGCAGCAGCAGGCGCGGTGCGGCATCCAGCAGTGCATGATGCTCTTCTGATGCGGCATCGCGTATGGCTTGAGTCGGCTGGTGCAGCAGGCGATTAGTCAACTGATGCGCCAACCGTTCAATGACTTTAGCAGGGTCTTCACCGCGCGCCAGCCGTTCAAGCGCCTGGTCTCGTGAGAGATCGCGCAGCGCTTCGCCATGCTGGCGATAGTCACGAATCAACTCTCCACCGTTGCGAATGCGTCGCTCATGCTGCCAACTGCCCACGCCGTGCTCAATCAGCGACTCCGCTTGATCAGCTGCAACTTGACGATGACGGCGATTCTCTTGAATCACCTCTTCTAAATCGTCAACGGTGTAGAGGAACACATCGGCTAGGTCGCCCACTTCAGGCTCGATATCACGCGGAACGGCGATATCGACCATGAAGACCGGCCGATGGCGACGCTTTTTGAGCGCCCGCTCAACCATGCCTTTCCCGAGGATAGGCAGCGGGGCCGCGGTGGAAGAGATGACGATATCGGCATGCTCTAGGGCGTCAGGAATTTCCTGCAGGGTAATCGCCGTGCCACCCAGCGGGCCTGCCACAAGTTCGGCGCGTTCGCGGGTACGGTTAGCGACAGTAAGCTGGCGAACACCGGCTTCATGCAAGTGCCGAGCGACCAGCTCAATGGTTTCCCCAGCACCAATCAGCAGCGCGCGTGAACGACTGAAGTCGTCAAAAATACGGCTAGCCATACTGACCGCGGCATAAGCCACAGAAACGGGATTTTTGCCGATACCGGTTTCAGTACGTACCTGTTTGGCCACAGCGAAGGTGTGCTGGAAGAGACGCTCTAGCTCACCACCTAAGCCTTTTGACTCTCTAGCCTGTTGATAAGCGTCTTTCAGTTGACCCAGAATTTGTGGTTCGCCCAGCACCATAGAATCCAGGCCAACGGCCACACGCATTAAATGGCGCGCGGCATCGTTGTCTAAATAATGGTAGGCACAGCGAGCTAGCTCATCGACGCGTAAATTATGAAAGCGTCCGAGCCAATTCAGTACCGCCTGTTCGCCAGCCGCATCCGTGACACAGTAAAGCTCCGTGCGGTTGCAGGTCGATAGCACCGCCGCTTCACTGATTTGTGGCAGGCTGCGCAATTCAGCCAACGCGGTTTCAAGCTGCGCTGGTGAAAAAGCTACCTGCTCACGCACGGCCACGCTGGCAGTACGATGATTTATTCCCAGGGCAAGAAGCGTCATGCGTTATGCGTCTTCGCTAGTGTGTCGGACTTTCGTCGACCGCTGGTCTTACGCGGCCGCACCGTCAATTAGGGCTTGCTATCACAGGTCTTTGACGTGGCTCAAGCAATGCATTTAAGTATGCATAAAGATTGCAGGCCACTTTTTCAAGGAGGAACATTCTATCACAGCAGGCTATCATCTGGCCCACACCACTTTGCCGCAGGCAGGCAAGCCGCTATGCTGAGCATTCGGCCACTTAATCGAGAGACGCATGCGACCTCGTTCTACACTTCTGGGCTCTACTATTGTGGGCTTTACACTGCAGGGCTTTTCATTCCAGGGCTCTGCTTTACGGCATTCGACTCTGCTACTACCCGTTGCCGCCGCGCTTTTCCTTAGCGGCTGCCAGTCCGCGCCTAGCCAGCAGGACGGGCCCCTGGGCACGTGGGCCGATGACCCAATGCGCGGCGCCCCACCCATTACCCGTGGTCTAGACGCTGCGGGGCTGAGCACGCTGCTTGGCGCTGAGCTGGCGGGTCAACGAGGCGATTATCGCCTTGCAAGCCAAGGCTATCTTGAGGCCGCTCAGCGCTATCGCGAGCCAGCGCTTGCCGAACGCGCAACATTTGCTGCGCGCTTTGGCAATGAAACCTCATTAATAGAGGCTTCAGCACTTCGCTGGCGTGAACTAGCCCCGCAGGCAGAGGCGCCCAATCGCTTATTGGCGGCTTTTTCTCTCCAGCGGGGTGACTGGCTCGACAGCCTTGAACAGCGTCTAGATATTGTCGAAGTAGGTGGCCATGGCGATTTGACCGCCTTTGCTGAAATCGCGGTGGCTGAAGAAGCGCCACTCACATTAATAGCTCAGCAGTTGCGCGCGCACCTAGCCCAGCCCAATGCTGATCAGTTAGAGCACCACAGCGATGTGCTGCTGGGCACGGCCCTGATTGAGGCGGCCCTTGGCGATACCGCCGTTGCCCAGCGGCGGCTTGATCAAGTCGCGCTGCTTGACCCTGAATCAGCAGCATTATGGTTGGTAAGAGCACGCCTTGCGCTAGAGGTGGAAGACTACTCGACCGCTCGGAGTGCAGCACAGCAAGGTTTAGATCTCGCCCCCGACGATGTGCGATTTATCTTACTTCTCGCTCAAGCAGAAATTCGACTTAACAATATCAGTGCCGCCGAAGTGCAAACCAACGCCCTGCTAGAGAGCCATGGGGGAAATCAGGATCTGCGTTTATCGCTGGCACAGCTGTATCTGGAAGAGGGCCACCCTGAACCCGCTCAACGCTTGCTCCAGCCGCTAATTGGCCAATCTGAAGTGCCGAATCTTGCCTATTTCCTGCTGGGCGCTATTACCCAAGCACAAAAAGATACCGATAGCGCGCTGCTTTATTACCGCCAAGTCAGCGAGGGTGATGAATTTTTGCCTGCTCGCGCAGCGGCGGCGCAAATGCTGATTGAGGAAGACCGCTTACTTGATGCCCGGGCTTTTCTGCGCATTGAGCGCATGCGCTACGACAGTTACTTTACCGAACTGGTGATGCTCGAAGTTCAACTGCTTGACGAAATGAACCAACCAGCGGATGCGAATGCGCTCCTAGATCGTGAAATCACCCGCACACCGGACGACGTCTCACTGCTTTATATGCGCGCCATGCGCCGCTGGGAAGCGGGTAACATTGCCGGAATGGAGCAGGATTTACGCCAAGTACTGCGCACCGACCCCGACAATGCTGAAGCGCTCAACGCGCTAGGGTATACCCTGGCAGACCTTGGCCTACCAGGGCGTTTACAAGAGGCTTTTGAGCTTATCGAGCGCGCCTACGAAGCCGACCCAGATAACCCCGCTGTACTCGACAGCATGGGCTGGGTCTATTTCCGACTTGGGCAGCCTGAAGAAGCTCTACCCTGGCTTGAGAGCGCCTACACACAACTGCCTGATCAGGAAGTCGCTGCGCATCTAGCCGAAGTATTACAAGCGCTAGGGCGCGATGAAGAAGCTCGCCGGTTGATAGCGCAGATTATGCAGCGAACCAACTTGCATCCGCAGATTGACGACTTGCTTGAGCGCTATCCTGAACTAACGCCGCCAGGGGCACCCTAACCCTGCGAACCACCCTATTAAGCGCACCATTCATGCTACCCTTGCGCCGACATCACCTAACATGGAGCCTGTTTATGCTGACACTGACGTCCCCTTCACCGCGCTGGTCATTAACACGCCACTCTCAGCACCTGTCTACGCGCCTGTGGGCTGCGGGCCTTGCGCTAATGTTACTTGCCGGGTGCGCCTCCCAGGCCCCCGTCGATGAAAGTGGCCGCCAAGCAGGCCAGTGGGAGCGCCAGTTAGCTGAGGTAGAAGCATTCGACACCTGGACAATGGTTGGCAAAGCGGGCTTACGCACCTCTCAAGAAAACGTCAGCGCCAACCTTGACTGGAACCAAACGCCCTACTATTTTCGTATGCTGATCAGCGGGCCGTTTGGCGGCGGGCGCAACGTGCTTGAAGGTCGCGAGGGGCGTTTTTCACTATCCAATAGCGATGGTCGTTTTGAAGCAGAAACACCGGAAGCATTAATGCAGGAACAGCTTGGTTGGGCGCTTCCCGTCAGTGCTATGCCTGATTGGGTGCGCGGCTTACCCGGCGACCATGATAGCTTTCAGCTAGAAACCGACGAGCTTGGTTTCCCGAGCCACCTTGAGCAAGATGGCTGGGAAATTGACTATCGCGACTGGGAAAAATTTGCCGATATTTGGCTTCCGCGTCGGTTAATCATGAATTACGACGATGTTCGCATTACCCTCGTCGTGAACCAGTGGCAAGCCAGCGAAGAGTAATGGTGACTGTCTAGATGAACGCGGCACTAACCCTCCCCTCACCGGCCAAGCTTAACCGCATGCTGCATATTGTGGGCCGTCGTGAAGACGGTTACCACGCTCTGCAAACGCTCTTTCAGTTCATCGATCTTCATGATCATCTGACACTGGCTTCCCGGGATGACGGCGAAATCCAACTCAGCAGTGATATAGAAGGTGTCTATCACGATGACAACCTGATTGTTCGCGCTGCGCGTTTGCTCCAGCATCATAGCCGCACCCCGCTAGGCGCTACGCTGGCTATCGAAAAGCAATTGCCTATGGGAGGGGGCCTGGGCGGCGGCAGCTCAAATGCGGCCACCACGCTTGTTGGGCTTAATCACCTATGGCAGCTCAACCTGCCATTTGACGAATTAGCGCGCCTGGGGCTTCAACTGGGCGCCGATGTCCCTGTGTTTATCTACGGCCATAGCGCCTGGGCTGAAGGGGTAGGTGAACAGCTTACTGCGGTAACACTCGATACCCCTTGGTTCGTCATTATTCACCCTGGCATAAGCGTTTCTACCCCTGGCGTCTTCCAAGACCCGCAATTGACACGTGACAGCCGCCCCATTACTATGGCGCGCGCACTGCAGGGGGGAGCGCCGGAGTGGCGCAACGACTGTGAGGCCGTAGTAAAGAAGCGCTATCCGCCAATTGCGGAAGTTCTTCACTGGCTGGCACAGCACGCACCTAGCCGGTTGACCGGCACGGGCGCTTGTGTGTTTGCTGCTTTTGAAACGCAGCAATCGGCACAGGCAATCGCGCAACTAGCGGATCAACATTGGCCGACATGGGTAGCACGCGGGCTCAACACCTCTCCCCTACATGATGCTCTGGGTCGTTATTAGAACCGCTCTGGGACGTTGAAAACACCGCACCATTGCAGTAGGCCATTGTTGGGGTATCGCCAAGTGGTAAGGCACCGCTTTTTGGTAGCGGCATTCCCAGGTTCGAATCCTGGTACCCCAGCCAACTGAGCTCTTAAATGACTTAGCACTCGAATACAGTCTAAGTATGCTGTGTGTTTTCTCCCCCGATTCCCAACACTGCAAAGGTGGCTGCACGTGTCAAAATTGATGGTTTTCGCCGGGAATGCTAATCCCGCACTCGCTCAAAAAAATTGCCGAGAGCTTAGACAGCCGTATGGGTAATGCTACGGTGGGTCAATTCAGCGACGGCGAAATCGCAGTCGAGATCAATGAGAACGTGCGCGGTAAGGATGTTTTCATCCTGCAATCCACCTGTGCACCGACCAACGACAATCTGATGGAGCTGATCCTGATGGTCGACGCTCTGCGTCGCGCCTCAGCCACTCGCATCACGGCCGTTCTGCCATATTTTGGCTATGCGCGCCAAGATCGTCGCGTGCGCTCGGCGCGGGTCCCCATTTCCGCCAAAGTCGTGGCTGACATGATGGTTAAAGCAGGCGTTGACCGGGTAATGACCATGGATCTTCACGCTGATCAGATTCAAGGCTTCTTTGATGTACCGGTCGACAACGTCTACGGCTCGCCCATTCTGTTAGATGACATTGAGCGCCAGAATTACAGTGACCTCGTCGTGGTCTCCCCTGACGTTGGCGGCGTTGTTCGTGCACGCGCCATCGCCAAACAGTTGAATGCCGATCTCGCCATTATTGATAAGCGTCGCCCTCAGGCTAACCAAGCCCAGGTGATGCACATTATTGGTGAGATTGAAGGCCGCACCTGTGTCGTGGTCGACGATATGATCGACACCGCAGGCACGCTATGTAAAGCCGGTGAAGCGCTGAAAGATCACGGCGCCAAGCGCGTTGTGGCTTATGCAACGCATCCGATTTTATCCGGCCCAGCGGTTGATAACATTACCAACTCCGTACTGGATGAAGTGGTGGTGACCGACACCATCCCGCTATCTGACGTTGCACGTCGAAGCGGTAAAATTCGCCAGTTGAGCGTTGCCGGCCTGATCGCAGAAGCGATTCGTCGGGTCAGCAACGAAGAATCTGTCAGCGCGATGTTCCACTAATTCGCTGACGATATAGCCCCCTTCTGGGGCCCCGGAAACGTCGCCTGTCTGGTCGCGGTCGGCGGCGTCTTCCTTACTTAAACTAAGAGGCAATTCCATGTCTGATTTTATCCTGAAAGCCAGCGTTCGTAACGACCTGGGGAAAGGTGCGAGCCGCCGCCTGCGTCGTGCGAACCAGCAAGTGCCTGCCGTGGTATACGGTGGCGAGAAAGGCGCGCAGTCTATCTCTGTCGAAAAAACCGCTTTCTACAAAGCGATTGAAGACGAGTCCTTCTTCTCCTCGGTCATCAAACTGATGATCGAAGGTAAAGAAGAGCAAGTGGTTGTCCGTGATCTGCAGCGTCACCCGTTCAAGCCGCTGCTGACCCACGCCGACTTCCTGCGCGTTGATGCAACTCACGAAATCACCATGAACGTGCCGCTGCACGTGACTGGCGAAGAGGCGTGCGTAGGTATTAAAGACCAAGGCGGTGAACTGCACGTACTGGCCAACGAAGTTGCGATCAGCTGCTTGCCGAAAGACCTGCCTGATTACTTGGAAATCGACATCTCTGGTGTTGAAATTGGCACCACGCTGCACCTGTCTGATCTTACCCTGCCGGCTGGCGTCACATCTGTTGACCTGTCTCACGGCGAAGATCACGACAACGCCATTCTCAACGTCACCAAGATGAAAGAGCGTCTTGAAGAAGATGATGAAGAAGGTGAAAGCGAAGGCGAAGAAGATTCCAGTGCCGAGTAATCACGCTGCTAAGCATTCTACTACCGGAGCCATGCCTTCATGGCCCTTGTGTTGCTAGGATGATGTTAAAATCAAGCGCCCCGGCGCTTGATTTTTTTGTGAGGTGAGACGATGAGCCAGGTAACAGCCGTTATTGGATTGGGTAACCCCGGCGCAGAGTATGATGCCACGCGACATAACGCTGGCTTCTGGTTGGTAGACGCGATTGCGCAGAGTGCTCATACAGAGCTGCGTCCGGAAAAGAAATTTTTCGGCCACTACGCGAAAGTACGCCTAGGCGATCATGAGCTGCACCTACTCAATCCAGCCACCTTTATGAATCGTAGCGGTGCCGCAGTGGCAGCTTTGAGTCAATTTTTTAAACTGTCTCCTGAAAATTTACTGGTCGCCCATGATGAGCTCGACCTCCCCCCCGGCCAGGCGCGCTACAAAACCGGCGGCGGGCACGGTGGCCATAACGGACTGCGTGATATTATTAGCGCCCTAGGCGATCAAAAACAGTTTCATCGGGTGCGCATCGGCATTGGCCACCCTGGCGAGGCACGCCAAGTCACTAACTACGTATTGGGGCGCCCCGGCAAGCCCGAACAAGAAGCGATCGTACGTGCCATGGATGAGTGCATTGCCACATTACCACTAGTGCTAGCGGGGGACTGGTCAAAAGCAATGAACCAGTTACACAGCCTCAAGTCAGAATGAACTTCGCCGAAAGCTGTCTTGTTACGCCGGTGGCTGACGGCTAGCGCATCTCGTAGAATGGCGATTACTTTTACGCCCTACCACTTTATTTCCAGGAACATTTTATGGGTTTCAATTGCGGCATCGTCGGTCTGCCAAACGTCGGCAAGTCGACACTATTTAATGCACTGACGAAGTCAGGCATCGATGCAGAAAACTTCCCTTTCTGCACCATTGAGCCGAACGTCGGCATCGTTCCGATGCCGGACCCACGTCTTGATAAGCTCGCTGAGATCGTCAAGCCGCAAAAAGTGCTGCCGACCACCATGGAGTTCGTTGATATAGCGGGCTTGGTCGCGGGTGCTTCAAAAGGCGAAGGCCTGGGCAACAAATTCCTGGCTAACATCCGCGAAACTCAGGCAATTGCCCATGTAGTACGCTGCTTCGATAACGACAATGTTATCCACGTAGCCAATCAGGTCGATCCTCGCGCCGATATCGAAACGATCAACTTGGAATTAGCACTGGCTGACCTGGATACCGTCGAAAAAGCCAGCCAGCGCTTGGTTCGCTCTGTCAAAGGCGGCGATAAAGACGCTATTGCTACTAAAGCGATCCTTGATCGTATTCAGCCCCACGTGGCAGAAGGCTTGCCGCTACGCAGCTTTGGCTTAAGCGAAGAAGAGCAGCGCCAGGTGAAGAGCTTCGGTTTTTTAACCCTGAAGCCGACCATGTATATTGCCAACGTCAATGAAGACGGTTTCGAGAACAATCCCTATCTGGATATTGTTAACGAAATCGCTGCAGAGGAAGGCGCACTGGTGGTACCTGTGTGCAATCAGTTGGAAGCCGAAATCGCAGAGCTGGATGATGAAGAGCGCTCGATGTTCCTAAGCGAGATGGGCATGGAAGAGCCTGGGCTGGATCGCGTAATTCGCGCGGGCTACTCACTACTGGGCCTGCAAACCTACTTCACGGCAGGCGTTAAAGAAGTGCGCGCCTGGACAGTAAAAGAAGGCGCCACAGCCCCAGAAGCCGCTGGCGTCATTCACACCGACTTCCAAAAGGGCTTTATTCGCGCTGAAGTCGTCGCCTATGACGATTTTGTCTCATTGAATGGCGAGCAAGGCGCTAAAGACGCCGGAAAATGGCGCCTGGAAGGCAAAGAGTACATTGTAAAAGATGGCGATGTGGTTCATTTCCGCTTTAATGTGTAAATGGCCGCCAGCATACAATCAGCAATAAAATATTGACGGGAGGCGTGGTTGTCAGTATCATTCGCCCCCGTTGAAAGGCTACGTAGCTCAGCTGGTTAGAGCACATCACTCATAATGATGGGGTCCCCTGTTCAAATCAGGGCGTAGCCACCAAAGCTTATAAAAAAGCCCGCTGATTCTGTCAGCGGGCTTTTTGCATTACTCAACTAACGTCAGTCATTAACTCAACGTTGCGCGATTTAAAAAGTGTGTCAGGGCACGGGTTAGATACTCGACATCTTTAGTCCCCGCGGTTTCTCGAATCGAGTGCATCGCCCACTGGGGCACACCGACATCAATGGTCGGCACACCTAATTCCGTCGCAGTGATCGGGCCAATCGTGCTGCCACAGCCCATATCCGCCCGTGTCACAAATGATTGAACCGGCACATCCGCTTCACGGCAGACATCACGAAACAGCGCACCCGTAACGCTATTAGTGGCGTAGCGCTGGCTCGCATTTACCTTGATTACCGGGCCGCCGTTAATCGACGGGCCGTGCCGCTCATCATGCTTATCGCGAAAGTTAGGGTGGAGCGCGTGGGCATTATCGCAAGAGATCATTAGCGACGATTGAATCAGTTGAATCAGCGACTCGTCACCGCCCTTCTCACCTTCGCCGCCGCCAACTTGATTATTAATACGCTTAAGCACATCTGCCAAGAAGGGGCCTTGAGCACCACAGGCGCTAGCACTACCGACTTCTTCGTGGTCATTGGCGACCAGCAAAGCACCCTGAGTGCCATCGCAGGCCAAGAGCGCTTCTAAACCAATGAAGCAGGAGAGCAGATTATCCAGCCGCGCACTCGCGACTAATTCGTGCTTAACACCGACCAGGGAAGGTGGTTGAACATCGTAAAACCCTAATTCAAAATCGACCACTTCCACAGCGCGCAAGCCATGCTGCTCTGCTAACCACTCGGATACCAACTCGGTTAGCGTTGCTGTCTCGCTCTGCATCAATACCGGCGCCATTTGCGTCTGCGGATTAAGCGGGCGGCCGCTGTTAACATCGCGGTCAAGGTGAATCGCCAAACTCGGCACCATGGCAATAGCGCGGTCGACATTAAGCAGCACGCTCTCTAAACGACCATCGGCGTGGCGCACATGTATACGCCCGGCTAATCCCAGGTCACGGTCAAACCAAGGTGCCAACAACACGCCGCCGTATACCTGCACACCTAACTGCAGCCAGCCAGCAGAGCGCTGCGTAGCGTTAGGCTTTAAATGCAGCCCGGGGCTATCAGTATGAGCCCCCACCATGCGTAGCCCAGATAATGTTGACTCAGGCAATTGAAAAGCAATAATGGCGGAATCATTACGGGTAACGTAGTAGCGCTTGCCCGGTGTAAGCTGCCAATTCGCCTTCTCTTCCAGCCGCTGAAAACCGGCTTGCGCCAATCGCTCGGCCATGTTGCCTGCGGCGTGCCAAGGGGTCGGTGAC
>AXCI01003626.1_pt1 | contig 42837 bp, 41 predicted proteins | sample 182571 | NCBI WGS metagenome assembly AXCI01 (sample SAMN02359225, study PRJNA218796) | groundwater metagenome | isolation source: Mt. Simon Sandstone pore water sample D5872 at 1.8km depth, Illinois-Basin... | place: USA: Decatur, Illinois | collected 2009-05 | reverse complement strand
ATGAACGTGAAAGACAGACTTTGCGATATCCACACCCACTCGGCTAATGTTCATAGGGGCTTCTCCTGACTCTCAAGCTGATAGTTTTCCAACCACCTACCAGTATGGCGCACTGACGCCGGAGTAGGGTGAGGAGGAGTCCATCCCATTGGGTAACGAATCAGCGAGGAACGAGCAAATGAGGCACCCGCGGAAGCATCGCGCAGCGATGCCCAGACAAAAGCCAGTAAGTCATTCAACTTAAATACAACGTATTTTCTCACCAAGGTAGGTGACCTAAGCCAGATTTATGAATAAAGTATGATTAATAAGATAAATACGGTCACAAACGGAGCGTTTTAACGTAGCCCAGATGCACCGGGGCGGTAGCGTGGCTAAAGAAGGAGTAATTGCATAGTAACTAAGCTATAGCATCAATACGCTGGGCGTTAACTGCCACATTGCGCTCAGTGGCTAGATAGCCCAGAAAAAGTACTACTTCAGCTGCCAATCTCTCTGGGGTGTCGACAATTGTTGTACCGAATGAAAAAACGTATCCAGTAAATGTATGTTTTGTCGGTTCGGATACTCATCACACGAACGCGGATTGAGGTGCGGACCTCATTAAGAAAAGGGCTGTTAGCCATTTGAGGAAAACCCTAAATTTTCTGTATATAAAAACAGTATAATTGGGTGTTTCCAATCTGCAATGCGTGCTTTTCTGTCTCCCTGACATGGCTGGGTGCTCAATTTTCTGTGTACTGTTTTATAAAACATAAAAATAACAAGTGGTTGATGAATTTCTTTATGTGTTTATATGCAATTTGTAAACATGGCTTAAAATGATAACGCGCGTTTTCCTGGAAAGCCAAGCCGGCGGCCTCAAGTTTCAAGTGCAACGCTATTGAAGAGTGCTCGGACCGGCGACGGATTTCTTGAGCGCCTCGGCGTAGACTTCCAGCGGCGTGCGCCAGTCCAGTGTCTTGCGCGGCCGTGTATTGAGTGAGTCGGCGATCTCGTCGAGTTCTTCCTGGCTATAGACCGACAGATCCGTGCCCTTCGGCAGGTACTGTCTCAACAGGCCGTTGGTGTTTTCATTGGAACCCCGCTGCCATGGACTATGCGGGTCGGCAAAGTAGATCGCGGTACCCGTCTTCTGGGTGATCTCGGCATGCTTCACCATCTCTCTGCCCTGGTCATAGGTCATGGACAGGCGCAGGGAGCGCGGCACCTCATTGAGCTTGTCGCTGAAGCCGACGGCCCCTGCTGTGGCCGTGGTGCCGTCCACTTTCGCCAGGATCACTAACCGTGTGGTTCGCTCTACCAACGTACCGACGGCAGAGCGGTTGTTGGCACCGATGATGAGGTCTCCCTCCCAGTGGCCAGGCATTAGGCGGTCTTCGATTTCAGGCGGCCGCAGATGGATGCTGACCAAGTCTGGAATCTGTTGTCGTCTATCCTTGCCACGGCTGCGAGGGCGTCGTTTACCTTTACCCTGGCGCAAACAGGCAATCAGCTCCTTCTTGAGCGAGCCGCGCGGCATAAGGTAGAGCGCATTGTAGATGGCTTCGTGCGAGACGTGGCGATCAGTATTATCAGGAAACATACGCTTCAGTGTGCGGGCTATTTGCTCTGGTGACCAGTACTTGCGCAGCAGGTAGACCACCAGTTCGAACAGCTCACCATCGAGATGCAGTTTCGGGCAACGACGAGGCCGACAGCGGGTCAGTCGGGCGCGGTATCCAGCGAGACTGGCGTCATACGCTATGCCAGGCCTGACCGTATAGCGTGTCAGTTCTCGTGAAATGGTGCTGGGTGCGCGTCCTAACTGACGGGCGATAGCACGAATCGAGTGGTGAACCCGCATCAGCATGATAGCGGCTCGGTCTTCAGCAGAAAGATGGCGATAACAATGAGTCATGGCAATACCCTACCTGATAGGTTAGGTGTTGCACTTGGTCACTGAGACCTCCGAGGATTGCGGCTGTGAGGTAAATAGTCCCGAAGTGATATCAGACCTGATTGCGAGGTTAGGCGCGGATGCTAAAATCCTCGCCTGCGTCGGCTATTAGTGTAGTTCGTCGATCAGCATGCTGCGGATGACGCGGTCCGCGTCAACTTGCTGGTCGCGCCCGTCCGCGATCGTGTACTGTCACATATCGACCTAGACCGGAGAATGCCATGCCTTCCCCCCTCGTGACCACCGACTGGCTGCAGGAGAATCTGGATAACGAACATTTGGTGCTGATCGACGCTAGCATGGCCAATGTCGTTGGCAAGGAGCCGATCATTTATGACCGTCCGATGTTGATCCCGGGAAGTTTCCGAATAGACCTGGAACGAACGCTTTGCGATACCGGAGCTTCCCAAGCCCACGCCTTCCCGACGGAAGAGCAGTTCACGGCGGAGATCCGTAGATTGGGCATCGAGCCCGAGAGCCTAGTGGTGGTGTACGACGATCAGGGTATCTACTCGTCACCACGCGCCTGGTGGATTCTGCGGGCGATGGGCCTCAAACAGGTATTTGTACTGGATGGCGGCCTGCCGCAGTGGTTGGCCGAAGGTCGGGACACCGTTTCTGATTCGGTGTCGGATGCGCCCAAGCAGGGCAGCGTGGTTGGCAAGCTCGACGACACCCTGGTTCGAGATTCTGCCTACGTTTTCCAGCACCTGGAGGACGAGCAAGTAACGGTCATCGATGCGCGATCACAGGCACGTTTCCTGGGGCAAGCGCCAGAACCCAGGCCTGATGTGCGCGGTGGCCACATCCCCAATTCCTTCAACCTGCCGTTTACAGAGGTGCTGGAGGGCTATCGGTTCAAGCCAGCCAGCCAACTGGCGTCAACGTTTGCCCACCTCGCTCCCTCCCTTCAGCCCAGCAACGGACACCAACTGGTGTTTTCCTGTGGCTCCGGCATCACCGCCTGCATCATCCTACTGGCGGCCGAGCTGGCCGGGTATACTCAGTTGTCACTGTACGACGGTTCGTGGGCCGACTGGGGCGGCAGTGAGTCGTTGCCGGTGGCGTAGCGGATATCATCTCGCTACTAGATGAATTGGCAGTTCCTAACAATCACAGGCACGGCGACGTCTACTCCATTGCGGCTTCGCCTCCACTTCTCTTTTCCCCATCCCCGGCGATGTGCCTATACCAAGGTAATGCCACGGCAGACCTCGAATAATCATACCCCGCCCCAGTAATGCCTCACATAAATGTCCAAGCCAATACCCTCGTAACCTTATTCCCCTGCCTCATCTCTATTTCCCGACTATCCACTGCACCAAGCTTACCAATCAATTTCTTGGCAGGCTTAACATTGTCGGCTTTTGAAACCAGGCTGCTAAACCAGCGGCATTGAGTTGAATACGTTTGGCTTTCTCTGATTAGCTTTTTAAGAAACAACTGTTCGCCCCCCTTACACCATAGCTCTGCCCCTAACCCGCCAAAATTCAGCGTAGGCGATTGGGTTGTAGCATTTTGTTCCCCACGATTACGCGCAAGGTTATTGAGTTTACGCAGGCTACCTTTAAGTGCTTCATCGAGCGAGCCATGAAAAGGTGGGTTGCAGACGCTGACGTCAAAGAACTCCCCAGGTTGAATAATCCCTTCAAAATGTGGTTTTATCGTGCTGCATCCGCTGCGTGAAGCGATCTTTGAGTGCGGGGTTGTGGTTAATAATCGTGGCGACGTTCTCAAGCGACTGAGGGTTAATGTCACTACCAACACACTGCCAGCCGTAAATTTGGCAGGCCAGTAGCGGGTAGATGCCATTGGCGCCCGTGCCGATATCGAGCAGCTTGATGCTGGGCTGTTCACGTTCAAGCCCAATTAAGTCCGCCATGTAATGGATATAGTCGGCTCTGCCTGGGATGGGCGGGCAAAGCGCACCCTCAGGAATATCCCAATCTGCAATGTTGTAGTATCGGTTTAATAACGCGGCGTTGAGCGTTTTGACGGCCAGTGGGTCTGCGAAATCAATCGAAAGGTCGCCATAAGCGTTTGGTTTCACGTAAGGGGCTAGCGCGGGTTGGCTTTTACGAGAGCGGGGAAGGCATAGCCTTGGTTGTGTAAATTCTTCGGGTGCAGGCCTTTGCGAACAGGCTTGGCGCGGTTTTTTCACTTCGATGTGGGGTGTTCACGGTAATAGGCCTGAGGCTTGGCGTTCAATTGTCGAGTGGGTTTGGCTAGCCCGTGATTATAACCTTAATGGTTGCGCTGAGCTTATTCGGTAGTGGCCACATCAAAGGATAGCCTTCTACAGTAGGTAATAAGAGAGGCACCGTGATAGAGGGAGGTGAGTATGAACGACAGGAGCAGAATCCGTGTGCAGTGCGTGGTGGGCGATATCTCTCAGCAGTCCGATATGGACGCGGTGGTTAATGCCGCTAATGCATATTTGAGAACCGGCGGCGGCGTCGCTGGAGCGATTCATCGCGCTGCTGGTCCCGGCCTGGCCCAAGAGGGGCAGTCAATGGCACCCATCAAGCCGGGCCAGGCGGTACTCACTGGCGGGCATAACCTGCCCAATCGTTGGGTGATTCACTGTCTGGGCCCGGTATACGGCGTCGACAAGCCGGAGGATCAGCTGCTGGCGGACTGTTATCGCAACGCGCTGGAACTTGCCGATGAAAATGGTATTGAGAGGCTGGCCTTTCCGGCACTCTCTACGGGCGCTTTCGGCTACCCGGCGGAAGAGGCCGCACAGGTGTGCGCGTCTACCCTTGAAGCGATACTGCCCAGCTTGCATAAAGTGCGCCTGAGCCGTTTTGTGCTATTCGATGAAGCTGCTCGGCATAATCTCCACGAAGCATTGGCTCAACGCTTGATCATAGATCCAGCGGTCTAGCAACTGTGTTCATTCCTCCATTGAGACTACAGTGAAAAGATCAGAGCTGATAGAAACACAATTGAAGGAGACAAACATGGCATCCACCACCCAGCTTCAAGGGGCCTGCCTTTGCGGGAGTGTCAGCGTCACTGTAGCCACTAAAAGTAACCACGTTGGCGTTTGTCACTGCTCGATGTGCAGAAAGTGGGGCGGGGGGCCGATGTTTGCAGTTGAGTTTGCTGGTGATGTGGACTTTAAAGGCTCAGAGCATATATCCCTCTTCAGTTCCTCTGAGTGGGCTGAGCGTGGTTTCTGCCAGCAGTGTGGCACCCATCTCTTCTATCGCTTAAAGCAGGATGGGCATTATGCGCTTCCTGTGGGGCTTCTTGATGGCTCTGATGATTGGACGATAACCGAGCAAATCTTTATTGACCAAAAGCCGCGCTACTATTCACTAGCAGAAAAAACCAAGCAGTTGACCGGCGAAGAAGTGTTCGCCCAGTTTGGTGAGTAGGGGGCAGTTCATAAGGCTTCGGAACGACGCCCAGTGGCACCTCAGCCAAACCCTGGCACCGCTGCGCGCTGCTTCCGCGGGTGCGCTTCGCTTACCACGCGCTACGAAAACCCATTGATCCAGCTTTGTGCACCAATCGTAGCGTATTCCACCTCAGCCAAACCCTGGCACCGCTGCGCGCTGCTTCCGCGGGTGCGCCTGAGGCTTACCACGCGCTACGAAAACCCATCGATCCAGCTTTGTGCACAAATCGTAGCGTGTTCCACCGCAGCCAAACCCTGGCACCGCTGCGCGCTGCTTTTGCGGGTGCGCTTCGCTTACCACGCACTACGAAAACCCACAAAGCCAGATGTGCACTTACTGTAGCGTGCGGTAACGAGAAAGCGAATGCTACGAGCGCTTAGATGCCCTTCGGGTACACATAGGGCTTATTTTATAGGGCTTCCCCACGCGTAATTTCCAGCTCCTCAATCATCCTGCGCGCCGCATTCGAGAGCGTTCGATTGGTATGCACTAAATACCCTAGCGGGCGGTAAATCGGTGCAGTGTCGACGTTAAGCTCTACCAATTCACTATCGATCATCTTTTCTGGCAGTAGGCTCCAGCCTAGCCCTACGCTGCACATCATTTTCAACGTCTCTAAATAGTTGGTCGCCATGCTCACCGGCAATTGCAGGCCAGCTTCGCTAAAACGCTGCGCGATCAGGGATCCTGTAAAGGTCTTCGCCCCCGGCATTACGCAGTTGTATTCGCACAGATCGGTCAGTGAGAATTCGCTTTGAGAGGGCTGATGGTTAAGAGGGTGATCAATAGCACAGGCAAAACACAGCCTGTCTCGCCACAGCTCGACCACCTGCAGTTGCTCATGAGGGTGGGGCGCCAGCGTTACCACGGCCATTTCCAGAGTGCCGTCCAGCACTCCCTGGTACGCCTGTTCGGAATCCAGAAAATGCAGGTCTAGCGCTACCTCCGGGTGGCGCTGGGTGTACTGCTTTAATAGCGGTGGCAAACGGTGCAGGCCAATATGGTGGCTGGTGGCCAGGGTCAGCTTGCCGCCTACCTGGCCAGAAAGGTTGGCCAGCGCGCGGCGGCTATCTTCTACGCTAAATAGTATCCGCCGCGCTTGGGGTAGCAGCACGCTACCGGCTTCAGTTAACGCAATACGCCGACCAATACGATCAAACAGCCGTGTACCCACCTGGGACTCCAGCGTGGCAATGCGTTTGCTTACCGCAGGCTGGGTCAGGTGCAGCTGTTCAGCCGCCCGTGAGAAACTTTGTGTATCTGCCACGGCCATAAAGGCTTGTAGGCTTTGTGTATCCATAGGCGTATTCCAGAGCATGTATTCCAATTTGGAATCTAAACTATGAATAACATGAATTGCTTTTATGCGCGAGTCGCGTGACACTGGCTCCACAAGCAATTTAAGCAGCCCATAGAGGCGGCTATACCGAACTAGCAGGGCACTGCCCAGGAGAGCCACATGTCAGGTCAAACCCTTTACGACAAGCTTTGGAATCAGCACTTGGTCAAGCAGCGTGATGATGGCACCGCGTTGATCTATATCGACCGCCAGTTGCTTCACGAAGTAACCTCGCCCCAAGCGTTTGAAGGCCTGCGTTTAGCTAATCGTAAGCCATGGCGTTTGGATGCCAACTTGGCCACGCCTGATCACAACGTGCCGACCACTATTAAAGAGCGCGCCGAGGGTAACAGTGGCATTAAAGACCCTGTATCGCTGATTCAGGTACAGACCCTGGACGACAACTGCCTTGAGTACGGCATTGAAGAGTTCAAAATCAACGACCCGCGACAGGGTATCGTGCACGTGGTTGGCCCCGAGCAGGGCGCAACCCTGCCGGGTATGACGGTGGTGTGCGGCGACTCCCACACCGCTACCCACGGCGCTTTTGGTGCTTTGGCCCACGGTATCGGCACTTCTGAGGTCGAACACGTAATGGCGACCCAGTGCCTGCTGGCGCAAAAAATGAAGAATATGCAGGTCCGCGTAGAAGGCGAGTTGGGCCTGGGCGTTACTGCTAAAGACGTTGTATTAGCGATTATCGGTAAAATTGGTACCGCTGGTGGTACCGGCTACGCCATTGAGTTTGCCGGTAGCGCAATTGCCTCGCTCTCTATGGAAGGTCGTATGACCGTATGCAATATGGCCATTGAGGCGGGCGCACGAGTGGGTTTGATTGCGGTCGACGATACCACCATTAACTACCTTGGCAAACGTCCCTTCGCGCCTACCGCTGAGCAGTGGGAAGCCGCCGTGGCAGATTGGCGCAACTTGGTTTCTGACGCTGATGCGCAGTTCGATAAAGTTGTTACTTTGCAGGCTGAAGAGATTGAGCCACAGGTGAGCTGGGGCACCAGCCCGGAAATGGTCACCGGTATTTCGGGCCAAGTGCCTGACCCGTTAGCCGCGCTGGATGAAACCGTGCAGCGCAGCCACACTCGTGCGTTGGAATACATGGGGCTTCAGGCCAACCAGAAAATCACCGATATCAAGTTGGATAAAATTTTTATCGGCTCCTGCACCAACTCGCGTATTGAAGATTTGCGTGAAGCCGCCAAAGTTGCCAAAGGTAAGAAAGTGGCGGATTCGATCAAACTGGCCATGGTGGTGCCGGGGTCTGGTTTGGTGAAGCGCCAGGCAGAAGCGGAAGGATTGGATAAAATCTTTATTGAAGCGGGTTTTGAGTGGCGTGAGCCGGGCTGTTCCATGTGTTTGGCCATGAACGCGGATAAGTTGGGGGCCGGAGAACACTGCGCCTCTACTTCTAATCGCAATTTTGAAGGGCGCCAGGGTTACGGTGGTCGCACGCACTTGGTCAGCCCGGCCATGGCAGCGGCAGCGGCGATCGCCGGTCACTTTGTCGATGTTCGCACCTTGCCCGCCAACGACGCCACTCACGCACAGGAGGCCTAAGCCATGAAAAAGTTTGAACGTTTCGAAGGTGTGGTAGCCCCGCTTGATCGCGCCAACGTCGATACCGATTTGATTATCCCGAAGCAGTTCTTGAAATCGATTAAGCGTACTGGTTTCGGCGTTAACCTGTTTGATGAATTGCGCTACCTGGATGAAGGTCAGCCGGGACAGGATTGCTCACAACGCCCGCTGAATCCGGATTTCGTTTTGAACCAGCCGCGTTTTAAAGGTGCGGAGGTACTCTTAGCCCGCCGCAATTTTGGTTGCGGTAGCTCCCGCGAGCACGCCCCTTGGGCACTGGAAGATTTCGGTTTCAAGGTAGTGATTGCACCCAGTTTTGCCGATATCTTCTACAATAACTCGTTCAAGAACGGCATTTTGTTGATCACCTTCCCAGAGGATGTGGTAGAGCGTTTGTTTGCTGAGGTTGCCGCCAACGACGGTTACCAGTTGGATGTGGATTTAGAGCATAAGCGTGTCATCACCCCCAGCGGCGAAATTCTTGAGTTTGAAGTCGATGATTTCCGCAAGCACTGCCTGCTGGAAGGGTTGGACGATATTGGCTTGACGCTACAAGATGAAGATGCCATTCGTGCGTTTGAGCAAAAACATAAAGCCGCGCGCCCTTGGCTTTTCCGTCAATCCGCCTAAGCCAGTCTCCAATAATTAAATGCTAAGGATTTTGCATGACACATAAGGTCTTGTTACTGCCGGGTGATGGTATTGGCCCCGAGATTGCAGCCCAGGCGGCACGTTTGTTGAAGGCGTGCCAGGAAGCGGGTTTGGATATTGAAGTAGAAGAGGCACTGGTAGGCGGCTCCGCCTACGATGTGCATGGCGATCCACTGCCGGCGGAAACGCTGGAAAAAGCCAAAGCCGCCAGCGCTATTCTGCTGGGTGCGGTAGGTGGCCCTAAGTGGGACAAAATTGAAGATCTCTCCAAGAGGCCTGAAAAGGGTTTGCTGGGGCTGCGCAAGAATCTAGGCCTGTTCGGCAACTTGCGTCCGGCGATGCTTTACCCGCAGTTAGCTAGCGCTTCCAGTCTCAAGCCTGAGCTGGTGGCGGGGCTGGATATCATGATCGTCCGCGAGCTCACCGGCGGTATCTACTTCGGCCAGCCCCGGGGTATTGAAGTGCGCAACGGCGAGCGGGTCGGTTTTAATACCTATATCTACTCTGAGAGCGAAATTGAGCGCATTGGTCGCGTCGCTTTCGAGATGGCCCAAAAGCGTGGCAAAAAGCTCTGCTCGGTAGATAAAGCCAACGTGCTGGAAGTTACCATCTTATGGCGTGAAGTGATGGAGCGTTTGGCGCCAGAGTACCCAGACGTTGAGCTTTCGCACATGTACGTGGATAACGCCGCCATGCAGCTGGTGCGCGCCCCCAAGCAGTTTGACGTGGTGGTGACCGGCAATATGTTTGGCGACATTCTTTCCGATGCCGCCGCGATGCTGACCGGCTCCATCGGTATGCTGCCTTCAGCTTCGTTAAACGAAAGCGGGCAGGGCATGTACGAGCCTTGCCACGGCAGTGCGCCGGATATCGCTGGTCAAAACGTGGCTAACCCGCTGGCGATGATGCTTTCGGTGGCCATGATGCTGCGCTACTCGCTGAACGAGCATGTCATGGCAGAGCGTATTGAAGCCGCTGTAGGCAGTGTGTTGGATGACGGCCTGCGCACCGCTGATATTGCGTCAGAAGGGATGCAGACCATTGGCACCGACGCCATGGGTGATGCGGTGTTGGCGGCGTTTGCTAAGCAGTGAGTGCAGCATCAAAATCACCGTAAAGAAGTGTGTATAATATAAGGACTCATTCTTTGCAGGAGGACTTCATATGTTGAAAGTCGGTTTCGTGGGATGGCGCGGCATGGTGGGCTCAGTACTCATGCAGCGCATGCTGGAAGATGGTGATTTTGCCGGTATTGAGCCGGTGTTTTTCACCACGTCCCAGGTTGGTCAGCCCGGCCCCGATATCGGTGTGGATGTGCCTCCGCTTAAAGATGCCTTTGATATTGAAGCGCTCAAAGCGCTAGATGTCATCGTGACCTGCCAGGGCGGTGACTACACCAAGCCGGTCTATAAAGATCTGCGTAACGCAGGCTGGAAAGGCTACTGGATTGATGCCGCCAGTACCCTGCGCATGGAAGATGAAGCAACTATCGTGCTGGATCCGGTCAACCGCAAGGTAATCGATGACCAGCTAGCGAAGGGTGCTAAAACCTTTGTCGGCGGCAACTGCACTGTCAGCCTTATGTTGATGGGCCTGGGCGGTCTGTTCGAAGCCGATATGGTTGAGTGGATGACCTCCATGACCTACCAGGCAGCTTCAGGTTCCGGCGCTAAGCATATGCGCGAGCTGCTGAACCAAATGGGTCAACTGCACGACAGCGTTGGCGAAGAGCTGAAGGACACGTCCAGTGCGATTCTGGATATTGATCGTAAAGTTACGGCTGCAATGCGCAGTGGGAGCTTCCCGACCGATAACTTTGCCGCGCCTCTAGCGGGTAGCCTGCTGCCGTGGATCGATACCAAGTTAGACAACGGCCAGAGCCGGGAAGAGTGGAAGGGCAGCGTTGAGACCAACAAGATTCTTGGCCTCGGCAACAACCCGATCCCCATCGATGGCCTGTGTGTTCGTATCGGCGCGATGCGTTCGCATAGCCAGGCGTTCACGATCAAGCTGAAGCATGATGTGCCGCTGGATGAAATCGAAGACCGCATCGCCAAGCACAACGAGTGGGTCAAGCTCATTCCTAATGATAAAGATGCCACCATTGCTGGTTTAACGCCTGCGGCTGCCACAGGCACGCTGCAAGTGCCCGTTGGCCGCTTGCGCAAGCTGCAAATGGGCGGTGAATACCTGTCAGCCTTCAGCGTAGGTGACCAGCTACTCTGGGGCGCTGCAGAGCCGCTTAAGCGTATGCTAAAAATCCTGCGCGAACAGTAATCGTTCATTGCTGCAGGTCAGTCGAAAACGGGAAGCTGTTCGCAGCTTCCCGTTTTTTTATGCGTCTATCTACCACGGTAGTGTGAAAAACGGCGTTATTTCGTTAAGTTAAGATAAAAAAGACGTAATACAATAAGCTTGCATCCATGGTAAAAAAGTAAGTAAGCGATCAGGGAACATTCATGAAAAAAACACTGACATGGATTACATGGCTCTCATTGAGTGCAGTGAGTCCTTTTGCGCTAGCCGTTGGGCTAGGGCAGGCGAGTGTCAGCTCGTATCTGAATGCGCCTTTAGATGCCTCGATCCCACTACTGGAAAGTGGTGAATACGCGCTAGATACTATTCGTATTGATGTTGCCGAACCGGCTGATTTCGCTGCGGCAGGTCTTGAGTGGACGCCATTAGCAGCCAGTGTTCGCGCTCAGGTTGTGGAACACCAAGGGCGGCGTCAGGTGCGCTTAAGTTCTGAGCAAACGATGCAGGAGCCCTGGCTTGATTTGCTGTTAACGGTTGAGTTTCCAGGCGGGCAGCAGTTTCGCGACCTCACATTGCTGTTTGATCCCAGAGATTATGCGCAACAGCAGTCTCAGAATCAGTATCAAAGTCGGTTTCAAAACCAAGCTACCCAGTCTCAGCCAAGCCCGGTTCAAGCCCAAACAGCGAGCTCGACGCAGCCGCCGGTAAGCGAGAACACTGCTGCCAATAGGGGCGCGGGTAACAACAGCGCGTATATTGGCAGTGGTGATACGTTATGGGGTGTTGCCGAGCGCGTTAAACCCCCAGAGGCGAGCGTTCAGCAGATGATGGTAGCGCTGCTTGAGGCTAATCCTGAGGCCTTTCCAACGGGCAATATAAATGACATGCGCGCAAGCCAAACGCTGCGTATACCCAATACAGAGCGCATTCTGGCGCGCTCTCATCTCAATGCCGACACTGCTATTACAGCGATGAATGAAGCCTGGCGCTCACGCCGCAATGGCTCTTTGCAGGCGGTGTCGCTTCCTAGTGTCGATGTCGATGTCGATGTCGACGCCGTTGCAGTGACTGCCAGCCAAGCCTTGGTCGCTAATGGTGCGAATGAGCCAACTAATGCGCTCGCCGCTGGCGGCTCGGAAGCGGATGAACCAGAAGTCGGCTTGCCTGAAGAGAGCGTCGGAATGAGTGACTCCACAGCGCTTGAAGAAGCCGAAGGGCCGGAAGCGTTGACACGTACAGAGCTGACCGAGCAACTGCGCCTCAGCCAAACGATGCTTCAGCAGGTGCTTGAAGAGCGAGAGTTGATGCGTGCTGAGCTTAATGAGTTGCGTGGCGAAGTTGCCTCATTGACTCAGGCGCTTAGCGATGCCTTGTCTGCTCAACAGGCGCCACCGGAGCCAATCGTTGCGAGTATGGATGAGACGGATAGACCGGGTATGGTGGCCTTGCTTGAGCGCTATCAGTGGCCGCTGGCCCTGGCAGCCATTGCCCTGCTTTTAGCCCTGCTGGTATGGCTGCGTAAGCGGCGTGAAGAGACATGGGATGACGTTCCGTTGGCTGATCTAGTGGTTAAGCCAATAGTGTCGCCCAGTGCCGCCCCCGAAACAAAAGCTATGCCCGACGCGGTTCCCGTCACCTACCCCATCCATGCGAATAGTGATAGCTCTGATGAACCGCTTGGCGAGAGCCACCAGCCCGTATCGGTTCAAAACGAGATGGCGGCCGAGCCTGAGACGGATACAGCTGAGGCAAGCACGGCTGAGACAAGCACAGCGCCGCCGCTGAACACGGATGAGTGGTTGGTCGATCATCAAGAACAACTACCTGAGCAAACGAGCACGCACAGTTATGAAAAAAGTCAGGCTTCCGGTCTGGCTGAGCAGGGCAGGCAGCGGCGTATGGGGCTGCAGGCGGTTCCCGATAGCGGCTATACAAACGTTTCGTTAGCACCACCGCCTAGTTCTGCTCCCATGAGCCAAATGCTGGCTGCTTTTGGCGCCCCTTTGCCAGAGGATCCCACGTCTATTGATGAGCCAACGCCCCACGCTTCTGAAAGCGAGTACAAAGCCTCAGGGGACGACGGGCATCGCTTTATCGATTATCACCCGCCGATTTTAAATAGTACCTCCACCAGCCAAGATAGCCCGCACGCTGAAACTCCCATGCAGCCCTCGGTAGAGTTCGGCAGACAGCCTTATGCGGCGCCCCTAACGTCTGCGAAACAACCGCGCCGGCCAATTGAAGAGGAGTGGGAAATTGAAGAGGTAGCATTCAAGCCGCGAGGCCTGGATAATAGCGAACCTTCAAAATCTTCAAAATGATGTGGCTTGATGACGCTGTTCTATCACTTCGATGAGAAAATTCCGCTTACTGGCCGTCTGGCAATGGGTATCGAGTACGACGGTACCCATTACTGCGGCTTTCAGCGCCTTAAGCACGCCGCCTCTGTCCAGGCTTCGTTAGAGGCTGCATTGTCCAAGGTGGCCAATGAGCCTATTCAGGTGCATGCCAGCGGTCGCACCGATTCGGGAGTGCATGCAACGCGCCAAATCGTGCATTTTGACCCCACCGCGGGGCGTTCTGAGAAAGCCTGGATTTTTGGTGCCAACACCCAGTTACCTCGCGATATAGCCGTACGCTGGGTAAAACCAGTGGGCGACGATTTTCATTCACGTCTGTGCGCCCTTGGGCGGCGCTACCGCTACGTGCTGCTAAACCAGATTAGCCGCCCGGTACTGGAGCGGGCCAATGTGACCTGGTGCCGAGACCCCTTAGACGCCGATGCCATGCACAGGGCCGCCCAGGCCCTGGTAGGGGAGCACGATTTTTCCAGCTTCCGCGCCGCGGGTTGTCAGTCCAAAACACCCTGGCGACATATGCACTTTGTTGACGTAAAGCGCTACGGCCAGCTGGTGATGATCGATATCCAAGGCAATGCGTTCTTACACCATATGATCCGGAATATTGCCGGTGCGCTGGTGAGCGTGGGCCGCGGTACGCAAAGTGAAGCCTATATCGGCGAGCTGCTAGCGCTGCAAAACCGCCGCAAAGGTGATGTCACTGCTCCTGCCTGCGGGCTGCATTTTGTCGATTCGGTTTACGATGAGCGCTTTGATCTGCCTAAAGAGCCGCTGGGGCCTCATCTGCTCTCATTTACCGGTGAGTGGACGGGAGAGCGTGAGCTGCCTGATACGCCGCGGGTTGCCTATCGTCGCAACCGCACACTCAGTAACAGGTCGGTTGGCCCTGAACAGGAGGCGTCACTATGAGTATCACTCCACTAGCCCGCACCCGAATTAAGCTTTGCGGCTTTACCCGCAGTGAGGATATTGACCGGGCCGTGGCGCTGGGCGTAGACGCTTTGGGCTTCGTCATGTGGCCAAAAAGCGCGCGCAGCGTGAGTGTTGAGCAATTGGCAGCTCTTTCTGCTCGCGTGCCTGCGTTTGTAACCCGCGTAGGCCTCTTTGTTGATCAGCCTGCTGAGCTTATAGAGCAGTGTTTGCCCTATCTCGATATGCTTCAGTTTCACGGTAATGAAACGCCCGAGGAGTGCCAGCGCTTTGCTCGTCCCTGGATGAAAGCACTCCGCATGCGCGACGAGATAGATTTAGTCCATGAAGCGCAGCGCTATCATCAAGCACAGGCGCTACTGTTAGATGCCTATCGCCCGGGAACGCCTGGGGGCACAGGGGAGACCTTTGATTGGTCGAGAATCCCCGCAAATCTTGCAAAACCTGTTATCCTCGCCGGTGGGTTGAGTGCTGGTAACATTGCTGATGCTGTGCGTCAGGTAGCGCCTTATGCAGTGGATGTATCTGGCGGTATTGAAGCCTCACCCGGCTGTAAAGATGCCGATAAAATGGTGTCTTTCGTGCGTCATGTGGTCTTAGCCGACGCCCGTTAGGATTCGCTACATACGTTTATGTGTGGCTAGTTTGTGTGTAATTTATACGTATTGCTTATGGGTAATTTTATAGAGCTACGTGTTTACGTCGATTCATTTATTGTTTGCCTGTTCTGGCGATCTTGTGAGGTATCCCTGTGACTGTTTCTGCGACGCCTGCACCAAAAACCAAGTTCAGTGACCTGACCCGAATGCCGGATGCCCGTGGTCATTTTGGCCCTTACGGCGGTCGGTTTGTGTCAGAAACCCTCAGTTTTGCATTGGAAGAGTTGGAGAAAACGTACTTAAGCCTGCGTGATGATCCTGACTTCCAGGCCGAGTTCGATTATGACCTTGCCCATTACGTGGGGCGTCCGTCACCGCTTTATCACGCCAAACGCTGGTCGGCGAGTCTTGGAGGCGCGCAAATTTGGCTTAAGCGGGAAGATCTAAATCACACCGGCGCTCACAAGGTTAACAACACGATTGGCCAGGCACTGTTGGCCAAAAAAACCGGCAAGCCACGTATTATTGCTGAAACCGGGGCCGGTCAACATGGTGTTGCCTCAGCAACCGTGGCCGCGCGTCTAGGGCTTGAGTGCGACGTGTATATGGGAGCTGAAGACGTTCAGCGGCAAAAGCTGAACGTCTATCGTATGCGCTTATTGGGCGCTCGAGTGATTCCGGTAGAGTCTGGTACTCGCACCCTCAAAGACGCCATGAATGAAGCGTTGCGCGACTGGGTCACCAACGTTGATAACACTTTCTATATCATCGGTACCGTGGCAGGCCCGCACCCTTATCCGCTGTTGGTGCGCGATTTCAATGCGGTAGTGGGGCGTGAAGCGCGCCGTCAGTCGCTGGAACAGATCGGACGTCTACCCGATGCACTGATTGCCTGCGTTGGCGGCGGCTCTAACGCCTTGGGTCTGTTCTACCCGTTTGTGGAAGATGACGACGTGGCCATGTATGGCGTTGAGGCCGGTGGCGATGGCGTTGAAACGGGCCGCCACGCTGCACCGTTGGCTTCCAACGCGCCGCGCGGCGTCCTGCATGGCAACCGCACCTACTTGATGTCGGATGAGGCTGGTCAGGTATCCGATACGCACTCCATTTCAGCTGGTCTGGATTATCCTGGCGTAGGCCCCGAGCACGCGCTGTGGAAAGACGTGGGCCGGGTCTCTTATGTAGCGGCTAACGATAAAGAAGTGCTCGAAGCGTTTCGAGAGTTGACGCGTATGGAAGGAATTATGCCAGCCCTTGAGTCGGCCCATGCGCTGGCCCATGCCAAGGTATTGGCGCCTACCATGCGCCCTGACCAGCATATTGTGGTCAACCTCTCCGGGCGTGGCGACAAAGACATCATGACAGTTGCTAAGATTGATGGCATCGAATTTTAAGGGCAGCTTTTTTAAGGGCAAGCATGAACCGTATTGATCAGCGTTTCAGTGAACTTAAACAGCAGGGTCGCAAGGCCCTGATCCCTTACATCACCGCAGGGGATCCAGCGCCGCAGTATACCGTGGGCTTTATGCATGCCCTGGTGGAAGCGGGCGCTGATGTGATTGAACTTGGCGTGCCGTTTTCCGATCCAATGGCCGATGGCCCGGTGATTCAAAAAGCCTGTGAGCGTGCATTAAAGCAGGGCACACGGCTGATTGATCTTATGCAGATGGTCAAAGAGTTTCGTCAAACCGATACCACAACACCCATAGTACTCATGGGATACTTAAATCCTATTGAGCGCATCGGCTACGAAAACTTTGCCGATCAGGCTGCCAGCGTGGGTGTCGACGGTGTTCTGATTGTCGATATGCCCCCGGAAGAGGCCGATGAAATCGGGCCGCTGCTGAAATCTCGTGATCTGGCGGCGATTTTTCTTGTTGCGCCTACCACTTCTAACGAGCGAGCCGCTACAATATGCGCCCATGGTGAAGGCTACCTATACTATGTTTCGCTGAAAGGCGTGACAGGAGCCGCCACTTTAAACGCAGACGATGTTGCCGAACACTTGGCACCGCTGCGTGGTATGACCGATTTGCCGCTTTGTGTCGGTTTCGGTATCCGCGACGGTGCGACCGCCGCTGAGGTGGCTAAAGTCGCCGATGGTGTGATTGTAGGCAGTGCCTTGGTTAACCGGATCGCCGAAAGCCAGGACGCGCCGGAAACCATTGCGGGCCAGTTGAAAAGTGTATTAGCAGAAATGCGTACGGCGATGGATGCCTAAAGCTAGACGCTTTGTCGCCTATACTGAATAGATAAACGACACTCATCAAGCCTGGTTTTGCCAGGCGTTGACGTATAACGGAAGCCTTTTTGATATGAGCTGGTTAGACAAGATCGTACCCTCCATGGGTCGTATCCAGCGTAAAGACCGTCGCGCTAGCGTGCCCGACGGCCTCTGGCGTAAATGTCCCAAGTGCGAAGCGGTTCTCTATCTCCCTGAGTTAGAGAAACATAACAGCGTATGCCCCAAGTGCGATCATCATCTACGCTTGACGGCACGCAAACGCTTGGACTGGTTCTTGGATAAAGCAGGACGCGAAGAGATTGCGGCGGAAATCGAACCCAATGATCGATTGAAATTCCGCGACTCTAAGAAATACAAGGATCGCCTAACGGCGGCGCAAAAAGATACCGGCGAGAAGGATGCGCTGGTCGCTATGCGCGGCGAGTTGGACGGTTTGCCGGTAATTGCCGTTGCCTTTGAATTCACTTTCATGGGCGGCTCAATGGGCGCGGTGGTCGGCGAGAAATTTGTACGCGCCGCGACCCTGGCGTTGGAAGAGAATATCCCGCTGGTGTGCTTTGCCGCCTCCGGTGGTGCACGGATGCAGGAAGCACTCTTCTCGTTGATGCAGATGGCCAAAACATCAGCCGCGCTTGAAAAGCTCAAGCAAGCGGGAGTGCCATATATTTCGGTGCTAACCGATCCTGTATTCGGCGGTGTGTCCGCCTCGTTGGCAATGCTAGGTGATTTGAATATCGCCGAACCCAATGCGTTGATTGGCTTCGCAGGCCCACGGGTAATCGAACAAACAGTGCGTGAAACCTTACCAGAAGGTTTCCAGCGCAGTGAGTTTCTGCTTGAACATGGCACTGTCGATATGATCGTTCATCGTCATGAAATGCGTGCCCGCGTGGGCAACGTACTGCGTAAGTTAACGCATCACGCTGCGACCCCCGTTAGTTCGTTGGCCACTGACGATTTGGATGTTTCTGAACCCATCGTTGAAGAAGCGACGTTAGCGGACACTGCTAATGTGACCTTTGAAAAGGTCGATGCGGCGAAGAAAGACGCTACCTCCGCTAAGAGTGATGATCATTCACGCAATGCCTGACTCTCTAGCACCACACTCTTTGCAGCCACGCTCCTTACAGCAGTGGCTGCAGTATTTGGAAACCCTGCACCCGGTTGGTATTGATATGGGGCTGGAGCGGGTTTCCGAAGTGGCAAAGCGTATGGGGTTGCTTTCAAGCTCAATTGCCCCTCGCGTTATTACGGTTGCAGGTACTAATGGCAAAGGGTCTACCCTTGCCATGGTAGATAGCGTTGCCCGTGCTCATAACCTGCGAGTGGGTACTTATACCTCGCCGCATTTATTGCGCTATAACGAACGCGTCAGAATCGATGGTCAGGAAGCGGACGATCAACTGCTTGTACAAGGGTTTGAGCAGGTTGAACGTGCGCGATTGCAGGATAGTGAAATTAGCCTGACCTATTTCGAAGCGGGCACGTTATGTGGGCTTTGGTGCTTAGCCAACGCGAAGCTCGATTTGGTGGTACTCGAAGTAGGGCTTGGCGGACGGCTTGATGCGGTCAACATCATTGATGCGGATGTCGCCATCGTGACGACCATCGCCCAGGATCACGCCAGTTTTCTGGGCACGGATTTAGCTCAGATTGGGCGCGAAAAAGCCGGTATTTTTCGTGCTCATCGGCCGGCCGTATTAGGCAGTCAAACGTTACCCGCAAGCGTTGTCGAGTGCGCCCAAGCGCTGGCTGCGCCTACGTTTGGTTTGGGTCAGCAATTTGTTCATCAAGTGATGGATAACGGTAACGAGCGCTCTCTATGGCGTTGGCAGGGTCAGGATTCACGTGGTCAATATGTTGCCATCGATGAGCTTCCTTATCCTTGTCTGCCGATTGATAACGCTGCCACGGCCTTACAGGCGCTGTTGCTGGCTGAGGTCGATTTGACTCAAGCTGGTGTGCAAACGGGACTTGCAGCGGTTGAACTAGCAGGCCGCCTGCAATGGGTAGGTCCGTGGTGCCTTGATGTAGGGCATAATCCCCATGCTGCCGAGTATGTGGCGCGTCATTTGCCCGCGCCACCAGCAGGCGGCAGGCAGTGGGGCCTTATCGGCATGTTGAATGATAAGGATATTGACGGTGTCATACAGGCATTATCTGCCCGCATAAGCGATTGGGTGTGCGTGACGCTAACAGGTGAACGAGGTTGCCTGGCAAGTGAGTTGTCGCAACGTATTATTGCTCAGGGAGGGCGGGTACACTTTTGCGCAGATTCGCCGCAAGCTGGCGTCGATTGGTTCGCTAATGTGTTAACGCCCAATGATCGTGTCTTGGCTACCGGGTCGTTCTTTACTGTAGCGGCACTACTAGCTCGGCCACTGCCAACAGGCGCCGCGTCGCTTGATGGAGACGGAAATGAAATACGGTAAAACCGAACGCATTAGCGGTATTGTAATTTTACTCGCGCTGCTGGCGATTTTTGTGCCTTGGCTAATGAGTGACCCTGCGCCCCGAGAAGATCGCCCTCAGCCGAGCTTTGTGATTGAACAGCCGGTTGAAGTGGAGCGACAGAACGTGCCCGCACCAGAGCGGCCTTCAACTATTACCGAGTCTTCATCATCTCCAGCACCCAGTGTAGAGAGTGATGATGGCTTTATCCCTATCGATGCTAATCCGCGGGAACCGCAAACCGATCAAATAGCTGCGGGCCAATCGCCCTCCAGCCCAGAAGCGGCAGGATCCAGTGAGCCTGATGAAACCCAGGCTATCTCCGATAGCGATCCTATCGCGGATTTAATTGCCACCAATAGTGGAAGCGGCCAAAACAGTGCTGAAAGCTCGTCGCCAAGTGCCTCCAGCCCTTCCGCAAGCGCTCAGGGAGAGTGGGCGGTGCAAGTGGGTAGCTTTGGCGAGCCAGCGAATGCCCAGCGGCTTAGTGCTCAACTGTCAGAAGCAGGTTTTAGCGTCTATCAACGTGAGCGTGATAACAACATGACCACGGTTTTTGTTGGCCCATATGCCACCTCCGAAGACGGTGAATCAGCCATGTCCTCGATTAAAGAACGCGCCAATGTTCAGGGTCTTCTTGTTCGAGTAAGAGATTAACCCATGGCGTTAACCTGGATTGATGCGGTGTTCCTGGCCGTGCTGGCCCTGTCGATGCTAGCCGGTTTTGTCAGAGGTTTTGTTCGTGAAGCGTTAGGATTGGCCGCCTGGGTAGTGGCTTTAATGGTTGCCAGAGTGCTGGCTGAACCCGTGGCTGAACTGATGAGCGGTTTCATTGAAAGCTTTGATGCCCGTTTAGTGCTCGCTTTCGTGCTGGTGATTTTTGCCGTCATTTTACTCTGTGGCATTGTGATTCGCTTGGTCCATGCCGCGGTAGAGTGGGTAGGGATGGGCCTTTTGAACCGTGTGGCCGGGGCTGCTTTCGGGGTTGCGCGGGGGGCTGTCATTTTACTCGTGGCAACGGTGCTGATCACGCTGACACCGTTGTCTGAGCTACAGGCGTGGCAACAAGCCGAACTGCGCCCAACCTTTATTCAATTACGCGACTGGGCGGTCAGCCAGTTAGATCAGTGGGATCGTGAACTCCCCGAGGCGCCCGCGTCGCTGCGCGATATTTCTCTACCCGAACTGCGTCTGCCCGGTGGGTCGCAGCGGGATGTTATCCCGGCAGGTGATTGACCTGCTACTGAAGTTGATTCTACGAACGTACGGGTTTGCTTAGCTGTAGGCAAACCATGGCATTAAGCGAGGTAACGTGAATGTGCGGTATAGTGGGCCTTCTGGGCAAGCAGGCGGTAAATCAGGGAATCTACGATGCCCTGACCGTACTTCAGCATCGTGGCCAGGACGCTGCCGGCATGATGACGTGGAGCGAGGGACGCTTCCTACTGCGCAAAAGTAACGGCTTGGTGCGCGATGTATTTCACACCCGTCATATGGCCCGTTTGAAAGGTAATCTGGGCATTGGCCACGTGCGTTACCCAACGGCTGGCTCTTCTAGCGAAGCCGAGTCACAGCCGTTCTATGTCAACTCTCCTTATGGTATTGCGCTGGCGCATAACGGCAACTTGACCAACTCCGAGCAGTTGAAGCAGGAGCTGTTCTCGACCGATTTACGCCACATCAATACCAGTTCTGATTCTGAGGTGCTGCTCAACGTGTTTGCCCATGAGCTGGGCAAGCAGGGGTTGCATCTGGAAGCGGAAGATATTTTCGACGCCGTGCGTCGCGTTCACCGTCGCTGCAAAGGTGGCTATGCCGCCGTGGCGATTATTAACGGCTTCGGTATGGTAGCCTTCCGCGACCCCTTCGGTATTCGCCCGGTAGTGTTTGGTACCCGCGAAGAAGAGAACGGTCAAGCGGTGATGATCGCTTCTGAATCCGTTGCACTGGACGTCGGTGGGTTCGAACTTGAGCGCGACTTGTCTCCTGGCGAAGCTATTTTTGTCGATATTGAAGGCAATATTCACACTCAAGTTTGCGCTGATCGCCCACAGTTACGCTCGTGCATTTTTGAACACGTCTATTTAGCGCGCCCGGACTCACTGCTCGACGGTGCCTATGTTTACGGTACTCGCATGCAGATGGGCCGTAAACTGGGCGACCGCATTCTTAACGAGTGGCCCGATCACGATATTGATGTGGTTATTCCAATCCCCGATACGTCACGCACCTCTGCCCTTGAAATGGCACAGCACTTGGGTGTGACCTATCGCGAAGGCTTCATGAAGAATCGCTACATTGGCCGTACCTTTATTATGCCGGGGCAGACCCAGCGTAAAAAAATCGGTTCGCCAAAAGCTCAATGCCATTGACGTTGAGTTTAAAGGCAAGAACGTACTGCTGGTGGATGACTCCATCGTGCGTGGTACCACCTGTAAGCAGATTATCCAAATGGCTCGCGATGCGGGTGCGCGCAAAGTTTATTTTGCCTCGGCAGCGCCGCCGGTTCGCTTCCCCAATGTGTATGGCATCGACATGCCCGCCGCCTCTGAGCTGATTGCCCATGGTCGTAGCGAAGAGGAAGTGGGGGATTTGATTGGCGCCGACCGTATCTTCTATCAAAACCTGGAAGACCTAAAAGCGGCGTGTCGTGAAGTGAATCCGGAGATGGAAGAGTTCGACTGCTCGGTGTTTGATGGCAATTACGTGACCGGTGATATCGACGACGCTTACTTGGCAGCGCTTGAAGCGAGCCGCAATGATTCCGCCAAGGATCAGAGTGCCGGTGACCATGCCCTGGTCGATATGCACAATCAGGACGATGACCTGGACGATTAGGAGAGAAGCCTTATGCATGATGACAGTCACCAGGAAGAGTGGTCATTAGAGACGCTTGCGATCCGTGCGGGTCACCAGCGCACTTTTGAGCAAGAGCACTCTGAACCTATCTTTCCTACCTCTAGCTTTGTCTATGAGAGCGCCGCTGAAGCGGCGCGTAAGTTCGGTGGGCAAGAGCCGGGCAACGTTTACTCGCGCTTTACCAACCCGACGGTGCATACCTTTGAGCGTCGCTTAGCGGCCCTTGAAGGCGGTGAGCGCTGTGTTGCCACTAGCTCGGGTATGTCGGCCATTCTCTCCACCGCGCTGGCGCTGCTCTCGGCGGGAGATGAAATTGTTGCTTCTCGATCGCTGTTTGGCTCAACGGTTAGCCTGTTCGATAAGTACCTGGGTAAATTTGGTATTACCACGCGTTATGTGGAGCTTTCCAACGTTGCTGCATGGGAGGCTGCGATTACTCCTAAAACGCGCCTACTGTTTGCCGAAACGCCTTCAAATCCGCTGTCGGAAATTGCTGATATCCCGGCGTTAGCAGCGCTGGCAAAGCGCCACGATGCGCTGCTGGCGATAGATAACTGTTTTCTTACCCCGGCGCTTCAACAGCCGTTGGCTTTAGGCGCTGACCTTGTTATCCATTCTGCCACTAAGTATCTCGATGGCCAGGGTCGCGCCATTGGTGGCGCGGTAGTCGGGAGCCATGCGCTGCTTGAAGAAGTGTTCGGGGTGGTGCGCACCTGTGGACCGTGCTTGAGCCCCTTTAATGCGTGGATCTTCACCAAAGGTTTGGAAACCCTGTCACTGCGTATGAAAGCGCACTGTGAAAACGCCTTAATTCTGGCGCGCTGGCTCGATGCACACCCGGCAGTGAATCAAGTGTTCTATAGCGGGCTGGAGGATCATCCTCAGCACGCCTTGGCAAAACGTCAGCAAAAAGGGTTTGGTGCGGTGTTGGGTTTTGAAGTGAAGGGAGGCCAGGAGGGCGCTTGGCAGGTCATTGATGCCACTCGTATGCTCTCTATCACAGGTAACTTAGGTGATGTGAAAACCACTATCACCCATCCGGCGACGACGACCCATGGCCGTTTATCGGATATGCAGAAAGAAGCGGCGGGTATTGCGCCAGGGCTTATTCGCGTGGCGGTCGGCCTTGAGAGCCAGCATGATATCCAGCGCGATCTTGCGCGTGGTCTGGATGCTTTGGCTAGCTAGTTGATGTTAAGCAATCCGGCGCAAAAACGAAAAACCCACCTTTGATTAAGGTGGGTTTTTTTCGCACTTTTGAAACTTAATGGGTTATATGCTTTGCAAGTAAAGCACCATCATTTGTTTCAAGAAGCGTTGCGGTGGGGCAGATCTGACAGCGCAATCTGGTCTTCACTATCGGAAGAGCCATTGGCGTGAGAGCTCGGAGCATCAACGCTGTTTTTCTCTGCATCGCCATTAACTAAAGGCAGATCAGCCGTCGTCATGTGCAGGTTGTCAGTGCTGTGATTCGCTGAAGAACTAGGGTGTACGATCTGGTTAAGTTCGCCAGAGCCCTGTTCAGCTAGAACGGCGGTAGAAGTTAATGTCATGGCAATAGCGGTGATAAGGGTGATTTTTTTCATGATTGGCGCTCTCAATTAGAAAGTTTATGTGCAGTTTTAAGATCGTTGCACAATGTCTCTTTGGACATGCGCTAATAGTAAGCGCGCAAACAAAATGATAAAATTGATTAAATTTGCTTAATATATTCGATTTTATAGAATGAATTGCCGTTTTGACTTTTTAGCAAAGCGCTGTGTAAAAATCGTTAGCTGGTTATTCAATGGTTTTTACGAATGAAATATTCTGCTTTTTTTCAGAGGTTTTCAGCAGCTTCTAGCGGTAAGGTTCTGGGCGTGGGTTAATAGCGTAATCCAAGCTCTGATAGGCGCGTTGGCAAACTTGAAGTAGCCACAGATAAAATGAGGAATAGCACAATGTGGCGAAATAGTCGCAGCGGGTGGGGATTGATCAGCATTCTGTTTCATTGGCTGAGTGCGCTAACCATTATTGGCCTGTTTGCACTGGGCTGGTGGATGACCGACTTGGGCTACTATGATCCTTGGTATAATCAGGGGCCCTGGATCCATCGATCAATTGGTATATTGTTGCTGATTGCTACGTTAGGACGGTTAGTATGGCGTTTCATTCAGCCGACACCGAAAGCGGAAGGCCGTCGTTTAGAAACTATAGCGGCTCATATAGGTCATATTTCGCTGTATGTACTTGTATTAGTGGTGATGGCGAGCGGTTACCTAATTTCCACTGCTAATGGTCGCGGCGTCAGTGTATTTGGTTGGTTTGAAGTACCTGCTTTGCTCCACGACCTACCCAATCAGGCAAGTCTAGCGGGCGAGGTTCACTGGTATAGCGCATTAGCGCTAATGATTTTAGCCGCAGGTCACGCCTTAGCAGCGTTTAAGCACCACTGGATAGATCGGCATAAAACGCTGGTACGTATGCTGCATCCAGCCTATAGCCGACGTAATGCATCAAAATATTAACAGAATTCGTTTTGACCGCCGTGACGCTAATAGCCCTTTTTTCACGGTGATTATTAAGTAACCCAAGGAGTTGTTTACTATGTTGAAGAAGACTGCATTTGCCTCTGCGATTTCCGCCGCAGCACTGGTTCCATTGAGCCAAGCCCAGGCAGCTGATTATCAAATCGATACCGAAGGCCAGCACGCCTTTGTTCAATTTAAAATTTCTCACCTGGGCTTCTCTTACATTCTGGGCAGCTTTGAAGAGTTTGAGGGTCAGTTTGCTTACGATCCTGAAGATCTCGATGCCTCCTCGGCCGAAATTGAAGTGCAGGTTGATAGCCTAACCAGTAACCACGCTGAGCGTGACCGTCATATCCTGAGCAGCGACTTCCTCAACGCCAGCGAGTTCCCGACTGCCACCTTTACGTCAACCGGCTTTGAGACAACCGGCGACAGTGAAGGTGTGCTGACAGGCGATCTAACCCTGCACGGTGAAACCCAGGAAATTGAAATGCCGGTTACGCTAATGGGTGAAGGCGATGACCCATGGGGTAACTACCGCGCTGGTTTTGAAGGCAGCACCACGCTGACCCTGGGCGATTACGGTATCGACATGAGCGATTTCCCTGAAACCATGCACGAGCTAGAGCTTTACGTTACATTTGAAGGTATTCGTCAGTAACATCTCACTGTTCTGACTACGCCACCGCCCTTTAAAGGGCGGTGGCGTTTTACGTTAAATCTAAAGAAGTGTTAATCCGTCGAGATAAGGAGAGAGTGCTTGGCAGCCGTCATGCATCAAAAAGAGTTGGCGATAACCCTATGGCGCCAAACATGGCCGATGGCTATTGGGGTCTTGGCGCTATTGGGTTTTCAACTTGTTGATAGTGCCTTTATTGCCCGCTTGGGCACTGCCCCGTTGGCCGCGCAGTCATTTACCTTTCCTCTATCGTTTCTGATTATCGGTATTCAGGTCGGGATGGGTATTGCTATTGCCGCGCTTATTTCTAGGGCGTTAGGGGCGGGCGAAGAGTCGCGGGCGAGGCGCTTGAGTAGTTTGGTGCTAATGGCGGGCGGTGGCGTCATCGGCATATTGGCGATCGCGTTATGGGTATTTTATGTGCCTATCTTTCAACTGCTGGGCGCGGATGAAACGACGCTCTCCTATATTCGAATTTATTGGGCGCCTCAACTGCTGTCGGCTTGGTTGGGTGCCCTGCTTTATTTTAGTTACAGCGTATTTCGCGCCCACGGTGATACCCGTCTACCGGGCAAAATGATGGTACTGAGTAGCCTTGTTAACCTTGTACTCGATCCATTGTTGATTTTTGGAGTAGGTGATTGGGAAGGCTGGGGGCTACCCGGTGCAGCCTGGGCAACTGCCATTGCATTTTCAGTAGGTTTACTGGTAACCACGCGTAAATTACTTAAGCGCCAGTGGGCGGCACGAGAAGGGCTATGGCTGGAAGCTAAGCAGTCCTGGCGGCCCTTCACTGGCATTGCTGCCCCCGCGATGGTCAGCCAATTGATGCCGCCCTTGGCAGCGATGCTGGCAATTTCTGTAGTAGCGGGCCTGGGTGAGAGTGAAGTAGCCGCCTGGGGCTTGGCGAGCCGTTTGGAAACCCTCTCACTGATGGTGATATTGGCCATGACCATGTCGCTGCCGCCATGGTTAGGGCGTTGCTATGGCGCGGGTGATTGGGGGCAGATTCAGCAGCTTATGCGTTTGGCAGTCAAGGTCGCGTTAGTTTGGCAGCTAGGGCTTGGCATCTTACTGGCTCTGGGAGCTCCCTGGCTTGCCATGGCGTTAGCAGGTAATCCTGATGTGCAAAGTGAGTTGACGCTGCTAATTCGCTTTTTGCTGCCCAGCTACGCAGCGCTTGGTATCTGTATGTTGGTAGTGTCAGCGGGCAATGCGTTGGGCTGGCCGCTACGGGCAATGTTGCTATCGAGTGCTCGGCTATTTATCTGTTATTTGCCGTGCCTATGGTTGGGCTCACAGTTCTTCGGTTGGTGGGGGTTAGCGGCAGGGGCAGCCGTAGGTAATCTATTGGCGGGGTTAATGGCGTGGCAAGTCATGCGACGTATTTTGTCCCGCCCGCATCGGCAGGCGGGATTCGTCAATTAACGCTGGCGGCCAGTTTCCTGGAAAGCAAAATACACAAACAGCAGCGCCATGCCCAAGTACCCCATAACGAACTCAGGGGCGGCATTGAGTGACAGTTTAGGGGCGTGCATAAGGCCAAAAAAATGAAAAGCCCGCCGCAATCGACGCAAAGGCGGCTGCACGCTTAAACTGATGATCAATGACTGAGACGGTCATAGCACCGAGCAGAATGGCCATAAACATAGCCCCTTGGCCCATCACCACAATGGCGCTGGAAATGTCAGTCACCACCTCGCCAGCACCGCGATTAAAGCGGGTCATCACGTAGTTGGCAAAGTAGGGCAGCATGGCCAATGCCACGGCGGGGTAGTAACGCGTGTCGTTAGCTTGAAAAGCGGTGGCAATCATCGACATGCCGACAAATACCAAAATCGGTGCGACCACGGAAACGGGAATGATGGCGGCCAGGGCAGCGATTAAACCGAACATGGTGGCCAGTGCATACACTGCGCCGTTGAGCAGGCTGTAGCCGCGGCCTGCGCCCATCCACTTGGCGCCCACCGTCGCTATATAAACCGTGGTGGGAAACACGCCGCCAAACAGCGCGCCGATCATGGTGCCCGCGCCATCAACCGCTTGGCATTCGCGCACATCATACTTATCGCCTGCGGCTTCCATCGCCTCTACGTTGTTCATCGTCTCAATAGCGTTGTACAGCGTAATGGGAAGCACCACTGTTAACACTGCCAGCATACTGGTCAGTAGTAACCCCAGCCCTTCAAACCAGGCTAAGTTGGGGAGTAGCGGATAGAAGCCCAGATGGGTAAATGCATCGCTGAAGCGCTCGGTGCCAGCGTCGCCAATGAGATAGGCCATGGCAGTACCGACAATAATGGCGAATAGCGATGTGGGCAGATTAAACGGCATGCTGACCCGGGCGACCAAGCCAACAATAATTATCGCTAAGACCAACAAGCCAATAATCGGCATTTCCAGCGTTTTGAACAGCATTTCCCCAGCAATGAACGTTAGCGCGACACCAGCCACCGCGCCGAGCATTGCAGCTCGTGGCAGGTGATGCTGCACCCAGCGGCCAATGACGCTAATGGCGGCTTCAATGGTGCCGCTAATAAAGCAGGCGGCAACGGCGACTTTCCAAGCCATTTCCGCATCGCCGGTCAACTGCTTTGCTGGTAGCAATACGCCAAATAAAATACGAACATCACCGGTGTTGAAATGCCGTAAGAGAGCGCCGTCACATCCGCGCGGTTCTCCTTGCGTGCCAGTCTGGCGGCGCTCCACGCATAGTAAAAATTACCGACCATTACCGCTACTGCTGCGCCCGGCAGTACTTGTCCGTAAACAATCGAGGCGGGAAATCCCATGCCGAGCATCGTGATGGCGATGATGACAAAGTTGGCAATGTTGTTTTGAAATAGGGCGAAGAACGCGTCGGTATCTTCTTTTTTGTACCACGGGTAGTGAGTGCTGGCAGCCGCCATATCAGGCCTCTTGATTATGGTGTGTTGTATACAAGGCTACGCCGAGTGTGCCGAAGAGTTGACTAATCGGTCAAGTGCCTTGCACACAAAAACGCCCAGGAAGACCTGGGCGTTCGTAGTGCGCTAGTACTTGTTGGTTAAGTGCTTTTGGCTAAGCACTTGTTTGAATAAGTACTTGGATGCTACCTAGTCATTCACAGCGGCGATCGCTTTAGCTAGATAGGGCAGGTTCTCGTGAGAGAAGCCCGCTACGTTGGCACGCCCTGAGCGAACCATGTAGATGCCAAACTCATCGCGCAGGCGATCTACCTGTTCAGGCGTCAAGCCGGTGTAGGAGAACATACCGCGCTGCTCTGCTACGCAGGCGTACTTTTCATCCAACCCATAGGGCTTGAGAGCTTCTACGAAGTCGCGGCGCAGCGTATTGATGCGGTCGCGCATTTCTGTCAGCTCTTCACGCCATAGCGCAGTTAGCTCGGCATCGTGGAGAATCTCGCTGACGATAGAACCGCCATGCGCAGGCGGGTTTGAGTAGTTTTCCCGTGCCACGATCGCGACCTGCGAGCGAATGTTGTCCATCTGCTCGCTGTCTTTTGCCACCATGATCAAGCAGCCGGTACGCTCACAATAAATACCGAAGTTCTTTGAACAGGAGCTGGTAATGATAGCTTCGTCGAGGTTTTCAGCCAGCAGGCGTACGCCGTAAGCATCCTCATCCAGGCCTTCGCCAAAGCCCTGATAGGCAAAGTCAATCAGCGGCAGAACCTTGCGCTCTCGCACGATCTCTAACACTTCCTGCCACTGCTCGTGGGAAAGGTCAAACCCGGTGGGGTTGTGGCAGCAGGCGTGAAGTACCACTACGTCGCCTTCTGGAATGTTTTTCAGCGCTGCCCGCATACCGTCAAAATCTAAACGGTTGTCGGGATCGACGTAAGGGTATTTGTGCAGCTCAATACCGGCTGCGGTAAAAATACCGTGGTGGTTTGGCCACGTTGGATCACTTACCCAGATGCCCTTACCTGGCAGCTGTGAGGCAATAAAATCAGCGGCCAAGCGAAGTGCACCTGTGCCGCCAGGCGACTGAGTGGCACTCGCGCGATTGGCTTTCAGTACCGGGGACTCAGCGCCAAACACCATGGGAAGTACGACTTCGCCGTAGCTGGGGGCGCCATGAGAGCCGATGTAGGTTTTCGTCGTTTCATTCTTGAGCAGGCGAGCTTCTGCTTCCTTGACGGCGCGCATTACCGGTGTATTGCCTTGGGTATCGCGGTAAACACCAACGCCTAAATCCACCTTTTGTGGATTGGTATCTTTTTTGAAAGCTTCGATCAGCCCGAGAATGGCGTCTCCTGGGACTCGCTCAATATGCTCAAACATTTATTCGGCTACCTCGTCGGTTCTGGCGGCAAGAATGAAGTCATTTAGGTGCAGGCCCTTAATAGCGTGAGACCACCAAGTGACGGTGGCTTTGCCCCACTCGGTCACAATAACGGGGTGATGGCCAGCCTGCTCTGCAATATCGCCAACGCACTGGGTAAATGCCAATGCGCTAGCAAAGTCACGAAAGGTAAAACTCCGTGACAGCTTCATGATGCCATCGTGCTCGACAATCTGCCACTGGCTGAGGCTTTTTAGCCACTCTAAGGCTTCATCTTGGCTTAGCGGTTGGGTGTTTTTGCTGCACGGTTCACAGGTATGTTCGGCAAGGGCTGTCATGGCTGTTCTCCATATAGCTAGGTGTTCCTTTCTAGCGTAGGAGGCATACGCAATCGCGACCAATGTCCTTGGCGCTATAGAGCGCTTGATCAGCCCGTTCGATTAGGCTAGTGAGTGGCTCACCACAGCGATATTCAGAAATTCCAATGCTGAGCGTGACATGGCCCGCGCCCATGCCGAAGTCCCGGGCGCTAATGGCTTGGCGTAACCGATCTGCAAGTGTATGGCATTGCTGCAGCGGTGTAAGAGGCAGCACTGCCATAAACTCTTCCCCGCCCAATCGGGCGATCATGTCTTCGCAGCGCAGTAGCGACTGCGCTTGCGTCGCTAGCTGCTTGAGGACGTCATCGCCATGCAAATGGCCCCAGCGGTCATTTAGACGCTTAAAGTGATCGATATCGATCATCATAATTGAAAGCGGTGTGCCGTGGCGGGTGCTGATTGAGGCGACGTTAGTGAGATGCACCATCAATTTTCGCCGATTGGGTAATTCCGTGAGCGGATCTGTATCGCACAACTTACGAAGCCGCTGCTCCTCGGATACTTGATCGCTTATGTCCATCATTATGCCGTTCCACTGCACCCCATCAGGAACCGGCTCTGGATTTGCACTGACGGCTATCCAGTGAGGCTTGCCTGTTGGAAATGGTAACCTAAAGCGTGTTGTGAGAGGCAGCATCCAACGCGCTGAGCGCTCAATAGCCGACATGATTTTAGGGTGATCCTGCCCTGTTAGCTGCTCAACTAGCTGTCCTGCATTTTCTGCGAGCAGATCCCGGTTTATATGTTGGAGTGCCACGCCGCCGCCCTCTAAATAAGGGAAGCGCATATGGCCGTTGCGAGCACGGTGGAATTGAAAAACGACACCAGGGATATGGGGGACTAACTGATCTGCACTGACTCGCTGTGGTTCGTCTATATCATTCACGGGCATGCGTGAATCTCCAAACATATGCCAATTTAAATTTGATCGTGAAGGTTAGACCTAAATACGTTAACAGGATGTAAGCCATTGCAGACAAAATGCCGATTATTCATATTTTTTTAGAATAAATATATTCATTTCGTTTATATATTCGATTGAATTCTAAGTAATAGACAAGGCGTTATTGGCATTTAATGATAAAATTAATTACTTTTTCGCATATTAAAAACCTTTCTTATTCCTGAGGTGTTTTCTTGGACGTAGGACGAGAGCAAACGTCCCAGCCATATGGCTTGGTTAGTTTAGTAGGGGCAGGACCCGGTGATCCTGAGCTATTAACGCTCAAAGCATATAAACGACTGCAGTCTGCTGAAGTTGTGCTGTATGACCGCTTGGTGAGCGATGAAATTGTTGCGTTCATTCCAACGCAAGCACAGCTTTTTTATGTGGGTAAAGCTCGCTCGCAGCACAGTGTTCCTCAGGATGGTATTAATCAAGCATTGGTGAAATGGGCTCAACAAGGCAAGCGTGTTGTCCGTCTTAAAGGCGGCGATCCGTTTATTTTTGGTCGCGGGGGGGAAGAGCTTGAAGCCCTGGTCGCGGCACAGATCAGTGTTGAAGTGATACCGGGCGTAACGGCAGCATCGGGCTGTGCGGCGTATGCAGGCATCCCTTTAACCCATCGCGATCATGCCCAGTCGGTGCGCTTTGTTACCGGACATTTGCAGCAGGGCGAGTGTGAGCTTGATTGGGATGCACTAGCGCGGCCAGGACAAACCTTGGTTTTTTACATGGGGCTCGGCAGCGTCAACGTGATCAGCCAGGCGCTGGTGAAGCATGGTCTATCTCCACATACACCGCTGGCCTTGATTGAACAGGGGACAACGCGTCAACAGCTCACCCACTTGGGAACGTTATCTGAATTGCCAGATACTTTCTTGGCGGGGCACATTAAACCGCCTACGCTGCTTATTGTGGGCAGCGTTGTAACACTGCATACCAAACTGGATTGGTTTGATGCGCTTACCGGCGAAGCATCGGGCTTTCATGAGGGTAAACATCCACCTTCAGACTAACATCATGATCATTTCTGTCTGGCTGGTAACATACTAGCAACATTTATATACGATTTTACTAACAGACTGGCTAGATACAGTGAGCTGTGTATGCTGAAGGGGAGATCATCCACGGTTAGCGCATTACCTTCGTTCGTGAAGACCGTTAGCTTGGACAAACGTTAGCTAAGACCATAGAGGAACGCATAATGTCAGAAGCAAACCACTCGGATCACCAGCCGCCTGCCAGCAAGCCAGAGCCGACTAAAAAGTCGGATATGAAAACGCTATTTCAAGATAACAGGGTAAAAGCGATTGCCGGTATTGCTGCCATCGCGGTTATCTGGGCAATTATGGCGCAATCTAACGCCGGCTCACGCCAGGATCAGGTCGATAGCCTAGAAGAGCAGCTCGCCAGCGCTGAGCAGGAAAACAGCCAAATGAGCCAGCGCATTAGCGAAATTGAGGAAGCTGAAACCAATTTAGCTGCGCTACAAGAGGAGATGGCATCTCTTGAGGCTCAGCAGCAAGAGGCCAGCTCTTCGCTTGAAAGTGCCCAAAGCAATGTCAGCGATGTGCAGTCGCGATTAGAAGAGCTTGAATCCGAGCGAAATGCGCTGGAAGAAGAAATTGCCTCTCTTAATGAGCAGGTAGAGAGCGCTGAGAGTGAGATGACCGCACTGCGCGAAGAGCGCGACGAGATAACCAGTACGCGTGATGAGGCAGAAAGCACCCTTCAGCAAGTAGAAGAAGCGCGTTCTAGCGCTGAAGAAGCTCGTCAGGAGGCTGAAGCTGCCCGTCAAGAAGCCGAGGAGCAGCGCCAACAAGCGGTTGAAGAGCTAGGAAACACGGAAGAGGAGCTGTCTGGGCTGGAAGAGCAGATTAGCCAGTCAAATGAACAGCTCAGTGGTTTGGAAGAGGAAATCTCAACTGCTCAAAGCGAGCTTGATGAGCTAAAAAGTGAGCGTGACTCCATCACTGGCGAACGCGATGAGCTGCAAAACGAAGTTGATTCGCTAACGGCGCTTCGTGAAGAGGAAGAGCAGAGCTTGAGCGACGTGCGCAGCGAGCTCGATGACGTCATGGTCGCTTTGGAGATGGGCCGCGAGGAAGTGTCGAGCGTTGAAAGCGATATTGAAGAGCGTGAGAGCCAGCTGGAACGTTTAGAGGGCCAGTTAAGCGAATGGCGTGATGAGCTGTCTACTCTTGACAGCCGTTTGGCCGATGCGGAAGAGTCCGCTGGTGAAGCAGCTTCCTCTTCACAGGACGGTTCTTCTGAAGACAGCTCTTCAGAAGACAGCTCTTCAGAAGGCGGCTCTTCAGAAGGCGGCTCGTCTGAAGAGAGTTCATCAGAAGAAAGCGCCAATGATAGCGATGGTGGAAATGAAGAACAGCAGCAAAATGCTGGTTAATCGTTAACAGCGGTAACGCTATAGAGTAGCAATCTGAGAGCGGATGTCGGGAAACCGGCCTCCGCTTTCTTGTTGTTGGTTTATGAATGCGGCCCCGAGGAGTATCATTCATACAACGTTAAACGAGCCTAAATGAGGAGAGCCATTGTATGGATGGGGTTAAGCATATTATTGCAGTGGCATCGGGCAAGGGTGGCGTAGGTAAATCCACGGTGACTGTAAATCTGGCGCTAGCATTAGCGGCACAAGGATACCGTGTGGGTGTTCTTGATGCGGATATTTACGGTCCCAGCCAAGCACAGATGCTCGGTGTTAAAGAGGGGGTGCGCCCTCAAGCGGCTGCCAATGATAAATTTCTGCCGCTGGAAGCGCATGGCCTTCAAGCCATGTCGATGGCGTTTATGGTCAATACTCGCGAGCCAATGGTGTGGCGTGGTCCCATGGTGGTGGGTGCGTTTCAACAGATGCTGACGCAGACCCAGTGGGATAATCTCGACTTTCTGCTGATCGACATGCCGCCAGGCACAGGCGATATACAGCTGACGCTGGCGCAGAAAGTGCCGGTGGCAGGCGCTGTGATCGTCACAACGCCACAGGATATTGCCCTGCTAGATGCCCGCAAAGGGATTGAGATGTTCCGCAAGGTTAATGTTCCCGTGCTCGGCGTGGTAGAAAACATGAGCCTTTACCACTGTGAAAACTGTGGTCATGAAGCGGCTATTTTTGGTACCGGCGGTGGGGACAATATTGCACAGGAGTACGATACCCAAGTGCTTGGACGCCTGCCGCTGACGCTCTCTATCCGCGAATTGACAGACTCAGGTCGCCCGAGCGTCATATCTGAACCTGAGGGTGCGGTTAGCCAGACCTTTGCTGCTATCGCCCAAAAAGTAGCTGCAGCAGTAAGTGCGAATCAAGGCGACGGCCCCACTATTTCCTTTAGCGAGTGATGACGTAACACATGAGTATCAAATCTGATAATTGGATTCGTCGCATGGCCAAGAGCGACGCGATGATCGAGCCGTTTGAAGCTGAACAGGTGCGCTATGTGAACGACCAGCGCGTTATCTCCTACGGCACCTCAAGTTACGGCTATGATGTGCGCTGTGCTGATGAATTCAAAGTCTTCACCAATATTCATTCGGCGATTGTTGACCCCAAAGCGTTTGATGCAAAAAGCTTCGTCGATATTAAAGGTGACGTGTGCGTTATTCCGCCAAACTCATTTGCACTGGCTCGCACGGTGGAGTACTTCCGTATCCCACGCAATGTGCTGACGATCTGCCTGGGTAAATCCACCTATGCGCGCTGCGGCATCATTGTTAACGTAACGCCGCTGGAGCCTGAGTGGGAAGGCCACGTTACCCTGGAGTTCTCTAACACCACCAATCTACCGGCAAAAATTTATGCCCATGAAGGTGTTGCGCAGATGCTGTTCTTAGAGTCTGATGAAGTGTGCGCCACTTCTTATAAAGACCGGGGCGGTAAATACATGGGACAGCGCGGCGTTACGCTTCCACGGACTTAATCATCACTGGTTGGCTATAAAAAAAGCGCCTTACGGTGAACCCGTAGCGCTTTTTTAGTGTCTATTTCACAAGCTAAGCTTATGACTCTTCGTCTAACTCCTCATCAAGTTCTTCAGCCGCATCCGCATGAGAAAGCCGCATTCCATGTTCTGGCAGTAGATGGCCATCCATTTTGGCACCTTCCGGACTGAACTGAAGTCTGCCTTCTAAAAACCACTGTACGGCAATTGGGTAGAGTAGGTGCTCACGAGAGCGCACTTTCTCTTGCAGTGTTTCAGCCGTATCGTCAGCGCTGACCTGAAGCTCCGCTTGGAGCACCACGGGGCCACCATCGAGCTCTTCGGTGACGAAGTGAACGCTACAACCATGGCTTGTGACACCGTCTGCCAGTGCACGAGCGTGAGTATTGAGCCCTTGATAAGCCGGTAGCAGGGAAGGGTGAATGTTAAGCATACGGCCCAGAAAGCGCTGCACGAAGCGGGGAGTCAAAATACGCATGAAACCCGCCAGCACGATCAGGTCCGGCTCATGGCGCTCAATGACCTTGATCAGGGCGCCGTCGTAGGCTTCACGGCTATCATATTCGCGATGGGGTAGTGCCACCGCTTCAATACCTGCTTCATGGGCACGCTTTAAACCGTAAGCATCAGCGATATTGGAAATCACGGCAACAATCTCACCGCCGCCTAAACGGTCATGGGATTGGGCTTCAATTAACGCCTGTAGGTTGCTGCCATTGCCTGACACCAGCACTACAATGCGACGCGCGCCTAGCGGTTCTGGGGTCACATCTTTAATGGTATCGCTTTGGTAATCCGTATTGGTCATGCCGAGAGGTTCTCCAAAATAACGGCTTCCTCTTGACGTTCAACGATCTGCCCAAGGCGATACACTGTTTCACCTTCGGCTTCCAGGTGAGCTGCTGCCTGCTCAGCTTGCTGTTGGGAGACGACGACGACCATGCCGATACCGCAGTTGAGCACACGGTGCATTTCGGTTTCATTGACATTGCCTTGAGTCTGAAGCCAATCAAACACGGCAGGCCGCTGCCAGCTAGCAATATCAATATGCGCTGCGAGGTTGTCAGGCAGAACCCGGGGAATGTTTTCAAGCAGCCCACCTCCGGTAATATGCGACAGGGCGTGTACCGCAATATCACTACCGCGCATTAAAGAGAGCAAAGATTTTACGTAAATGCGCGTAGGCGCCATCAGCGCATCACCAAGGGACTGGCCGTCGATATCGGTGTCTAGCGAAGCGTTGCTGACCTCGAGGATTTTACGAATCAGCGAGTAACCGTTGGAGTGGGGGCCTGAAGAGGCTAGCCCCAGGATCACATCGCCTTCAGCCACTTTACTACCATCTAAGATGTCTGCTTTTTCAACAACGCCAACGCAAAAGCCTGCTAAATCGTAGTCGCTGCCTTCGTACATACCCGGCATTTCAGCGGTTTCGCCGCCGACTAGCGCACATCCTGCCAGCTCGCAGCCTGCACCAATACCAGTGACAACATCGGCGGCAATATCCACATCGAGCTTACCCGTGGCATAGTAGTCAAGAAACAGTAGCGGCTCGGCGCCTGCCACGATCAAATCATTGACACACATAGCGACCAAATCAATACCAATCGTGTCGTGTTTGCCAAGATCCATCGCTAGGCGCAGTTTCGTGCCAACGCCATCGGTTCCTGAGACAAGAACGGGTTGCCGATAGCCTGCTGGAATTTCACACAGCGCGCCAAAACCGCCCAGCCCGCCCATTACCTCTGGGCGAGTAGTGCGTTTGGCAACGTGTTTGATGCGGTCAACCAGGGCATTACCGGCATCAATATCGACGCCTGCGTCCTTATAGCTGAGGGAAGGAGTAGCCGAAGAAGAGGAGGTCTCGGTCATGACAGATCCTGTGAAGCAATTAGCGGTGCTGGTAGTGCTGGCGACAAAGCCAGAGCTGGGCTTAACTTTGGCGGATTGTAACACTCAGCGGCCCAGGTCGCACCGCTGTCACACATGTTGAAAACCAGACGAGCAGCTTTTGCTCATATGCGGCATAGTAGTGATAAGAAAAAATAGCGACGATTACTGTGAATAGGTGGATTAAATCCACGTTTGAGAGGGAACTATGCGGAATTCTTGGTGGGGTGTCCTGTTTTTGGTGGTGATAGGCGGTTTAATCTTTTTATTAGACGCCGTGCTGATGCCTTTTATTGCGGGGATGATTCTCGCGTACCTAGCCGATCCGCTTGCGAACCGTTTCCAACGTTGGGGCATGAGTCGGCCATTCGCGGTGAGTAGCGTATTTTTGGTATTGCTCATCGTTTTAGTGGTCAGTTTGCTTATATTAATACCGCTGCTTGTTCAACAGCTTAAACAGCTGGGCGAAGCCATTCCAGGTATCTTTAATTGGGTAGAAAATACACTCGCACCTCAGGTTCAGGAGTGGACGGGTTATGACTTAACCACGGAATTAACCAATGCGCGTGAAACGCTTGTCGAAAACTGGCGTGATGCTGGCGGCTACTTGGCCCAGGCGCTAGGCCAGATTGGCCGTTCCGGCATGGCGTTCGTATCCTGGATCACCTATGTGGCGCTGATTCCCGTTGTGACCTTTTACCTGCTCCTGGATTGGAATCGGCTGCTTGATAATATTGCCAACCTCATTCCGCGCCAGTGGGCAGATGACACTTTCCGCCTGGCCCGTCGCTGCGATGAAGTGCTTTCATCGTTCTTGCGCGGGCAGCTATTAGTCATGCTGTGTTTAGGGATTATTTACGCGGTGGGTTTGACGTTGATGGGGCTGAATTTTGGTTTGCTCATTGGTTTTGTGTCGGGGCTGGTCAGTATCGTGCCGTTCTTGGGCTTTATCGTCGGCTTAGTCATCGCTCTCGTTGTGGCCCTTTTTCAATTCGCGACCTGGTGGGCAGTCTTGGGGGTCATCCTGGTATTCAGTATCGGTCAAATGGCAGAGAGCGTCGTTCTGCAACCTAAGTTATTAGGCGATAAAATTGGCCTTCACCCGGTTGCGGTAATATTCGCCGTACTGGCAGGGGGCAACCTGTTTGGGTTGACAGGCGTACTGTTAGCACTGCCGGTGGCAGCGGTTATTCTGGTGCTACTCAAAGAGGTCAAGGCCCGCTATCAGGAGAGTGAACTGTACGACGAAAAAAACAACGATAGCCATCCGAGCATCATTGAAGTCAGTTCTTCCTATCATGATGAGCCGGAACGTGATGAGTATCGTCGTAAAGATATAGGGGAGTCCCCATGAGCCGAGTACCGGCACAGCTTCCACTGGGAATTGGGCTACGTGACGATGCTACTTTCGATAACTACTACGCGGCGCGGGCGAACGCACCGCTGGTAGAGCACCTTACCCGGCAGCTAACCCCTGAAGGTGAGCAGTTTCTTTACCTTTGGGGGGCACCGGGTGTCGGCCGTAGTCACCTGCTCCAAGCAGCCTGTCATGCCGCTTCCGATGCTGACAAGCGCGCGCTCTATTTGCCGCTGGGTGATTTAGGCCACTTCCCGCCGTTAATGCTCGAAGACATTGAGCGCCTGGATCTCGTGGCGATTGACGACCTAGAGTGCGTGATTGGCCGTAAACGCTGGGAGGAGGCGCTGTTTCACGCCTTCAACCGGCTGCGTGATGCCAGTAAAAAGTTGGTGATAGCGGCGAGCGCATCTCCGCGTCAGCTAAACGTGGTGCTGCCTGATTTAGCTTCGCGTTTAACGTGGGGGGTGACGTTTCACGTTCACTCGCTGGATGATGACGACGAGCGATTAGCGGCTTTAAAGTTGCGCGCCAGCGTGAGAGGTATGCAACTGCCAGATGATGTGGGGCGCTATATTTTGCATCGCGGCCCGCGTGAGTTGGGCGAACTGTGTCGCGCTGTGGAAACGCTAGATAAGGCGTCTTTGACCGCCAAGCGCAAGTTAACCATTCCTTTTGTGAAATCTGCACTCAATTGGTGACTTGGTTGTTAAAACAAACGGCTAAGGTTGCCACGAAAACGCCACCGCTGGCAGAGCCGGCGGTGGCGTTTATTGACGCTATGCTAAGCGCACGCGGTGCACATAAACCTGATTGGTTTAGGCAGTTTTCGTCATTTTGCTAGCCGCAGTTTGCGCCTGCTTGACGTTATCTTCAGTGATTTTCTGGCTTTTCTGAATAAAGTCCTGCTGCAGTGACACTACTTTGTCCGCGTCGCCTTTGGCGCGCTCAGCTAAGTCTTTAGCGACTTTTTGCTGGCTTTCCATGTAGCTACGCAGACCTTCTGCATCTTTTACGTCCATCATCTGACGCATCTGCGCAACGCCTGTATCGAAATAGGCTTTGCTGGCGTCCATCTGAGCATTGACCATTTTCTCAGTGTAATCGATGCTCAAAGCCATGTAGGCACGTGCTGGCGCCATAAACATGTTGTCAAACTGCTGATTCATTTCGTTAGTATTTAATGTACGCATCGTCATACTCTCCAGGGTTTAGTCTTGCCAAAAGCAGCTATCCAGAGGTTGGCGCTGCTTATTTATCAAGTGGCTAGCTTTTTAAGCTATCTTGCGGTGCAGCATAGCAACTGTGTTTGTGCAGTGCAACAATTTGCGTTGGGCATATTTAAATTGCCCCGCCTGAGAAGGGCTTGAAAACCATAGGGAGGCATCATCGCCTTGGCGTGTTTACCCTTTGGGTGTAACCAGCTAGCTTTAAGCGAGTAGGCGAACGATATAGCAATTATGCCCTCAGAGAAGTAGCACTATACGTCACATTGATTGGAGAACGAGCTATGGCAACACGGATGGAAAGCGACAGCATGGGCGAACTGGAAGTGCCTGCTGATGCCCTATACGGCGCGCAGACCCAGCGGGCAATCAATAACTTCCCTGTTTCCCATACGCCTATGCCGACCGCCTTTATTCATGCAGTCGCTCGTATAAAGCTAGCGGCAGCTCGGGCTAACCAAACCCTGGGAGGGTTAGATAGCGAACGTGGCGAAGCGATTCAAAAAGCGGCCAGGGAAGTACTGACGGGCAAACATGATCAGCATTTCCCCATCGACGTTTTTCAAACCGGTTCAGGTACTTCCACCAATATGAACGTCAACGAGGTGTTGGCAACCTTGGCAAGCCGTGAAGGCGTTGAGGTAACACCCAATGATCACGTTAATATGGGGCAATCGAGTAATGATGTAATCCCAACGGCGATTCACCTTTCGGCCGCCATTGCAGTGCACGAATCTCTGCGCCCAGCGCTCGTTCATCTGCGCGACACTATTGACCAGCGTGGACGTGAGCTTAGTCATGTGGTTAAAACTGGCCGGACTCATCTGATGGATGCCATGCCATTGCGTATGGATCAAGAGTTAGGTGGCTGGTCGAGTCAGCTAAATCAAGCGATCGAGCGTTTCGATAGTGCCATGAAGAGGCTGTGTAGATTAGCGCTGGGCGGAACCGCCGTGGGTACCGGCGTTAATGCACCGGTTGGCTTTGCTGAACAGGTTGCCCAGGAGCTTAGCGAGCAAACAGGGTTAATGTTCACGCCTAACGACAGCTTCTTTGCCAGCTTATCGTCCCAAGATGCTGCAGTAGAACTGTCAGGTCAGTTAAAAGGCTTGGCCTGCGTGATTATGAAAATTGCCAATGACCTGCGCTGGATGAATTCAGGTCCTTTGGCTGGACTCGGGGAAATTGAGCTTGAAGCACTGCAGCCCGGTAGCTCCATAATGCCGGGCAAAGTTAATCCCGTTATTCCAGAGTCAGCCGCGCAGGCAGCCGCGCAGGTGATTGGCCTAGATACCGCGATTACGGTTGCTGGACAAAGCGGCAACTTTCAATTGAACGTGATGCTACCGCTGGTGGCTTCGAACCTGCTTACCTCCATTAGCTTGATGAGCAATACCGCCCGGCTGCTAGCGGATCGAGCAATTGCGACCTTTAAAGTACGCGAAAAGAACGTCAAAGGCCCTCTGGCGAAGAACCCCATCTTGGTAACGGCGCTGAACGGCGTAATTGGTTATAACGCTGCCGCCGCCATTGCTAAAGAGGCGTATCAGGCGGGCAGGGCAATTATTGATGTCGCTGAGGAGAGAACCGATCTTGATCGCGAAACCCTAGAGAGGCTGTTAGATCCGGCCGTGTTAACCCAGGGAGGAATCCCTGAGTAACACGGATCAGTTTGGCTTGATGCAGTAGCGGAAGGGCTCAGGTCTCTTGCTCTTCCGTTTTACCTTCCTGAATGGTTTCGTTGGCTTCACTGCGCTCTTCTGAATTTGCTTCGGGCGTTTCTGCTTCGTCTTTACGCGATGGGCGGTAGCAAAAAGTTGCCAGTATAGGGAAGTGATCTGAACCGAAGTACTCAAGTCGCTTCATACCTACAAGAGTGAAGTGTTCGGTGACGAAAATGTGATCCAGGGGCCAGCGCAGCATTGGATATTTTGCATGGAAGGTGCTGAACAGGCCGCGCCCGCGGCGTGGGTCGAGCATACCGCCAATACGGCAGAACAGCCGTGTAGTGCGTGACCATGCAACGTCATTCAGGTCTCCAGCTACTAAAGTAGGCTGGGGGTCTTCATGAATCTTCTTGCCTACCAGTAATAGCTCAGCATCGCGCCAAAGGGATTTCTCACTTTCGCTAGGGGCGGGTGGGCGAGGGTGTAGGGCAAATAAGCGAATAGAGTCCCCGTTGGCTAGCGTTACACGGGTGTGAATAGACGGAATATCATCCTGAATCAGCCATTCAACTGACGTGTTCGTTAACTCAAGGTGCGAGTAAAGGTGCATGCCGTAAAGGTTATCTAGTGGGATTTTAACGCTATTGGGCCACTGCTCTGAGAGCGCTGGATCAAGCTGGTCTTCCCACCACTGATCCGACTCAAGGGTCAGGATAATGTCAGGCTGGTGCTTTTTGATCATTTCAATCAGCGGTTGTGCCTGGCGGTTGGGCGTAAGCACGTTAGCGATCAGTAGTGTGATGGTTTTGTCGTCGTCATTACTCTTTGCCGCTTTCACCTGTACAGGCCATAGGCGCGTAAATGGCGAAATATAGTAGGCTTGCACCACGAAGGTAATGCCTGAGCCAAGCAGAGCAACCCACAGCCATGGGCCTGATTCCACGAAAATAGCGGCAAGCAACCAAGTGGCAAATGCAAGGCAAGCGATTTGCAGGCGAGGAAATTCAAAGCTACGTATCCACCACCAGTGGAGCTCGATGCGCGCAATCAGCGTCGCCAATAATAGCGCAATGGCTATGCTTCCTAGCAAAATACCCAGCATGGTTTCCCTCTCTATTAGAAAATGCCTACAGCATAGAAGCGCCTAGACTAGCGTTATAAATATGTAGGTGTCGAGTTGGCGGCATTTTTTGAACGATTTAGTCGCTTGCAACAACGTATCTAGAGCGGGAAATAGCTTGCAATTCAGTGATGAAAGCGTAAAATACGCATCCGTTGCTTGGCAAGCGCCATCTGTTACAGCGCACAATAGG
>AXCI01000264.1_pt1 | contig 44548 bp, 31 predicted proteins | sample 182571 | NCBI WGS metagenome assembly AXCI01 (sample SAMN02359225, study PRJNA218796) | groundwater metagenome | isolation source: Mt. Simon Sandstone pore water sample D5872 at 1.8km depth, Illinois-Basin... | place: USA: Decatur, Illinois | collected 2009-05 | reverse complement strand
TTCAAATTCCCACAGCGACTACCCTGCAATACAACCAAGCAGGGTGCCATCATCGTACTTCCAGGTGCGAGTAAACCGAATTGCCGCTCCTGAGTAACTAACCTACGGAGATGATGACCATGACAAAAAGTAAGACACCCATGACTTCGGCTGCTGCTTCACGAATCCAGAGCCACACAGCAAAATCAAATGGGGGCACTGTACCGAAGGATTCCTTCAGCGCAAGAGCTAGCAGTGCAAGTACACGCAGCGCCCCACGAAATCAGGGGAAGAAGTAAATAGTGCTATGGCTCAGGTTGATCAGTGGTCACCTGGGCCATATGCTCCCAGTATTTTGGGTACTCTGAAAATTTTTTCACTAACCATTCCCTGTCTATTAGCTCAGCGAGGGACGGAGCCTGCTGCGTGAGACCTTGCAGTTTGGCACATTCGTACTCAATCCATTTCGTCCATGCGGTTGCTACACGGGTCATAACAAATGGTAGAAATGCGTCATAAGCCTCACTGCTTAGGGATTCAAGAAACTTTGTAAGGTGCTCAGATTCTGGAATAGCACCTCTCCGCCACTGCTTCCAAAGAGACAGGCGTGAGTCATTGGCTGCGTCTGTAATTTTTTGAAGTGTATCTGCAGAGCTCTCAGTGGACGGGGACTGTTTAACACGTGTTTTCGGTAGGGCTGGTAAAGGCATGTGAAGGGCCATTGCACTGTTCGTCACTGGCTTTTCTCCAACATCCAAAAAAGCCCTTCGCCAGTAAGCGTACAACCTTTCAGTAGGAGTGATCAGCTTGCCTTGCCTCATCAGTGGCAACATTCGGCCCATAGCGCCATGGTTGACCAAGGCATCATCCAGGCTGGTTGACAGTCTCAGTGATTTTCTAAGTGGCAACATATCAGCCATGAAGTTAGCCAGCAGTTGGTGGTAGAAATCCACCCGAAGACTAAAGGAGCATTTGAGTGCTTCTGCTACTTGCTTGAGCGTACTGGTATGCCCTGTCCGATTGGCGTCAATGATGACAATGCCATAAGACTGGATCTGTTGTGGGGAGAGAAGGGTGTAGTGTTGGCAGGCTTCGCAGAAGGCTGTGTGTAAGAGAACTAGCCGCTCCTCATTGGGCACATCATTCTGAAGTGCCAGCATCATTTGGCTCTCTGCTTGGGCTCGCTTCTCCAAAAATGCGAAAGTTCGGGGGAGTTTTAGCTTCTCTGTCTGGTGACGGTTGATACCATTGAGGAATCCACTAGCTTGAGCACTCCATTTAGCCCCATTGGTGCCATTGACGAGAGGTTCTACTGGAGTGATCCCCTTGATGAGCTCATTAAACCCCATGCCCTCTGCAGCCTCATAAATGTTAGCCTTGATCATCGCCGCAGAGCGTGGTGTCACACCATCATGACAAGCCTTCCTAAGAGTTTTTAAGTCTGGTTTGTGCTGCTGATGTTCTTTCTGCATCCAGTAAAGCTGTGTATGTAATCCCTTGGGGCCGCCCAACCACCCTATAAGTTCGGAAACTGGTGGAATGAAGGGAAACAGGGAGCCAGGGATATCGATTTTGACCTTCTCTTTTGCCATCCATCCCCCTGGTTTTTACGTTCTGTTTATACGTAGCCGTCTTACTCTCGTAGACCCAGACAGCCCATATCAATCCTTGTTACCAATCTAACGTATGATTAAAATGAACAGCAATGAACTCTTTTGACAAGTCGGGCATTAAATGACAGAGCAAATAATGACCATAAAGGAGGTTGCAGGGTACCTCAAGGTCCATGAGCGGACTGTCTACCGGCTTGCCGCCAAGGGTGAATTGCCGGCTTTCAAGGTTGCCAATAATTGGCGCTTTCGCCTGCAAGATATAGATCAGTGGATCCGTCAGCAGACTCACTCTCACGCCAGTTTAAACAATGGTGCTGAGGAAAATAAGGAAGGTGGGTCATGAGCATGACCAATAATTGGAAGCAGATCACGCCATCAGATTATGCCTGGGAACGTGAGGCGCTTGAATACTTGCGTGAATTGCTACCTGATCATGATCCTTACCGAGCCTGGTCGAACTTCGAGTTTATTGCTCAAGATGGCTCCATTAATGAAGTTGATCTGTTGGTCTTAACGCCAAAAGGTTGCTTTCTTGTGGAAGTAAAGTCGCACAGCGGTGAGCTGAGCGGAGATGCCAGTACCTGGGTGCAGGTTAAGAGGGATGGCCGCCGTCAGTCGTTCGACAATCCACGCTTGCTGGCCGACCGTAAGGCCAAGAAACTGGCTTCGCTTCTTCAAGCCCAGCCCTCTAGCCGCAAAACCAGTAAGGAGCGGATACCGTTCATTTCCTCAATGGTGTTCCTCTCATCCGACAACCTGACTACCCGACTGGAGGGGCCCGCGCGTATCAATGTGTGTACGCGCAATGAGGTGTTAGCAACATTGACCGAGATGCATGAGGACTGGCCACACCGCGTCATTACCCGGCCGGCATCTACTCTACTATCACGGGCGATGGAGGAGGCGGGGGTCAATGAGTCAAAGCGGCTGCGTAGGGTTGGCCAGTATGAGCTGACCACGCTACTTGACGAGTCGGACTACTACCAAGAGTGGCTGGCTCGACACCTCGATGTAGGCATGGCTCGTAAGGTTCGTATCTATCTCAGCCATCATCGTCCAGTGGAGGAGGCGAGGCGGTTGCAGAAAGCCGCCGAGCTAGAATTCCGTATTTTGGAGGGGATTGAGCACCCAGGCATTTTACGTGCGTTGGATCTTCAGCAGCATGACCATGGCCCTGCACTCGTTTATGAGCATGACCCCGAGGCATTCCGTCTTGATCTGCTGCTGCGTAATAACGTTCGACGGCTAGACACTCTACAGTCTATCGACTTGCTAAAGCAGATCGCCGAGGCGGTAAAGTTTGCCCATGGTCAGCGTCTCTATCACCGCGCCCTTAGTCCGCATAATGTCTACGTCAAGCAAATGCCAGATGGCGAACTACGCTGCAAGATTGCCAACTGGTCCACGGCGACTCGAATTTTTGAAAGCGATGCCCAGCAATTGAGTGTGCTGAGCCACCTGACATATCTCGTACGAGAAGAAGCGGGGCCCTACGTGGCTCTGGAAGCGCACCAGGGCCACGGAGACGGCGTCCAGATGGATGTCTTCTCCTTGGGAACTATCGCGTACCACTTATTCACGGGAAGTAAGCCAGCTGAAAATGACCTTGAGCTGCAAGACAAGCTCAGTCACGGCAAAGGGCTGCAAGTCACAGATGCCCTTAATGGTGCTAGTACAGAGATGCAGTATCTGGTGCAGTACGCTACTCACCCTGACGCCAGCAGCCGCATTGACTCAGTGGAGGAGTTTCTAGAGCTGCTGGAAAAGTTAGAGCAATCGCTTGCCCGTGTCGAAGGGGAAATGCCAGCGTCACCCACTGACGCACAACCCGAACAGCTGCTGTCCGACGGTGTTCGCGTTATCAAACGGTTAGGCAAGGGTGCCTCGTCGGTGGTGTTCCTAGTGGATTATCACGGCCATGAACGTGTACTTAAATTAGCTGTGACACCTGATCACAATCCACGCTTGCTTCAGGAAGCCAATACCTTGGCTAGTATGCGTCACCAAGCCATCATCGGTTATCACGATAAAATTGATTTGGATGGGCATGTTGGTCTAATCCTAGACTATGCCGATCAAGGCACTTTGGCGCAGCGCCTACGGCGGGAAGGTGCCGTACCTTTGGGGATGCTGGAACGCTTTGGTGAAGATCTGTTAGGTGCATTAGTACACCTTGAAGGTCACGCTATCTTCCATCGTGACATCAAGCCAGAGAATCTAGGGTTACTGAAACTAGGTGGCAGTCAGTTGCACTTGGTGATGTTCGACTTCTCGCTATCCCATGCCGGAGCAGACAACATTACGGCTGGCACAATGGCCTACATGGATCCCTTCATTCGCGATCTTGGTCGTCGTCGCTGGGATGACTATGCTGAGCGTTTCGCCGCAGCCTTGACGCTTTATGAAATGACAGCAGGCAGTCTACCAGGGTGGGCAGGTGATACTGGGCTTCCGGCGTTAATAGAAGGGCAACTGCAGATCGACAGCACGGTTTTTGATCCTAACGTACGGGACCGGCTAACAGCCTTTTTCTTTAAGGCGTTGACCCGTGATGTCCGACAGCGTTTTGCCAATGCCGAGGAGATGCTCAAGGAGTGGCGTCTGGTGTTCCTCAATGCCCAGCCGTCGACTCATCATTTTCGTGAGGATGCCTCCGGTAGTTGTCCATTCCACGAAGCTGCTAAAAATACTCAGATCGGCCTACTGCCACTTTCTGCTGCCGCACTGGACGCACTCACCCGTCGCGGTGTGAACACCGTGGAAGACCTAATTGGCCTCAGCCGGAGCAAGGTGAGGGTATGGGTAGGTGTGAGTAGCCAGACACGTGCAGAGCTATCCGATGCGATAAGCACCCTGCAAGAACGATTACAGACCGAGCAGCAGTCTCGCAAACAGGTGCAAAGCACCGATGAGCATGCCAGCATTGATCGTCTGTTTACTGTGGTAATGCCTGCCAGGCGTGCAGATCCACGGCGCGAGCAATTCCTCAACGAGTACCTGGGGCGGCTGGATGGCGACAAACCGAGCGATAGTCATTCGGTGCACTGGCCGACCATGATTAGCATTAGTGCCCATACTGGTCTTGAAACCGTCGAGGTTCGATCTTTCCAGGAAAAAGTGATTGCACAGTGGAGTAAGAATAAGGCGATTACCGAGATTCGCGATGAGATCGCCGAAATTCTTGCCGATAACGGTGGGGTGATAACAGCGCTTGAGGTTGCCGAAGCGCTACTGCTGCGCCGTGGCTCCTTGCAGGAGAGCCCCTTGCGTGAGCGTTGGGCCCAGGCCGTGGCCCGTGCTGCGGTAGATGCCGAGCTTGCCAAGCATGAGCCTCGCTGGATTATTCGTCGCACTGGTCGACGATTGGTTTTGGCCGACAACATTCAAGGTCGCGGCGAGGAGTTGGCAGATTATGCAGAAGCCTTAGGGCAGCTTGCTGACGAATGTGCGGAACAGGACACCCTGCTGTCGCCAAGCCGTACCCTCGATAAGGTACGCAGCGTGCCAGCGCCTGATATCTCGATTGCCCTTAGTAATGCCCGCCTATTGCGCCTAGCGGCGGCGGCTTCTCAGAAATCAGCACTTTCTAGTCGAGCGGAGTTCTATCCAATCGGCATGAAGGCCCATCGAGCGCTGGAACTGGCTCAGGGGGCGTTACTCGGAAGCAAGGCACTCACCGTGAATGATGTACAAGAACGGGTCCAGGGCCGCTACACCATGGCGGAACCTCTGCCGGGCAGGCCCCAGTTGGATGAGCTGATTCGCGGCCTGGATATGGGCTTTGATTGGGATGGAGAATACGAGATCGCCGGTAAGCGGCGGGGCGCCTACTGTTTGCCGTTGGCTAATTTCAGTACCAGCGGTAGCAGAAGCTTGACCCAGAGTCATGTAAGCAACAGTGATGAAGGCCCAGGTGTCACCCAGCTGGACATCGATGCTTTAGAGCAGTCGATCGACAACGCCCTGGAAGGTGCGCGCTTCTTAGCACTTACAGTGCGGCCTCGTCAGTGGGAACAAGCCAAAGCCAAGCTGTGTGCGCAATATCCATTGATCAACATCAGTTTCGATGAATTATTGCTGCGCCATCTGCGTAAGCTCTGCGAGGGAATGACGCGTCCCCCCGATTGGTCCGTAGTGCTCAAGGCCGATGCTGCCGGGCGAACCAGCCGCGACTGGCAAAACCTGCAGCGCTTAGTGGCCCGTGTGCTGCCAGCTATGGCTGAAGAGATTCGTCAGACTGGCCAGCCAGTGTTGATCACCGATCCTGGATTGATGGCACGCTATGAGTTGGTTACCACCTGGCTGAACGATTTGCGTCAGCAACTGGTAATCTCCGCAAGCGATGGTGCCACAACCCATGCTTTGCTGCTGTTGATTGCTGCCGATGCTCAGCATGATGGCGCCAATATTGATGGCGTGACCGTGCCCCGTGGTGCAGGTACTCGTGAGTGGACAAGGATTCCCAGCGTGTGGCTGGAGAGTGACACCGTCGCCAGTGTTGCTTGATCTCACATCACGACAGTCCGCCATAAATTAATTGTTGGTCGACCCCAATTCGAGGCCGCCATCCAGCATCTGCTTATGGCGCCCCTGAGCGCCAAAAAACGAATACGTAGGGATAAGTAATGATTGATCGCGAGAAGCTGCTAAGCGACCTTAAGGGCGAGCTCCCTAAGATCGAGACGGATATTCTCAACTACAGTGAGCGTCACGCCGAGTTGGGCTACCACCTTGAGGAGGAGTACAACAAGGCCGTTAAAGCCGGCCGTACTGCCGAGCACTTCGTCGCTTGGAGGGAAGCGCAGATCACCCAGGCTGCTGCGGCCTGGGTGCTGACTTGTGTGTTTGTGCGTTTTCTGGAGGACAATGGTCTGCTGGATGAGCCAATGCTCTCCGGCCCAGTGTCTCGTGAGAATGATAGCCTCCCTCTAGCTCATGCCAAGGAGCGCATGACCCATTACTTTGGTGAGCAACCTGCCCACGCCGAACGTGAGTATCTGCTTGCCCTGTTCCGTGAGCTAGACCAGTTTCCGGTGATTGATGCCCTGCTAGACCCTCGGCATAATCCGCTATGGCAGATACCCGTCTCCGACGACGGTGCCAAGCGTCTGGTGGACTTCTTCCAGCGCATCGATCCGGAAAGTGGAGATTTGGTTCATGACTTCACTGACCCCGAGTGGGACACCCGCTTTCTGGGCGACCTGTACCAGGATCTTTCTGAAGCGGTGCGCAAACGCTATGCGCTGCTACAGACGCCGGAGTTCGTGGAGGAGTTCATCCTCGACTACACCCTGAGCCCCGCGATCGAGACCTTCGGTCTGGAGGGATTACGACTAATTGACCCGACATGTGGCAGTGGTCACTTCTTGCTTACCACCTTCGAGTTGGTGTTCAACGCTTCGCAACGCCGTGAACCGGCTACCAACGCTCGCCATCTGGCTCAGAAGTCCTTAGATGTGGTGCATGGGGTGGATATCAACCCCTACGCAGTCGCAATCTGTCGCTTTCGTTTGCTAATTGCAGCTATGAAAGCTTCACAGTCCACCAAAATTAAAAATGCACCTGATTTTAACTTTAATCTTGCCTGTGGCGATTCCCTTTTGCACGGTCGTAGGTTCGAATGGCAAGGACAAGGTTCACAATCTGATATATTAGATGAAGATCCTATAAAGCATGTTTTGGAGGTCGAAGATAAAGAGAAATTGAGCAAAATTTTGGGGCAGCGATACCACGTGGTTGTAGGTAACCCACCTTACATAACTGCGTCAGATAAGGCTCTAAATAAGGCCTACCGTGACCGCTACCTAACCTGCCACCGAAAATACTCGTTAGGGGTGCCTTTTACCGAACGTTTCTTCGAGTTAACGCTTCCAGCTAGTGGGAATCGACAAGCAGGCTATATGGGGATGATCACTACCAATAGCTTTATGAAGCGTGAATTTGGCATAAAGTTAATCAATGATTATTTACCAACAAAAGATCTAACTCATGTGCTGGATACGTCTGGTGCAAAAATTCCTGGGCATGGTACGCCTACGGTAATTCTTTTCGCTAGAAATCAGGCGTATGTGAGCGATAAAGTTAGAGTAGCCCTTAGTGTTAAAGGGGAGCCCGGCGAACCTGAAGATTATTCAAAAGGGCAGGTTTGGGCCTCATTGGTATCAATGATCGATAAGGTAGGAAGTGAGAATGAGTTCTTTTCGATAGCCGATGTCGATCGATTTTCTCTGGCGTCCCATCCATGGAGCTTGGAAGGTGGGGGGGCTAGTGAAGTCATGTTATCGATTGAAAAGAAAATGTATGTTGATTTGGAAAGTTGTTCCAATGCAATTGGATTTGGAGCAATTCTAGGCGAGGATGACGTGTTTGGTGTTCCCTCTACGCAAGCATATGCTGCTGCGTTGCCTGAGCCCACGCGATCTCTAATCGAAGGGAACGTTGTTCGAAATTGGGTAATGGGTAGCGAAACGACTGTTATTTTTCCTTACGATGAAGAAATAAATCCAAAAGTCTCGCCCGAAGCTGCTAAGTACCTCTGGCCTTTTAGGGAATATCTATATAACAGAAATGCATTTTCTGGGAAGAATTTTAGGGAATCTGGGCGGGAATACTATGAATATCATCAGATTCCTAGAGAACGGAATAAATCGGAATATTTAATCACTTTTCCCTTCGTCTCTACCCACAACCACTTTGTACTGGGTCGTGGCAGCAAGGTATTTAAACAAACAGCTCCCGTTATCAAACTCCCTGATGGTACCAGCGAGGCCGACCATTTCGTTTTACTGGGCTTGCTGAATAGCTCCTTAGCTTGTTTTTGGGGCCGGCAGACCTTTTTCCCAAAAGGTGGTTTTGCGGATGGCAAGTGGGAAGAGCGGTTAGAGTGGGATGGCACCAAACTCAAGCGCTTCCCCATTCCCCAGCGAATGAATGACGATACAGAGGAAGGCGAACGACTATTGCCGGGCTACGATGCCATCGAATCCTTGGCGTATCAGTTAGATCAACTGGCATTAGAACTGGCTTCATTGATGCCAAAGCAAGTGCTAGTCAACGCAGAAGGCGCCACAGTATTAAATTGCTTAGATACTAATCGCCAGAAAGCTGAGTTGATCCGCGCACAAATGGTCGCAATGCAAGAGGAATTGGACTGGTTGTGCTACTACGTCTATGGCATTACAGATCAGTGCCTGACATGCAATGGCGACGTGCAACCTGTGAATGCAGGTGAGCGCGCTTTTGAAATCACTATGGCGCAAGCATTGTCCCTGGGCGAAGGCTCGGAGGCATGGTTTGCTCGCCATAAATTGACCAAAACTACTGAAGCTCCCAGCTACTGGGCAGCTAGCTATCGCGCTCTTGTACAGCAGCGAATGACTTTGATTGCAGATAATCGCTCAATCCATCTATTAGAGAGACCCGAACACAAGCGTCGCTGGCTACCCATGAACTGGCAAGTTCAAGAGCAAGAAGCGATTCGGGACTGGTTGTTGAGTTTCCTAGAGCAGGCTAGCTTTGACCGAGCAAAGCTTGAGCTAACCACGTGTGCGAAGCTAGCGGATAAATTATCTCAGCATAAGCTGGCTCACTTATTGGCCCAGCGCTACACCGGTACAGAGCTTTACGATCCGCAGGCGCTAGTCATTACACTGGTTGCTGATGAAGTAGTCCCGCAGATGGCCTCTGCGCGACTTAAACCTGCGGCGATGAAAAAGTTCCGCGCTTGGCAGGAAACCTGGGACAAGCAGCGATTTGAAGATGCAATAGAGGCCGAATTAGGTGTGGCTGAGCCGCTTAATACCGATGACGCTGAAATCGAAGAGAAGGTAAATGCATATAAGGTCGCCAAGCAGAAGGCCGAGATCAAAAAAGCAGCCGAGGTTGGTACCATCCCAGTTCCCCCCAAATATGCCTCCACTGATTTCCTTAAGAGTAGCTATTGGTCGCTGCGCGGGAAACTCGACGTGCCTAAAGAGCGCTTCTTCACCTTGCCCGGCTGCGAGAAACCTGGCGACAGCACTCCGGTAATCGGTTGGGCAGGCCTTGATCATTTGCAGCGCGCCCAAGCCATCGCAGGCTGGTACATGCAGCGCAAGGATCAGGACGGTTGGGAGGCCGCAAAGCTAATGCCCATGTTGGTGGCCCTGGAAGAGCTAATCCCTTGGCTCAAACAGTGGCATAACGAGCTGGATCCAGAGTATGGCGAGCGCATGGGAGAGTTCTATGAAGGATTCCTATTCGAGGAGCTGCGTCTTCACGGCCTTACTCGTGACGACCTGCTGATTTGGCAGCCCCCGGTTGTCCAGCAAAGCCGTCGCCGAAAAACCACCAGCGCCTAATTGGGAAGGATACAAATGACATTAATCAAAGAGCTTATCGAGATTCCCGAGAAGGTGCAGCGTGGTGATTTCGTGCTTAACCTCTCTCAGGGCCTTGAGAGCGATGCGATCCACCAGACCCTGAATCAATATGTGGTGACACCGCAGCTCGCTAAGTCCTTCGATGAGGCCCTAGCCTTCATTAAAAGCACAGTGGTTGATAGTCAGAAACGACAAAAGGGCGCCTATCTGCACGGCAGCTTCGGCAGTGGTAAGTCGCACTTCATGGCAGTTCTGCACCTATTGCTTCAAGGCAATAGCGATGCTAGGGCGATTAAAGAGTTGGCCCCTGCCGTAAGTAAGCATGATGACTGGCTGCAACAGCAAAACATACTGCTAGTTCCTTACCACATGATCGGGGCGCCCAGCATTGAGGCGGGCATCCTCGGTGGCTATGTACGCTACATCAAGAAGCGCCATCCTGATGCGCCCCAGCCAGGCTTCTACTTGAGCGACCGATTATTTCGTGATGCAGAAGGCATGCGCAGTAAGCTAGGCGACGACAAGTTTTTCGAAATACTTAACCAAGAAGATGCCGGTCCGGCAGCAGACAATGGCTGGGGTGAAGTGGGTGACGAACGCTGGACGCCTCAGAGCTTCGAGGCGGTTTTACAGGGGCGTGCCAGCATGGAGGATCACACCTCGCTAGTCTCTGCGCTAGTGAGTACCTTCTTCCAGTCCATGGCAGACCTGGCCAATGCTACCAGCGAAGAGCTGCAAACAGGCGAGAAGGTCGGTTATGTAGACTTCGATGAGGGCCTGCGCATCATGACTCAGCACGCCAAGTCGCTTGGCTATGACGCTGTCGTGCTGTTCCTTGATGAGTTGATTTTGTGGCTGGCTAGCCATATTTCCGATCAGCAGTTCATCGCCAACAACATTCAAAAAGTGGTGAAGCTTGTAGAGCCCAGTGAGACTCGAGCGCTGCCCGTGGCTAGCTTCATCGCTCGCCAGCGCGACCTACGTGAGTTCGTCGGTGATCAGGCAGTGGGCGCAAGCCAGGTAGCGCTAAGCGACTCTTTAAAGTACTGGGAAGGGCGCTTCCACACAATTACATTGGAAGACCGCAATTTACCGGTGATTGCCCAGAAGCGTTTACTTAAGCCCAAAGATGAGTCAGCCCGGCAGCAAATTCAGGCTTCCTTCGATGCTATCGATAAGAGCTTGCGCGATGATGTCCACAATATTCTGCTGACGTCCAAGGGCGACAGAGAAATGTTTCGTGATCTATACCCTTTCAGCCCAGCGCTAATTCAAGCTCTTGTGGCACTTTCGTCTGCGTTGCAGCGCGAGCGGACGGCGCTGAAGGTAATGCTGATGCTGCTAGTTGATCAGCGAGAGCACTTAGAACTGGGCGGAGTGATCCCCGTGGGTGATCTCTACGATGTTATAGCCTCCGAGGCTGAGCCTTTCTCTGAACAAATGCGCGCCCACTTTGATAACGCCAAGCAACTGTTTGAACGAAAATTGATCCCGCTTCTGGAAGCCGAACACAAAGTCAGCTACGCAGAGTTTAAGTCGCTGCCGACAGGAGATGCCATAGCCAGGGCGTTCAACAATGACCTGCGCCTGCTCAAGACCCTATTACTCGCTGCGTTGGTGCCGGAAGTCGAGTGTTTCAAGCAGCTTACTTCCAATAAGCTAGCTGCGCTTAATCATGGCACCATCAAGTCACCGATTCCTGGCCGAGAGGCCCAGGCTGTGATGACCCGCTGTCGGCGCTGGGGCGGCCAGGTTGGTGAGATCAAGATCACCGATAACAGTAACAACCCAACCATCGCTATTCAGATCGCCGGCGTCGATACTGAGAGTATCCTTGAACAGGCGCAGATTCACGATAACGACGGCTCTCGCCGCAAGATGATCAAGGACCTCGTATTCGAGGCCTTCGGCATCCACGATGATGGACAGCTGTTCATTGAGCATCGCTGGCTTTGGCGGGGCACTTGGCGCCATGTTGAGGTGCTGTTCCAAAACGTGCGTGAGATAGAGGATTTTAATACCTTCGAGGCCAACGGCGACGACTGGAAACTGATCGTCGACTTTCCCTTCGATACTGGCAACCACTCTCCAGCAGATGACCGTGCGCGTGTACAGAAGTACTTGGAGACCGATAGGACTACTCGTACCTTATGCTGGCTACCCTATTTTCTTAGTCAGTCGGTCCAACGCGACCTGGGTATCCTAGTGAGGCTTGATTATGTGCTCAAGAGCGATGATCGCTTTAGCTCCTTCAGTAAGCACCTTACACCGGTTGATAGAGCTCAGGCCCGCAGCCTGCTTGAAAACCAGCGAAGCCAATTACAGCAGCGATTGAAGGACTGCCTGCTGGGTGCTTACGGTGGAAGCACACCCGTGCCGGGCAGCCTGGATGATTCGGTTACCATTGACGAGCAGGTAATGTCGCTAGAGCCGAGCTTTAAGCCGCGCCTGCCGCATGGCGTGAACTTGGGTCAGGCATTCGAGCAACTGCTTGATCAAGCTTTACGCTTTCAATACCCCGATCACCCCGAGTTCAAGAGCGAGGTTCGAGTCAACGATCTGGGCAAAATACTTGCAGAGATTCGCCGTGCAGTGCATGCCACGAATGGACGCATCGACGTTGAAGGTTCGTTGCGTGGGCTGATGGAAAAGATCGCCGAGCCGCTGGGGCTTGGTAGCATGCACGAGCGCCATTTTGTATTTAAGGACACTTGGCCCAACCTGCTGCGTACCAATCTGGCAAAAATGGGACAGGGTATTACCTCCCTGAGTGTGGCTCAGCTTCGCGCTGCCATCGACTACCTCGAGCCCAGAGGGCTGCCTTCTGAGGTGCAGAACTTATTGATACTAGTATTCATGGAGCATGGCCACTACGCCTGCCAATTGCATGGTAGCGAGTATGAGCCGGGTCTTAAAGACTTGCCAGACAGTTTAGTGCTGAGCAAGCAGGAGCTGGCTGAACCTGCAGTGTGGAAGGAAGCTATTGATAACGCTGGCGCGATTCTCGGCGTGACACTGCGTAGTCAGTTGCGTACTGCCAACCACCAAAATGAACTTGTGAAACAAGTGCGTGAGGAAGCCGAGGCCTATGTACCCAGCGCCGAGGCGCTGGTTGATGTGCTACGTCACCGGCTAACCAAGCTTGGCGTTAGTGACCAGGGAAATCGACTAGCCACAGCTGAATACGCCTTGTCACTGATGAACGATATCCGTGAGCTGGAAGGCACAGCGCTCGTTGTGGCCCTAGCCAGCAGTCAGGCCCCTAGCACCAATCAGTCCCTTGGCCGTAGCCTCAAGACTGCCCGAGAGGTAGTTAGCCGTGTCCAGCACAACAATTGGGATCTGCTTGAGAAAATCTGGGAGGGAGGTAATTCCGAAGCACAAGCCATCAAAGAGCGTGTGATCGAAGCGCTCAAGGCTGATGAGCTGGCCAAGCCGATCTCTCAGGTGCTCGATCAAGCTCAGCGGGATGCCACTGCGCTGATTGCACCTACGCCCTCCGTGGTTGATTCGCCGGTACCGATCAGCGGTGGAGGAAACACTAAAACAGGCGGAACTAACCGCGTGGTACGAAGGGATCAGCGCCGCGAAATGACCCGCGAGCAAGCTATACAGCTATTTGCCGAGCTCGAGGCAGAGATGACGGATGATCAGATACTGGATTTCGACTTTACCATTTTGACCCGCGAAGGACGGGATGCCTAATGCCGACGACGCGTCTCACTCGACATACCGATACCCTGCCGGGAGCGGTATACAACCAGCTTCAGGCCATTTTGCAGCGTGACCCCGGTGCGGATAGTGTGGCGCTGCTATGGAGTGACCCACTGCAGCCAGAGATACAAACTCGGTGCTTTGGGTCTCAGGTTGTCAAGCTCGTCTGGTGTGCTTCCGAACTCGCTATGCGCGAAGCGTTAGTCATCCATGAGAATCCAGAACAGGAGAGTCCAGAAAAGTTGGTGCTTCTGGCTAATCTAGACCAAAGCCAGCTAGGCAAGGATGTGTTAGCTCGTCTTTGGAAGAACGAGCCGCAGCGAATTAGCCCTTGGCGAACTTTGGAACAGCTTGCCCGGGTGCAATCAATCGATCCAAGGCTTACACGCCACCATAGATGGATGGCCGAGGCACTGCTGGAGAGTTTTGATCGTTTTCAGGGCAACATTGTATTTGGCGAAGTGCTGGACAGGGAGACCGCCTGGCAGGCTTTGGTCTGGGCTTATCTGGACTACAAGGAGGTGAAGCCTGAGCTTTCAACGCTATTACTCTGGTCGCTAAAAGATAATGCTAAACAACTTATCGAGACGATGCCAGAGAGCGTTCGTGATCATCTGGATGAGTGGCTAACCCCTGAATTGCCGCGTATGGGTGAGGTGCTAGAAACGTTACTGCGTCTGGGCCATGCGCATGATCTGTTGGCAGTAGGTTTGGCCTGTAGCGTCATGTACTCGAGTGAGCTGGAAGACGTCGAAAATATGCCGCTGCAGATGATCTATTCAGGCCGCGGGCGTTTCATCGAACGCTATCTGGATGGCAAGAAATTCTCCCCTGATGTACTCAAGACGTTCGGAAGCGAGGCGTTGGATACTGCACAGTCGCTGCTACGCCAACAAGGGCATAAAAAGGTTAGAGCAAGCCTAAGCCAGGCTGAGCAGATTCTAGCCAGCCTCGACTTTATGCCAGCCCTATATATCTCGCCAGTATTGCCGGGTGCGTTGACGCAGCGCCTGAATATCTTTGCAATCACACTTGAAAAGGCATTAGAGAAGGGGGGAGATACACAGCAGGTGGAGCAAGTCGAACAGTCTTGGCAGCACCTCCAGGCCCATACTCTTGCACATGAAACCCAGTGGCATGATCAGATGCGCCGTGCCGAAATGGCACTCCGGCTGCTGCGTTGGCTGGGCCAAGGATCGCCCTCAGTGAATGGAACCGTCTCCCAGATGCTCAACGAGTACATCAGCGATGGAAGCTTTGTCGACTGGGCACGTACTCAACTCTGGTCTGGTGAAGACCATGAAGCTTTGGCGCTTGTCTACGCCGCACTTTCCGGCGCGGTCAATCAACGTCGGGAGCAGCAGAATCGCGGCTTTGCTCGTCATCTGCCCGCCATTGGCCGTGGAGATGCCTTGCCACATGACCTAGTACCTGTGGAGCAGGCGCTGGAGGTGGTAGTGTCGCCACTCTTAGACGAAAAGAAACCAACGCTGCTGCTAGTGTTGGATGGAATGAGTGAGGCGGTCTACCGAGAGCTGCAAGATGATCTAACCGCCTATGGGTGGATTGAGGTCAGCGAAAAAGCAGATCCGCCACCTCGATGTCTAGTATCCGCGCTGCCTTCAGCAACTGAATTCAGCCGCTGCTCGCTACTTTCCGGTGCTTTGGGAAGAGGCAATGCGGCCCAGGAAAAGCAAGCATTCGCTGGTAACAGCAAGTTACGGCAACGATTGTCGACGCGATTCCCGCCTGTGTTACTGCACAAGCAGGACATTCAGCAACCAGGGAGCGGAGGCCTGGCTCTTGAAGCCAGAGCACGTATTGCAGGTACTGAGCATAAGCTAGTGGGTGTGGTGATCAATGCTATTGATGATCAACTATCTAGTAGTTCCCAGGTGGTTGTGCATTGGAACCTACGTTCTACCCTTCCTATGCTTCGCCAGGTGTTAGAAGCGGCCCGTGAGGGTGGGCGAGCAGTAGTCATCACCAGTGACCATGGCCATGTGTTGGATCATGATACTCAATTTTCCCAGACACAGTTTGAGACAATCAACGGTGAGCGCTATCGCGTAGAGGGGGCTGTACCAAGTGAGAAAGAGGTAGAGGTCAGTGGCCCACGTGTCTTGACTACATCCAATCGTGCTGTGGTGCCTTGGTCAGAGAAGCTGCGCTATACCAAGGGCCGCAATCGTGGTTATCACGGCGGAGGCAGCCTGCAAGAGGTGGTGATCCCGCTCGGTATCTACATCAGTGCGAGCGACCCCGCGGGCATGCCGGGGTGGAGCGAGTTGCCGAGGCGTTTACCAACCTGGTGGCAAGGTGAAGAGGAAGGTCGTTCGGTGTCAGAAGCTGTGACCGAATCACCTATAAAACCTGCAAAGGCAACACGTAGGTCAAGCAAATCCACAGAGCCCGATCCATCTATGCCGGATCTGTTTGCAGAAACACAGCCAGCAGAAACCGCTTCAGAAGTGGAGGACATAGAAGCAGTGGAAGCGCGTACTTGGATAGATGATTTGTTTGCATCATCGGTCTTTGAACAAACATTCCAGCGTGCAGGCCGAGTGCCGGTGACTAATGTGCAGATTCGCAGTTTGCTGGAGTTGCTGGAGCAGGGAAAAGGCAGTGCCATGGAGACCCAAGTTGCGAAACACCTTGCGATCCCCAGCATTCGCCTGCGTGGTTTCCTTTCCGCAGTGCAGAAGATCCTTAATGTGGATGGCTACCCGGTACTTAAAACAGACCGAGAAAGTCGAACCGTGGTGTTGGACAAAGAATCCCTTAAACTCCAGTTTGAGCTCTAAGGAGTAAGTATTGAGTATTAGCCGCCAGCGCAGTCAGGACATTATCGATGCTTTACGTCGAGGTACAGTGCCCCAATATGGACTGGATGTCTTGGCGGTAGGATTAGGTCACCTCGAGCAGGCTTTCGATGATGAGCTAAATAAAGCTGCTCGGGGCAGTGCTGTCTTCAAATCGATCCGTGGTGAATATGGAAGTGGTAAAACTTTCGTCAGCCGCTGGTTGCGGGAGCGTGCCCACAGTCTTGGCTTCGCGTGTGCTGAGGTGCAGATCTCTGAGACAGAGACTCCACTGCATCGTCTGGAAACTGTATATCGGCGGCTAATGGAGCGTCTGACCACAGCGGATTCACCTACTGGAGCATTCCGCAGCATCATAGAGTCCTGGTTCTATACTCTTGAAGAGGACGTGTTGTCTCAGCAGTCGATTGATCCTGATGACGTGGAAGCGCTGGTTGAGGCCACTGACCGGCTTATGGAGCAGCGACTGGGGGAGGTCGTTCGCTCCGCCCCCGCTTTCTCCCTAACACTGCGTGCCTACCGAAAGGCCCTACTGGAGGGTGAGGAGGAGATTGCCGATGGGCTACTTGCTTGGATGGCAGGTCAACCCAACATCGCGGCTGCGGTCAAACGTTATGCACGGATCAAGGGGGATATCGACCATTTCGGTGCCCTAAGTTTTCTGCAGGGAATCCTTACCATCCTCAAAGACTCTGGACATCCCGGGTTGCTATTGGTGTTGGATGAGGTCGAGACGCTGCAGCGGATGAGAGGAGATGTGCGTGACAAGAGCCTCAATGCACTTCGCCAACTGATGGATGAGATCGACAGTGGGCGCTTTCCCGGGCTCTACTTGGTAATGACAGGTACTACAGCGTTCTTCGAGGGCCCCATGGGAGTGCAGCGTCTGCCGCCTCTTGCTCAGCGGCTGGCGGTAGACTTTACAACTAATGCTCGCTTCGACAACCCCCGTGCCGTACAGATACGACTGAAGGGGTTCGACACTGAATTACTCCAGGAAGTGGGCTGCAAGGTTCGCGACCTTTATGCTGCAAACAGTGAAGTGCCTGAGCGTATTCGCAGCCGTGCAGACGACGATTACATAGCTAGCTTAGCAGCGGCGGTAACCGGCGACTTAGGAGGTAAGATCGGTATCGCACCAAGGATCTTCCTGAAGAAGCTGGTTGGGGAGGTGCTGGATCGCATCGACCAGTTCGATGACTTCAATCCACGACAGCACTACGCTCTGACGATTTCCGATACAGAGCTATCGTCTATCGAGCGTGCTGCCCGAGGCGCGGAGTCAATGAATGATATTGAGCTGGATCTATGAGTGCCTTCGATCTTCTGCATCCTGCTCTTCAACACCATATCGTCAATGGCTTGGGTTGGCTGCGTCTTCGTCCTTTACAGGAAGCTACCATCGAACCAGTGTTGCGAGGCGAGCATGCCCTCCTATTGGCTCCTACGGCAGGCGGTAAGACCGAAGCGGCATGTTTTCCGGTTCTTTCAAGGATGTTGACTGAAAGCTGGGACGGTATCAGCGTCCTTTACCTCTGTCCTATCAAGGCACTGCTCAACAACCTGCTGCCACGCCTTGAGCACTACGCTGGCTTGCTTGGTCGCAATGTGGCGCTCTGGCATGGAGATATTAGTGCCTCGCGCAAGGCGAAGATCATCGCTGATCCTCCCGATATCTTGCTAACTACGCCGGAATCACTTGAAGCGATATTAGTTTCCTCCCGAATCGACCACAACTGGATCCTTGGACGGGTACGAAGTGTGATAGTGGATGAGGTACATGCTTTTGCCGGTGACGATCGCGGTTGGCATTTACTTTCTCTTATTGAACGTATCCAGCGTTTAGCTGGCCATGAGGTTCAGCGGCTTGGGCTTTCTGCGACCGTAGGTAACCCCGAGCAATTATGTGATTGGTTGGCCGGTAGCTGTAAGGCTAATCGTAGCGTTATCAATCCACCTGCAGAGAGCTCAGCTTCTTCAGATGTTCAACTGGACTGGGTAGGCTCGCTAAAGAATGCTGCCATCGTCATATCACGCCTGCATAGAGGTGAGAAGAGACTGGTGTTCGTAGATAGTCGCTCTAGAGTAGAACTGCTGGCTATAGAATTACGTGGACTGAATATTAGCACCTTCGTCTCTCACAGTAGTTTGAGCCTAGAGGAGCGCAAAGCCGCTGAGACGGCATTTGCCGAGGGAAGTGACTGTGTCATCGTAGCAACAAGTACTTTGGAACTAGGTATCGATGTAGGCGATTTAGACAGAGTAATTCAGGTCGATGCTCCTTTTAGCGTCAGCTCCTTTCTGCAGCGCATTGGCCGCACTGGGCGTAGAGCTGAAGCGATTCGTAACTGCCTGTTCCTGGCCACTACCGAAGACGCCTTCCTAAGAAGCATGGGATTGCTTTCCCTTTGGCGTTCCGGTTTCGTGGAGCCCGTTGAGCCTCCAGCTTTGCCTCTGCACATATATGCCCAGCAGGTTATGGCGCTTTGCTTACAGGAGCGAGGCATCATTGAGAGGGATATTGAACACTGGATTGGCAATATGCTTGGTTTCAAGCAAATTGATCCTCAACAGCGGAAAGCAGTCCTCAACTATATGTTGGAGACAGGTATTCTGCATAGTGACAGCGGCTTAATGGGTATTGGAAAGCGTGGGGAGCGAACTTTCGGCTTCCGGCATTTTATGGAGCTGGTTTCGGTTTTTACGACACCACCTATGGTGAAGGTTTTTCATGGAAAGCAGGAACTGGGCGAGGTACACGAACTGACTTTTGCCGTGGGTGAGTCAGGTAGTCCGGTTCTGCTTACCCTCGGGGGTAGGAGCTGGTCTACTACTTATGTTGACTGGCCGAGGCGTCGGGCCTTTGTGGAGCCTACAGAGCTTAGGGGGCGCTCGCAGTGGCTTGGATCTGGCCTTCCGATGCACTTCGCCCTCTGTCAGGGGATTGAATGCGAGTTACTTTCTACAGAGATTCCCAATGGGTATTCTAAGCGGGCCGAGACAATGCTTGAACAGCTTCGAGAAGAGTTTGGCTGGCTGGAGTCTGAACAGACCACGGTTCTGATCGACAGCGACCGAAATGCAACTTGGTGGACATTTTCTGGCGCTATCTTCAACGCTGCAATGGCTGATGCACTGGGTGACCTGGCCGAAAAAGTTAGCTTTGATAACCTAGCAATATCGCTCAGTAAGGTAGTGGACACTTCTAGGTTACATCATCGTATCCGACAGTTGCTGAATGCCGAAGGCACCAGGAGACTGCAAGTGCCGCTGGATGCCAAATTTATCCAAGAGCTGAAATTTTCTGAGTGCATGCCATCAGCAATAGCAGACACAATGTGTCGTCTTCGATACACGTTTTATCGGCAAAGAGATGCTATAAGCATTCGAACTATAAGAAATATTCACCTGTCCTGAGCTTGCATTTATCCGTGATTTTTTAAAGAAAGAAGCAATCTCGCAACTGGTTAATAAAATAACAACCAGGCAGTTTGAGCTGATTATCTTAAATCTGTTGGCTGGTCGGCAGCCGGAAAATCATTTCTAGCGTATGATAAAACTATGATTTAAAGGGAGCTGAGCGTATCTGTCCCGCTCAGATCGAAGCTTACTGTTGGGTATGGCTACACATCAAATTGGCTGGAGGGCACAGTGAATGGCTCAGGTTGGCTACCTCACGTACCTAGAAATAAATGGTTTTCGCTCTATCGAGTCAACCTCGTTAGAGCTTAAACCGCTGAATGTGCTGATTGGCCCCAATGGAGCTGGGAAGTCGAACTTCATCAATTTTTTCCGCTTCATGAACAAGCTGCTGCAAAAAGACCTACAGTTATATGTGGCGGAGCAGGGTGGGGCAGATGCACTGCTGCACTTTGGCCGCAAACAAACTTCAGCGCTTTCGACATATTTACGTTTTGACCCCAACAGCTATGGCGCAACCTTAATTCCCTCGCAGGATGGACGCTTGGTTTTTAAGGAAGAGTTTTGTGAGTTTTTCGCCGATAGCATTGGCTTTTCAGGTGGTGACAAAAAAAAGAGCTAGCAAAACCAGGCGCTGACGAGTCAGCATTGCCATCACCAAGAGGTACGATAGAAGGAAAGGTCGCTAAGCATATAGCCGACTGGAAGGTTTATCACTTCCATGACACTAGCAGCAGTGCGCCTATGAAGCAGGCAGGTGAATTGCTTGATAGTGATCGTCTGCGTGAACAGGGTGATAACCTTGCGGCCTTTTTGTATGACGTACAGAATCATAACCCAGAAATCTACAAGCGAATCGTGGCTACGATTCAGCGAGTCGCGCCTTTTTTTCACGATTTCATCCTGGTGCCTGAGCGGCATAATGACAGCAGGATCCGGCTACGATGGAAACACAAAGGCAGTGATGCTTACTTTGATGCTCATGCGCTTTCCGATGGAACTCTGCGTTTTATCTGCATGGCCACATTGCTGCTACAGCCGACTCTGCCTTCTTTGATATTGCTGGATGAACCTGAGTTGGGCCTGCATCCCTATGCCATACAGCTACTAGGCTCGATGCTCCGGTTGGTTAGCCAATCCACTCAGATCATCATATCAACTCAATCCGTCTCGTTGGCCAATGAGTTCAGCGCTGACGATGTCGTCGTTGTTGAGCACCGGGAAAATCGCTCTACTTTTAAGCGGCTAGATACGGACTCCTTAGAAGCATGGCTGGAGGACTATCGCTTGGGTGACTTATGGGAGAAAAATCTGCTGGGAGGAACCCCCGCGTGATTCGACTAGGCATTAGCGTTGAGGGAGCGACTGAGCGAGAGTTTGTGACACGTGTTTTGGCGCCGGTATTAGCCCAAAATCAAGTGTTTGCTAGCCCCATCGATATGCGCGGACGTGTGTCACTTGAGCGCATCGGTAAAGAGCTTAGCAAGTTGATGGCTATGTTTGACCATGTAACTACATTTTATGATTTTTACGGTTTTCATAAACGCCCGCCGGGTGACGTTTACGCTCTAGAGGCTGCTATCAACAGTCTTGTGCCCGAGGATAAACGTCACCGATTTACCCCCTATGTGCAGCAGTACGAATTTGAAGCCCTCGTGCTTGCAGCACCCGACTATGCCGAAGAAGTCATTGGCGTCGATGGGCTCAGCGCTAAGCTCCGTAGCATCGTTAACCAAAGCGGCGGTGCCGAGCTAGTCAACGATGGATACGAAACCTGCCCATCTCGGCGTATAAAAGCTATTGCTCCACATTACGATAAAAAATTCCATGGACCAGTGGCTTTAGAAGGTGCCTTAGATGAAGCAAGGGCAGGCTGCCCTAGATTTGATGCTTGGTTGACGTGTATTGCTCAGCTCAAAAATGAAATATATCTAAATTAAATTTTATTCAGGCCGATAGTAGTCATTGCAGTATTCAAAAGCTAAAAAAGGGATTGTAATGAAGTTAGCAACTGCTTTGGCGATATCATGCTCGATGGGCATATTAGCTCTACCTATCACAGTCTCGGCCTATTTTGACGAGCCTGGCACTTGGTCTAGCGGATGGGGACAAGGTGTTTCAGAATACTCGGCAGTGAGTGCTGATGGTACAGCAAGACTTTATATTGCTTGTAGTCCTGATCGGCCTGTTAGTATGGATCTGACTATTGGTGTTAATACCTATGGTGTTAATAGCCAAGGTGATTTTAATTTAATAATCGATGGTGAAGAGGTCTCTACTCCATATGAAACCGATTCGCATGTTGGGGCTGATTGGTTTCTCTATAGCTGGGAGGCTCTAAGAAAAGCGAATAGCATTGTTGCTGTAACAAGCGATGGTCAGAGCGTAGCGCTTCCAAGCAAAGGCTCAGCCGCAGCTTTGCCTAATGCATCCTCTCCAGAAATGTCCTGCCTGACTGGTTTTTACTCATTTTAAAAATGATAGAGAAACGATTCCTTAGGCGCTACCAGCATTGGTGGCGTTTTTTATTTAAAAGCTAAGTTTCAGCCTAAATATTTTTGTAGCCGCTTAAGTTTTCAAGCAATGTAATCAGTCCATTCTTGTATCATTGCTCTGCGTTTTTCAAAAATATCGCCTCGTCGGTAGGCGGCTTTAACTTGATTTTCAATGGGATGCGCTAGCGCCATTTCACCTACGTCACGTGGATAGCTGGTCACTTCGCCTATCCAGTATTGAATGCTTAAGCGGAAGCCATAAGGCACATAGGTGCCTTTGAGACAGTGATGCCAGGCATCGGGGCTTCGTATGATCTGCAGGAGCAGGCAGCCAAGTTGCCAAGTATTGCATATGATGTCTATACGCTGTTATGAGGGTTGGCCGGATTGTTTAGGTAGCTGCTGAAAATTATTTGCTAAGTCTTTGCAGGGTGCGGGCGCGGTTGGCAAGCCAACTGCGTACCTGTTGGGGCCAGCTTTCGAAGCCTGCTTTTGGATTCAACTGTTGTTCCGCATGTAGTGCCCAGTGGGGGTTAACGAGTGCTTCCCGGGCAATCGCTATTAGATCGGCTTGGCCTCGTTGAAGTACTTCTTCTGCCTGAACTGCCTCCACAATTAGTCCAACAGCCATAGTGGGAATTTCCACTGCTTGACGAATAGCTTCAGCAAATGGCACCTGAAATCCGTACCCACGGGTGATGCCAGTTGTAGTGGCTGATCCCGCTATCCCACCGCTGGAGCAGTCAATCATATCTACTCCTACCTCTTTAAGACGGCAGCCAAAGTGAATGCTGTCTTGTAAGTTCCATCCATCTACTTGCCCATCCACCGCAGATATGCGTACCAGAAGGGCTGTATGTTCTGGCAGGATTACGCGCAGTGCATCGACAATTTCTAAAGGGTAGCGGCAGCGGTTAGTTAGGCTGCCGCCATAGGTATCCTGGCGGTTATTACTCAGCGGTGAAAGAAACTGATGCAGTAAATATCCGTGCCCACAGTGAAGTTCAATAACCTTAAAACCTGCCGATAGTGCTCGCTTTGCGGCCTTTACGTAGTCACTTTTTAACACCTTCATTTCAGCAATAGTGAGTGTTGAAGGGGGCGAATCTTGGTCTGCCAGTGGCTTGTCTCCTGAGGATACCGTGGGCCAAGGCGGCTCGCCTGGAGTGTAATTGCTAGCACTGAGCGGAGCACCGCCTTCCCAAGGACGGGCAGCACTCCCTTTGCGCCCTGCATGGGCTAGCTGTATGGCTGGGATGGAACCTTGTTGGCTTAAAAATGTTGCCAGCCTGCGCAAGCCCGGTATATGCCGATCCGACCAAATACCAAGGTCTCCATGGGTAATCCTTCCATCGCGAGTAACTGCACTGGCTTCAGCGAACACCATACCCGCCCCTCCCAAGGCGTAGCGACCTAACTGCACCAGGTGCCAATCATTGACCATTCCCTCAATTGCTGAGTACTGGCACATAGGCGAAATAACAATCCGGTTGGGTGTTTCAACGCCTCCCAGACGTAGAGGAGTAAACAGTTGGATAGCCGCTGATCTCTTCACTTTGTCTCCCCGTAATAAGTAAGTAGCTTTCAATGCAGCGCATGTTAGATGCGCTTTTGTAAGTCAGCTAAGCCTGATCAAGGGCTTAACGTGAAGACAGTGTTTGCCTGAATGCATAACACCAGTGATAAATTATTTTTACATACTCACTGGTAAATAAGCTAACTATTTGTTAAGTGTTATTCAAGCATTTCAAATTACAAACGGTAGGGAGGATAGGTTGCGGCGCAAAATACAGTTCATTTGGCAGCATGAAGATAAATTATTATTAGCTAATAAAGAAACTAACAATAAGAGGGTATTACAATGTCATTATCAGGACAGTATGAGTTTTTGGCTCAGGATCGCGTGGTATTTGGTGTGCCAGCAGCCCAAGCAGTGCTGGAGCAGGCCGAGCGTTTAGGAGCACAACGGGTGTTCGTGGTCTCAAGTAAAACTTTGAATCGCAAAACCGAGGAAATTAAACACATTTGTCATGCTTTGGGAGAACGTTTTGTCGGTCTATTCGATGAATGTGTAGCACATGTTCCAAGAGATAGTGTGCTTAAGGCGGCAGCTAAAGTGCGAGCAGCTGATCCCGATCTAATTGTCACGGTGGGCGGCGGAACACCGATAGATACCGTTAAGGTGCTGTTAATTTGCCTAGCCCAAGACCTGTATCGTGCTGATCAGCTGGACGACTACCGGGTACGTGTTAATGAGGATGGCAGCAAAGTAATACCTGAGGTGGCGAGCCCACCTTTGCGTCAAATAATTGTTCCCACCACCCTTTCGGGGGCAGAGTTTAGCAAAATTGGCGGTGCCAGCGATCCAATTCGCCAAGTTAAAGATCTTTATATAGGGAGCGAGATTGGCGGCCAGGCAGTGATTCTAGACCCTGCTTTAACCATACATACCCCGGACTGGCTGTGGTTGTCCACCGGAGTGCGAGCGGTAGACCATGCTGTAGAAACGATTTGTTCGCGCCAGCCTCAGCCCTTTACCGATGCCACCTGCCTTTATGGCTTACGTATGCTCAACGCATCGCTACGAATTAACCGCGATCGCCCAGATGACCTTGAAGCGCGTCTTAATAGCCAACTTGGCGTTTGGCTGGCATCCACTGGGCTTGGCCGGGTTGACTGGGGTGCGAGCCACGGCATTGGCCATCAATTAGGGACGGTAGCAGGTGTGCCTCATGGCCACTGCTCGTGTGTGATGCTGCCTAGTGTGTTGCGTTATAACCACACAGTAAATGCTGATCAGCAACAATTAATTAGCGACGCAATGGGCCACCCAGAGGCGCTCGCTGCAGATCTGGTGGCAGCGCTGATCAGGGATTTAGGTCTTCCTGAAACGTTACAAGATGTGTCGGTTAAGCGAGCGCATTTTGAGGCAATCGCCCAAGGGGGCATGCAAAACATGATGGTACGTAGTAACCCGCGCCAGATAAAAAGCCCTGAAGATATTTTGGAAATTCTTGAGTTGGCATGGTGATGTAAACCACCGAGATGTGGCCTCTTTTAGAGAAACTGCTTCCAGCAGTTTCTCTTTATAAGGGACTGTATAAATGTCAAAGAGGTAGCTTGCAAACAAATGGATATTTTTTCATTTGACAGATGAAGACTCTTAGTCCATTTTTCTACTAACCGGTAGGTAGAATTAATAACTATAAGTTTAATAAATGAATATCCCCACCGATGAAGCCGAGTTGAGGAATGTAGTATGACGATGAGGAAGAATGCTGAGCTATTAGAACTCTACGAAGGTATGTACTTGATTCGTCAAGTGGAGTTACGGCTTGGTCGGCTGTTTGCAGATGGCGAGGTACCAGGATTTATCCATCTGAGCATTGGACAGGAAGCTATCGCTACAGGGGTAGGCAGCGTACTGCGGCCTGACGATACGTTAGCTTCAACCCATCGTGGACATGGCCATGCCTTGGCCAAGGGCGTCGACTTAGGTCGCTTTTTTATGGAGTTGATGGCGCGCGAAGAAGGGATGTGCCGAGGACGCGGCGGTTCTATGCATGTGGCAGATCTTTCTATTGGCATGCTGGGCGCGAATGCCATTGTGGGGGCAAGTATACCCATCGCTCTTGGCAGTGCTTTGGCACACCAAGTACGTGGTGTAGATGCGGTGGCCGTGGCTTTCTTTGGCGACGGTGCTATGGCCGAGGGTACTTTGCATGAAAGTTTAAATATGGCGGCATTGTGGAATTTACCGCTGTTATTCGTCTGCGAAAATAACGGTTGGGCAGAATTTTCGCCTACATCAAAGCAGTTCGTTGCTTCGCTGGACAAACTTGCCAAGGCTTTTGGTATTACCTACGAAAAAGCCGATGGACGAGATGTACAGGCAGTCGCCAAAGCCACTGAGCGGGCTGTAAAAGCAGCGCGTACGGGTAAGGGACCACAGGTGCTGGAGTTCACCACTCACCGTTTTCGAGGCCATTACGAGGGCGACCCACAAAAGTACCGCAGTGCTGATGAACTCTCAGGACTGAGTGACCATGACCCATTGGTGCTGTTTGAGCCAAAGCTAGCTAAAAGCGGGGTCCATGAAGAAGAGCTTGTGCGTATACGCGCGGAGATAGAAGCCCGCGTAGATAAGGCTGTAGAAGCTGCTCGCCAAGGAACAGCGCCAGATTTTGAGGCCGGTCGTGCAGACGTATACACACAGATAGGAGCTGCATGATGGCGGAAGTGAGATTCGGAAAGGCGGTGAATTTGGCACTGGCCGACGCCTTAGAGCAAGATCCTACGGTGTTTTTATTTGGTGAAGATATCGCAACGGCAGGTGGTCCATTCGGAGCAACTCGGGGTTTATACGAGCAGTTTGGAGATCGTGTTCGTGATACGCCAATTTCTGAAGCAGCGTTAGCAAATGCTGCCGTTGGTGCCGCACTATCAGGTCTTAAGCCGGTGCTCGAAATAATGTTCATGGATTTTATGACATTGACCATGGATGCGTTAGTTAACCAGGCCGCTAAGGCACGCTATATGTTCGGCGGACAGGCATCGGTGCCTATGGTGGTGCGTACTCCGCATGGCGGTGGAATTAGTGCCGGTCCACAGCATTCACAATGTTTAGAAGCCTGGTTTGCCCATGTACCAGGCCTAAAGGTGGTCTGTCCAAGCAACCCGGCGGATGCCTACGGGCTGCTGAGATCGGCAATCGCAGACCCAGACCCTGTAATTTTTGTCGAAAATAAGGCGCTTTACGCCATGAAGGGGGAATTGCCGGAACCGAGGGAAATAATTCCGTTGGGTAAAGCGCGCTTAGTACGTACAGGTAAAGATGCCACGGTTGTGTGTTATGGGGCGGCTGTGCATACCGTCGAGAAGGCAGCATCCCAGTTGGCCGAGCAGGGGCTGGAGATTGAGGTATTGGATTTACGCAGTATCCAACCTTGGGACGAGGCAGCTGTGATGGCGTCTTTAACGCGAACCCATCGGCTGCTAATCGTACATGAGGCGGTTGAGGCATTCGGAGTAGGTGCGGAAATAGCGGCGCGCATTGGGGATATTGGTTTTGATGAATTAGATGCCCCAATTTTACGTGTGGCGGCCCCCTTTGTTCCGGTGCCTTTCGCGCCCAGCCTTGAAAAAGCATACCAACCTGATGCAGCGGCCGTAATGGCAGCGGTACACAAGCTATGCGCATAGGAGAAACTGACATGAGTGAGAACGTCATAATAAGTGAAGTGAGTGGTCATGTGGGTCTGCTCACCATTAATCGTCCTAAAGTTCACAACGCGTTGAGTACCCCAGTATTACTGGAGCTTGAGAGAGCGTTTATTGCCTTGGAAAAAGATTCGGAAGTGAGGGTCATTGTTTTCACCGGGGCAGGTGATAAGGCGTTTGTTGCGGGGGGTGACCTTGCGGAAATGATCAGTCGCGATGGGATAACCCATTATCAGGAATTCGCTGAGGATATCCACCGTGTGTTTCGCCGTTTTGAGGCATCTGACAAGCCGACTATTGCTGCGGTAAATGGCTATGCCCTGGGCGGTGGTACTGAACTATTACTGAGTTTGGACATACGTCTACTTGCAGATAGCGCTGATTTGGCACTGCCAGAAATCGGTCTGGGTGTTTTCCCCGGTGCTGGAGGTACACAACGTTTAATTCGTCAAGTGCCCCCCTGCATCGCCAAGGAGCTGATGTTTAGTGGGCGGCGATTCAAGGCTGAAGAAGCACTCCGTATCGGGCTCGTCAACCGAGTTGTCCCCCATGCAGAGCTAATGAATGAAGCTATGAGTTTAGCAGCACAGATAGCGGAAAAATCTCCTCTGATTCTCAAACTAATGAAGCGTGCTTTACGTGACGGCATAAATATGCCGATGGAAGCGGCATTAGCTCATGAGCAAGCTCTCATTGGTTTGGCCTTTGATACCCAGGATGCCCAGGAAGGAATGGCAGCATTCCTGGAAAAGCGCAAAGCAAACTTTAAAGGACGCTAAAGCATATGAGCAATGTGAATGAACTGCTTATGCCAAAGCTAGGGTTGACCATGGCTGAGGGAACCCTCTCAGAATGGTCTATCTCGCCAGGTGATAGCGTGCGTCCGGGCGATCTCTTATTTGTGGTTGAAACCGATAAGGTGGCCACAGAAGTAACGGCAGAAGCAGAAGGTGAACTGCTCGAGATTTTAGTGCAAGAGGGGGAAACGGTGCCCGTTGGGACAGTAGTTGGGCATTGGACCGGGCCAGGGCAGAGCTCAAACGATAGCGAAGAGCCATTGCAAGAAAGTGAAATTGGGCTGGGAAGCGACGATGGGCAGGTGAGCCAAGCTTCACCTTCATCCTCCGAGCCCGAATCGCTTTCTCCTGTAGAGGAGCCACCATCTAGACGCCGGATAATTGCTACACCGCTGGCGCGACGACTTGCACGCGAACACGGCCTGGAACTTGAACAAGTTCAATCAAGTGGCGGAACTGTTCGAGTAAAAGCGAGCGATGTACGTGCTGCAGTTCATCAGCAACATTCACAACAATCTCCCGCTGAAAGTCCGGATGTCACTAGTTTGGCACCTCGTGAGAGCCAAACCATTAACGCCTCTGCTCATATGCAGGCGATGGCTCGTCGCATGGTGGATTCAAAGCAGCAGGTACCGCATTTTTATTTAGCGGCTGAGGCTGAAATCACTGAGCTGCTAACGCTACGGAATATGCTTAATCAACAAGAAGGTTTCGAGAAACTTAGCTTAAACCACTTAGTCGTGGCTGCGGTGGTACGAGCTCTCGAGCGCACACCTGAGCAAAACAGAATCTTTATTAATAATGACATCGTTCAGTTTGAACATATTGATGTGGGGATGGCGGTGAGTACTAAACGTGGTCTATTCGCGCCTGTACTTAAGCATATGGAAGGCATGGCTCTAGACGACATCGCTATTAAAGCCCGAGCTTTACAAGATCGAGTTCAGACTAATTCTTTAAGTCATGACGACATGCAAGGAGGAGCAATTACCGTATCAAATGGGGGCATGTTCAACGTGAGTTATATGACTCCCATTATAAATCCTCCCCAGTCAGCCATTTTAGGAGTTGGGAGTATACGTGAACTATTCCGCCCCGATGCGCAGGGACAACCCGCTCTGCGTAAAGAAATGGGACTAGTGCTAGCTGCCGATCATCGGTTGCACGATGGGGCTGGCGCGCTGGCTTTTCTAAATCGCATCGTTGACGCCTTGCAGCAGCCCTATCAATTGCTGCGCCCCCGCGTCGCTGCCCTAAGAGGTTAAAAAATGGATTTCGAACTAACTAAAGAACAACAAATGATTGTTGAGACCGCCACCAAAGTTGGTCAGGACTTTGGTCTGGAGTATTGGGAAGCTCAAGATAAAGCTAAGAATTTTCCACATGAGTGCTGGCAGGCTATTTGTGATACAGGGCTTGCCGCAGTACTGCTACCAGAGGAACACGGTGGTGCGGGCCTAGGCATGCTTGAAATGGCTCTGATTGTTGAAGCTCTAGCAGAAGGCGGGGCGGGTAGTACCCTTGGGCAACTGTTTATGATCAACCCGATCTTTGGCGGAGTGCCAATTGATCAGTTTGGTACAGATGAAATGAAAGCCGATCTGCTGCCCAAACTGGCTAACGGAGAACTTAATTTCTGCATGGCTCTCACTGAGCCAGACTCTGGCTCTAATACGCTGGATATGAAGAGCTTCGCTAAGGAAGATGGCGATGGGTGGCGGTTGCGCGGTCAAAAAATATGGATAACAGGTGTGAGTAGTGCTGGCAAAATGCTGGTGGTATGTCGTACCCGTAAGCTTGAAGACGTTGAAAAACCTACCCAAGGGATCTCGATGTTCCTGATCGACACTGATCGAGAAGGGCTTAGCCACACACCTATTGATAAATTAGGGACGCATACCTTAAGCGCCAGTTCAGTGTTTTTTGATGATGTACGTATAGAGCCCCATGAATTGATAGGAACGCTACATAGTGGTTGGCGTGAGCTTCTACAAGTACTGAATACCGAGCGCATTGTCACTACAGCCGGTTTGATCGGTGCAGGTAAATTGGCCACCCGGTTAGCAGTAGAGTATGGGAATGAGCGCAAAGTATTTCGTAATCGCCCTGTAACTGCGTACCAGGGCATTCAGTTTCCCTTGGCAGAATCCCACGCTGAACTTGAGTGTGCACGGATCATGAATTTACGTGCAGCTTCTTTGTGCGATCTTAATCAGGCTTACGGAAGCGAAGCAAACATGGCCAAGCTGGTTGCAGCAAGAGCGGCCATGCATGCTATTGAGCGCAGCATGCAAACGATGGGGGGAATGGGTTATGCCCGGGAATATCATGTTGAGCGATTATGGCGCGACGCTAGGTTGTTTAAATTCGCCCCTGTTTCGGAAGAGATGATACTGAACTTCATTGCTACCCATAACCTAGGTATGCCGAAGTCTTACTAATCGTCTCTGAGTAGCTGCTAGCAAGTACGTTATTGAGACCAATAACAAAAAGGAGAGTGTCCGTGGTGAATTTGAGCGCTTTCATCGCGTTCCATGCGCGGCAAAGGCCGGAGCATACCGCGATTATCTATGGCGAAGAGAGGGTGAGCTATAACGCTTTCGATCAACGAATCCGGCGGCTAGCTGCCCTGCTCAAGCAACGTGGCATTGGAGAGGACGATATAGTGGCTGTGTTTATGAAAAACAGCCCTGCTTTCTTAGAAGTTGCCTTTGCTACTAGTCATTTGGGCGCAGTTTTTTTACCGGTTAACTTTCGGCTAGCAGCGAACGAGCTTGCCCACATTTTGAAGGATGCTGGTGCCAAGTTGTTGTTTATAGATGAAGAGTTAACTTCCGTCTGTGAAATTGACCAGCACGTGGTAGTGGTTGATACGATGGCTCAGCATGATAGCCGTCGTCTTTCAAGTCCAGACTTGCCTTTACCGGACGCAGTGCCACGGCGTAGTGATCAGCTATTTAGGCTCATGTATACATCAGGCACTACGGCCCGCCCCAAGGGCGTAATGCACAGCTACGAAAACTTCTATTGGAAGTGCATGGATCATGTTATTGCGCTGAATCTAACGGCTGAAGATAAATTGCTAACAGTAGGCCCTTTGTACCATGTAGGGGCCTTCGATTTGCCTGGGGTGGCGGTGCTTTGGCGTGGCGGAACTATATGCTTGCATCGTGAATTCAATGCTGAGGATGCGCTGGCCAGCATAGAACAACATCAACTTTCGTGTGCTTGGACCGCGCCGGTCATGCTCAACCAAATCCTTTCTTTTGAAAGCCCTGAGCGTTTCGATTTGAGCTGCTTGCGATGGTGCATTGGTGGTGGCGAAAAAACCCCAGAGAGCCGCATTCGTGATTTTACTCGCGTTTTTACATCGGCTCGTTATATCGATGGTTACGGACTAACCGAAAGCTGTAGCGGTGACACATTGATGCCGCCAGGCATGGAGATAGAGAAAATCGGATCGACGGGACGTGCCCTTGCCCATGTGGAGATACGTATCTGTGATGAGCAAGGCCATCCATTACCTCCCAATACGGATGGTGAAATTTGCCTGTGTGGCCCAAAGGTTACCCGTGGCTATTGGAATGATCCTGTAAAAACGGCAGAAAGCTTTTTTGGCGAATGGTTTCGTACTGGCGATATCGGTCATTTGGACGGTGATGGTTTCCTTTTTGTAACCGATCGGCGTAAAGACATGATTCTCACTGGGGCGGAAAATGTTGCCTCTTCAGAAGTTGAAAACGTGATCTATTTATTGCCTCAAGTGGCGGAAGCGGCAGTTGTCGGTCTTCCGGATGAGCAGTGGGGTGAACGGTTGGTCGCTGTTGTGGTTCTCCGCGAAGGGAAAACGCTTAGTTATTCCCAGCTTGAACAGCATTGCCGTGGTCATTTGGCGAATTTTAAGGTGCCTAAACAGTTACTGATCAGTGAGGGCTTACCACGTAACCCATCGGGGAAGATATTGAAGCGCGAGCTGCGAGAGATGTATGTGCAACCAAGTTTCGTTTCTTCTCACCCAAAGCAGACAGGATAGAGGTAAGCAACATGAGTCTAGCGATGCGGTTGGCAGAATTTGTTTGTGAATTGAAATTGGAAACGTTACCTGAAGAGGTGGTCGAAAAAGCCCGTACCTGCGTGCTTAACGGTTATGGAATAGCCTTAGGTTCGCATACAACGCCTTTTTTTCCAGTAGCTGCACAAGCTGTACTGGCGATGGATGGAGAACGCGAACTTGGTTCAACGCTGTTGGCAAGTGGTCATAAGAGCACCGTGGCTGGGGCGGCGCTGGCCAATGCAGCTTTGTTTCATGGACGTGCTCAGGAGGATACCTGCGGAGTAGCGCATTTTGGTGCGGTGCTGCTGCCGCTACTAACCGCTATGGTGGAAAACAATGAAGGCACTGTAGAACAATTGTTGCCAGCTTTAATTGCAGGTTACGAGGTGGGCGGCTTATTGGAAACCGCCTACTCTGCCAAAACAACGGCTAAAGGTCTACGTGCTTCTCCCCTATATGGCACGATTGCAGCGGCCGCAGCAGTAGCAAAAATGCGAGGTTTGACGGTTGAGCAAACGGCGGCAGCATTAAGCAACGCTGCCTCATTCACAGGCGGCATTCTTCAGTCGTTTGGCGATGGCACAGACGAGTGGCGTTATCAAGTAGGTATTGCTGCGCGTAATGGACTTGTGGCTGCAACACTAGCTGAGGCGGGTTCCATATCGGCACACGCCGCTTTTGAAGGCCGTAGTGGTTTCGTACGCACTTACGTAGGAGAAGAGTGCGATGTGTCGGCATTGGTTGCTCAGCTTGGAAAAGAGTGGTCAATATCTAAAGTAACCTTTAAGCCTTACCCGGTTTGTGCTTTGAACCAAACTCCGGTAATTGCCGCGCTTGCTTTGCGTAAACAACTAAAAGGGGCTCATCCCCAAACGGTGCGTATTCGGATGAACCCAATATGTGTGGGGTATGCCGGTATGGACAATATCGGACCCTTCAGTTCACTTTCGGGTACGTTAATGAGTATCCAGTTCTGTGTGGCTACCACCCTGCTTTATGGCGAACCTAGCGTTGAGCGTATGCGCGATTACTATGATTCTGCAGTCATGGCGTTGATGCCACGCATCCAACCCATTGCCGACCCTGCTTATGACTTGTTGTCTTGCTGTATTGAGGCAGAAGTTGAGGGGAGGGATCAGCTTCTAGTGCAAGAGTGCTTGGTAAACCATACCGAGTACAGCTATGACCGATCGCAGGTTTCGGCACTAATTCGCCGCATTGGGGTTGAAACCGGTGTACCAGAGCATGCCTATGAATATCTGGAACGCTTCGCTGAAGCATTACCACAGGCGAAGCTTAATGATGTGCTTAGCGCATTTAAAACAATCCAATAATAAATATTTAACAACATCTCCGAAGACTTCACTTGCAACGCAAGATGATGATAACGACAAACAAAGCTAGGAGTATCTCCATGAAACGTCAACAAAAAACGACTGTCTTTTTAGCAAAGGCTACATTAGGGCTGTGTGTGGCCGCTATTTTAGCATCCCCGGCGATGGCTGAGTCAGATACCATTAAGATAGGTATGACTTCGGCCTTGACCGGCCCTTACAATGAATTTGGGGAGGGAAATCGCCGCGCTGTTGAACTGGCTATTAAGCAGTGGAATGAAAAGGGGGGTATCAATGGTAAAGAAATTGAGCTGGATATGTTGCTTGATGACCAATTGAACCCAGATCGCGCTGTGCAGAACATGCGACGAATTTTCGATAATGAAGAAATCGTTGGCATCATTGGGCCTGCAGGCAGTGGTCCCACCTTGGCAGTCATTGATATGGCTGAAGCTGATGGTCGGCCTTATATGAACCCTATTGCACAAACGCCGATGGTGACCTATCCAGACGGTACAGGGACCACGCCGAGACCAAACGTCTTTTCTTTTGCTTTGCAAAATGATGTCGAAGCTACGGCTATGGGACAGCATTTGGCCAATCATTTTGAGCGGGTAGGCGTAGTACATGAAAGTACTGCTTATGGAGTGACTGGCCTGGATTATCTTTCCGAAGCCATGTCCGCAGCAGGTGGTAACGCACCAGTGGCCGCCGATAGTTATAACCAGGGGGCGCAAGATATGACCGCTCAAGTGGCACGAATGAATCGGGCCAACGTGGATGCTATTGCGGCCATCGGACTTGGACGCGACTTGGCGGTGTTACGCAGAACTATGGAGCGATTAAATCTTAATGTCCCACTCATCGCCACCAATGGTGCTTTGGGTCAGCCTTTTCAGGATGGCGCTGGTGAACTCGTAGAAGGTGTACAGGGCACAATGATTTCCGCCTTTGGCCAGAGGCCGATGCGAGAAGCTACCCAAGAGTTTGTTGACGCGTATAAAGCAGAGTATGGCGTTGACCGCTGGTGGGGAAACGACGAGGAAAATCCGCAGCTTTTTATGGCGATTTCCGTTGCTAACGGGTATGACGCAGCCAATATTCTGTTTGAAGGCATTCGCATAGCAGAATCCACTGCACCGAACGACATCATTGCGGCTATTGAGTCTATTCAAGACTACGAAGGTGTTAACGCGGTTTATAGCTTTGCCAATGACCGTCACCATGCAATCGAGGCTGATGGGGTTGAGGTGTTTGAGTACGTGCTGGAAGGGGACAGTTACCCCTTAGTTCCGGTAAGTAACCTATAACGTTACTTCTTGACTCCTGGCGAGCCCTTAGTGGGCTCGCTGAATTCACCTCGCAAGCGAGCACTTATTTATGGACTTCTTCCTGCAAATGGTACTGTCCGGGCTTAGTGTTGGGGCAGTATATTCGCTGATAGCATTGGGTCTGAATTTAACATTCTGGACAACACGTGTGCTGAACTTTGGCCAGGGTTCAGTACTTATGATTGCGGCGATGCTAACTGCTGTAATGATCGGTGCTGGCCTGCCAATGCTATTAGCTCTTCTTATCGCCATGGCGGTAGCTGGCGCGGTGTTGATTATTACTGAAATTGTCGCTATTCGTCCGCTCCTTAAAGTAAAAGGCAGCATGGGATGGGTGGTTTCTACACTTGGTGTAGGTATTTTCCTACAGGGGTTAGCAAGTGTCGCCTTCGGTACCCAAGCGGTAGCTTTCCCTGATGTACTGTTCAGCAGCTCAGCCTCAGTCGAAATATTCGGCGCCTGGGTATCCCTTCAATATATAGCTGTATTTGTCATCAGCATAATGATAGTTGGTTTGATGGAGCTTTTTCTACGCTATTCAACGTGGGGTTATGGCGTGCGTGCAGTGGCTCACGACCCTGATCTTGCCTCACTAATGGGTATCCCGGTGCGAAAAGTTGTTCTTTACTCATTCTTTTTTAGCGGGTTGTTGGCTGGCATAGCCGGAATTCTGGTTAGTCAAATCTCGGGTACGGTAGATCCAGGTTTTGGCTTACACCTTCTTATTCTCGCCTTTATTGCAGCAGTGGTAGGTGGAATGGGTAGTGCGTCTGGCGCACTGATCGCGGGACTAATGTTGGGTGTGCTTGAGAAACTTATTGCAGGATATTACTCCCCCGCAGCAGCGCATATGGTTGCCTTTGTGCTGTTGGTGGCTGTGCTGACAGTTCGGCCTCAAGGTCTATTCGGTAAGAAGGAAATGGTGAAAGTATGAACCCCCTACATATTATCGGTCGGGTGATTAGTAACCCCTGGTTTGTCGGGGGACTTTGCACCGTCGCGGCAGTGGCCGCAGGATTTGTCAATCAGGGCACCGTTCAGATGTGGTGCTTTCTAATTATCAATATCATGCTTGCACAAAGCATCAACCTATTAACCGGTATAGCAGGTCAAATCTCCCTTGGTCATGCAGGGTTTTTAGCAATTGGTTCTTATGTAGCGGCTATTCTGCTAAAGGATTACGGAGTGCCATTTCCTTTGGCTATTCTCTTTACCATGATTGTGTCTGGGATGGTGGGTTATCTACTAGCCATACCCTCTGGTCGTGTGAAGGAATTTTATCTAGCGATGATGTCGCTGGCATTTGGTTTGATTGTTTATGAACTACTTCGGGAATGGCGCGGAATAACAGGGGGAGTCATGGGCACACGTGGCATTCCTTCGCCTAATCTCAATACTTTAGAAATGTTTGGCTGGCAAGTCACCATGGAGTGGTATTTCCGGATAATGCTATTAAGTTTGCTTGTATTAATGTTCATGCTGCGTAATTTTGTGAAGAGCCATTATGGGCGTGCATTCTATGCCATTCACGTTAGCGAACTTGCTGCCAGTAGCCTAGGTATTTCTCAAGGTGGTACAAAACGCTTTGCTTATATGCTGAGTGGAGCGATCGCCGGTATTGCTGCTGGGTTTTACGCTTATATGGTGGGTTATTTAACCCCCGAAAGTTTTACTCTGATGCGCTCTGTTGAAATACTGGTGATGGCCATCGTCGGTGGGCTCGGCTCGCTTATAGGGCCGATCTTGGGTGCAACTTTATTCACCTATCTACCACAGCAGTTGCAGGCATTTAATGATTATCAATTTATCGTTTACGGCCTGATCTTAGTCTTTTCATTTATATTACTGCCGCGTGGCATTGCGGGCTTGCTAGGTACCCATACCCGCTATAGCAAGCATGATCAACTTTCGGCCAACATCTCACAATCAGATACGCTCTTGACCAGGAAAAATGTTGATAGTGGGGCGCTGGTGGAGGTGCAGAGCGTCGTCATGGAATTCTCGGGCTTAAGGGCCTTAGACGATGTAAGTCTACAAGTATTCCCAGGCACTATTACTGGTCTAGTGGGGCCTAATGGTTCTGGTAAAAGTACTTTGGTCAACGTGATCAGTGGAATATATAAGCCCAGCGCAGGTGCGGTACGTTTTAAAGGCCAGACAGTCAGCGGATGGCCAACCCACAAAGTGGCTAGCCTGGGGGTTACGCGCACATTTCAAGATCCTCGAAATGTGCCGAGTTTAACTGTGCGTGAGAACATTCTTATGGGAGCGCATAGATTATACAAACATAGCGCTTTTGCTGCCTCTATCAATAGCCGTGCCGCTGAAAGGGAAGAGACTAAATTCTTGGGCCGAGTACACGCACTTATGCTGGAAGCTGATCTATTGCAACATGCTGACGACGCAGTAGGCAGCTTGCCATATGGCATACAGCGGTTAGTAGAAGTGGCTCGAGCACTTGCCAGCGACCCAGAGCTTCTTATGTTAGATGAACCTGCCGCTGGTCTCTCTGAACAAGAGTCAGAGCGTCTGATTGCTATGATACGTTTAGCTAAAGATCATGGCGTTGGAATCATATTGATCGACCATCACATGGACTTTCTGGAACAACTTGTGGATGAAGTAATTACTTTCGACGCTGGTCATGAAATTTATCGAGGTGATATGGCCGGTATGCGGGCAGATCTTGCTGTCGTAGAAGCATACTTGGGTAAGGAGGAAAACCATGCTTGAGCTGCATAATCTGTCAGTAAGTTATGGTGCTATCGATGCGGTGAAATCAGTTAGTTTAACTGCCAAACGTGGCGTTATAACCGCATTAATCGGTGCGAATGGTGCGGGTAAATCCTCATTGCTTAAATCCATATCTGGCTTAGTAGCCCCCGAACAGGGGCAAGTGATGCTAGACGGTAATGACTTAGCAAAAATCGGACCTCATGAGCGTGCGCGTTTAGGGATCGCTCATGCCCTAGAGGGTCGGCGAATCTTTCATCAACACACGGTTGAAGAAAATCTTATTACTGCATGGCACTTCCGTAAACCTAAGGGGAATTTTAAGGCTGCTCAAGAGCAAGTCTATTCAAATTTTCCAATCCTTCATGAGCGACGCCGTACCAAAGCTGGCACGTTGAGTGGTGGCCAACAACAGATGCTAATTCTCTCTATGGCCACGCTTCATAAACCAACGCTAGTGTTGCTGGATGAGCCTTCCCTAGGGTTGGCTCCCATCGTAATTACCCAGATTTATGATTTTATTCGGCGCTATGCAGCGGAGGGTGAACGAGTAGTTTTGATTAGCGAACAGATGGCTACCCTTGCTCTCAACGTGGCAGATTATGGTCATGTCTTGAGACAAGGGGTGCTGGTGCAGTCGGGTACAGCCGAGCAGCTTAAAGGCGCTGGGTTAACTAACGCTTATTTGGGCTAAAGAGGAAACCATGGAAAAGACTGTACATGCCGGGCTATTAGTACTGGGCGGCGGCCCTGGAGGATATACGGCGGCCTTCCGGGCTGCCGACCTGGGGTTAGACGTTGTGCTTGTAGAGCGCGACCCCTACTTGGGTGGGGTATGTTTGAATGTAGGGTGTATTCCTTCAAAAACGTTGCTGCATGCTGCCCTTGTTCTGAAGCAAGCGCGAGAGATTTCAGATCATGGGATTAGTTTCAGTGAACCGAGGATAGAGCTTACCAAATTGCGTAGCTGGAAAGACTCAGTGGTAAGTAAACTTACTCAAGGCTTGGCTGGCCTTGCCCGCCAAAGGAGTGTGAGAGTACTCCAAGGAGAAGGGAAGTTCGTTGGTTCACATGAACTGAGGTTAACAGGGCCAGAGGGGGAACAAAGAATATTATTCGAGCAGGCTATCATCGCAGCTGGATCGCATCCGGTACGACTGCCTATGCTGCCATCTGACCCGCGAATTATGGATTCAACATCAGCTTTAAATTTGGAAGATATACCCAAGCGTTTGTTAGTTCTGGGTGGCGGAATCATCGGACTAGAAATGGCTGAGATTTACTCTTCGCTTGGCAGTCAAGTTACTATTGTCGAACGGACTGATGGCCTATTACCTGGTTGTGACCGAGATTTAGTAAAGCCCCTGAAAGCGGAGGTGTGCAAACGTTATGAGGCGGTGCTAACCAAAACAGAAGTAACCGCCGTTGTGGCGGAAGCTCAAGGCTTGCGAGTGAGCTTCAACAATAGTCAAGAGTCCGCTTATTACGATAAGCTACTCTGTGCCGTAGGACGTGCTCCAAACGGAAACGCTTTGAATGCCGAAAAAGCTGGTTTTTTAGTTGATACCGAAGGTTTTATTAAGGTAGACGAGTTTCAACGTACCACGGTGAAGCATATATATGCCATTGGGGATGTAGTTGGTAATCCAATGCTTGCTCACAAGGCTACTTATGAAGGTAAAGTTGCTGCAGAAGTAGCTGCTGGATACAAAGTGGCTAACGATGCGAAGGTGATACCCTCCGTAGCTTATACCCACCCCGAGGTTGCTTGGGTAGGACTTACCGAAACTCAAGCCCGTGTAACTGGTAGACAATATATAAAAGCTAGCTTCCCGTGGTTAGCCAGTGGACGGGCGCGCACATTTGGTGCTGAACAAGGGTTGAGCAAGCTTCTGGTAGATCCAGATACGGGCGTAATTATTGGTGCCGGAATTGTGGGAGCTAATGCCGGGGAGCTAATTTCCGAAGCTGCACTAGCTATCGAGTTAGGTTTAGAGCCCTCAGAAATAGCCCTAACCATTCATCCTCACCCAACATTGTCTGAAACTGTAGCATTTGCGGCAGAAGCTTATGACGGCACTCTCACGGAACTGTATTTAGATAAGCTTAGCATTTAGCATTGGCCTGATATTATTACATGCATTATCTGGTAGAATGTTTGAATGTATAGTAGAAAAAGCCTGTGACGGGCGCATTGCTACAGGAATTTTGCTTGTGACGACCTGGAATAATTCTGTTCTCAATAAGAGCGAACTGCGTTTAGCTAAGCGGGAAGCCTTATTGCGTGAAGCAGTAACTGCATTTAATCAAAGAGGCTTTCATGCAACTTCGATGGAGGATATTGGTAAGAGCTTAGGCGTTACTAAGGCAGCTCTATACTATTACTTTCCCAATAAACAGGCGCTGCTTGCCGCTGCCTTCGACCATGTATTAGAAGTGGCTTTTGAAAGCCTGGAGGCTGCAATAAAGGCTGGTGGTACAGGTTACGAGAAACTTAAAGCCACTATTCGAGGATATTTGCGCGAAACACTTTGCGAGCTTAACCGTTGCGTCGTTCTCACCGAAGAGCATGCGCTTATACCCAAGCAGCGTGAGGTGATTTTCGAAAAACGTGACCGTTTTGAAGCTGGCTTGCGAGAACTTGTTCGTGAAGGTATCGCTGATGGAAGTATTGTTCCTTGTGATCCGAAACTGGCCATCTTTACTATTTTTGGTGCGGTTAACTGGGTGCCGAAGTGGTTTTCTTCCGAGGGAACATGGAGCAGTACTCAGTTAGCCGAAGCAATGGCTGAGCTTGTTTGCCGTTCTATCGCAGCCCAGCCGGTACCTAATCTTATAGATGATGTTTCAACTGGCTAATTCCAATACAGATAAGTGGTTATGCAAAAGTTATCGAGTTACTTTTTCCGTAATTATCACATACGTTTTTGACCGCTTCACAGAGCTTGTCGAACGAACTGTAGGCTGTCAGCGGTAACCACTTGTATTTGATTTCACGCCAAAGAATTTCGATCAGGTTCAGCTCCGGCGAATAAGGCGACAGATATACCAGATGAATGCGGTGTGCCATCCAATCGATGATTTTGCGCTGGAAAGCTTTGGAACGGTGCATTTTGGCATTGTCCAGTACAACGACGGCGAAGGCGTCAGGACTTTTCTGTGCCGCGAGCTGATCGAACGCTTCTATAACGGTCTCTGTCTTCACTGACTCGGTTGTCATACGATGGAAAAAGCTACCTTTCCTGGTGAGAAAGCCCAGCACATTGAGCCGCTTGCTACGTGAATAGGCGGTCACTTCCCAAGGCTTACCTACCGGGCTCCATGCATAGGGAAGTGATGATGATTGAGAGAAGCCAGCTTCATCAAAGAAGTAAAGATCACACTCGCCATTGTCTTCCCATTCCTTCAAAGCATTGATCAAGCCTTGTGTACGACGAAAATCCGTTTCGTCACGCAGCGCAGTCAATGAGCGGCGTACCCGCTTACAACTGTTGCCGTTTTTTTTAATGCACGACGTAACGTGTCCTGGCTGACGACTTTACCTGTCTTATCCTGAAACTTAGCATGGAGGACAGGTAATTGATGCGGGTGCTCTTCAACAAGTTGCTGTAACACAGCAAGCTCGCTTTCGTTGAGAAGGCTAGGTCGTCCTTCACGGGGTTTATCTTGAAGGCCTTCAATACCGTCTTTTTCCCATTGGGATAACCAAGTAGACACCGTATCGCGTTTAACCCCGAGGATGTCGCGAATCTGGTTAATCGTATGGCCTTTGTGGCTGAGCAAGATGGCGTGGGCTCTGCGGCGTAGTGCTCTCTTTTCACCATGCTGGTAGGCGTCATTAACGATAGGTTGCTGGTCGGGCGTCAAAGAAATGAAGCGCAAGCGACGAGACATGGTGCATCTCCCTTGTTATAAGCCTCGCTTTATACACCATAACTTATGCGGATTCACTTAATATGATCTGGTACCAAGTGGGGGAACTACCTGTTCGATTAATATTAGTGATGTGCGTTGACTGAGTATTTCGTTCTGTGGCAAGCAACCTAAAGCCGATAGAATACGTTTGGTACATCCAATGTTTCTTGTGTCACTGCTCATCATATAAAACCAAGATGTTCGCTTCAAAATAGGCTGAACATGTCTCGACTTGATGCTAAGTGTACGAAATAAGGCCTAATTGCTATAGCAAAAAAGTGTAATCTGCCCAATCCTGCATCATTGTTCGGCGTTTTTCAAAAAGGTCTCCTCGACGATAGGCGGCCTCTACTTTATTCTCAATCGCATGAGCCAGCGCCATTTCAGCTACATCCCTTGGATAACTGGTTACCTCTCCCGTCCAGTCGCGGAAGCTTGAGCGAAAGCCTTGCTTGGTTGATCTCCCAGCGAGGCATTATAGAGGTTGCGTCTTTGTAGAGGTCATAGGTTTCGTCCAAAGCCTTTGTAAAGGCATACACTTCATCGGCCCCTTTGTTGGGTGTCGTAACAATCAAGGGATACTTATAGGCCATGGTGTGGACTGGGTTGTCTTCCGTAATACCAGCTCCCACTGTTTCTTCGAAGGGGTCGAAAAAAGGAGCTACGTTACGAATTCGCTCCCAAGCTTCTTCATCATCAGGAGGTATACCCACCCAATGAATACCTCTCGGCGACTGCTCCAACTCATAAAGTTGACTAGTAGTCGTTAAGGCACAGGTCGCATCTGACTCATTTTGAGCCATAGAGCTCATGGCGGCACCGTATGAGGGAAACATTATCACCTCGACATCATCTCGAGTCAGGCCGCCTGCCGCGAGCAGAGCATCACATTTTACACTGGTAGACGGATTACCAGCTGCATAGGCGATACGTTTTCCCGCCGCATCAGCAATCTCACGGATTCCCGCGTCAGCTGCCGTTGGCATTGCAAAGGATGATGGGCGGCCAGCTATGACTCGCAGGTCCTGAGGGCCCCAGCGGCGAGACGCAAATTCATGCGTACCCTCTGTAGCGAAGTAAGTTTCAGTAGCAAGAAATCCAAAATCGGCTCGACTCTGCACAACCGGCTGTATACGGCCAATAGCGGAGCCGGAGGGCTGGATTCGTACCCGAGTATCGAACTGGCGACCAAAGGCATCAGCAATAGCTGAAGCTTCTGAATAGCCTGCTGAGCCAACATCGTAGGAAGTCCATATCATAGTTGGCGGCAGCTCTTGCGCGCTAACAGAAAAAGCAGTTGATACCATTCCGGCGATCGCAAAACAAGTGAAATAGCGTTTTGTTGTAAGCATTGTTATTACTCCTTAACTCATTAGAAATGCTGACTTTGAGCATTGTTGTTATGTGTTGTGGCACTATTTAAAGGCATTGGATTGACTTATATTCCAGGAACTCTTCAAGCCCATATCGTCCTAGCTCGCGGCCATGTCCTGATTGCTTGAAGCCGCCAAAAGGGGCGTAGATATTAAATGGAGCTCCATTAATATCGACTTGACCTACTCGGAGCTTCCTGGCAACTGACATTGCACGTTCTTCACTAGCGGACCAGACTGCCCCAGCTAATCCATAGGGAGTATCGTTTGCGATTTTTATAGCCTCGTTCTCGTCGTGATAAATCATGATGGAGAGTACGGGGCCGAATACCTCCTCTTGTCCAATTGTTGAATGTGGATTAACACGACCGAATATCGTGGGCTGCACGTAATAGCCGTGGGGGAGGTTGCGAGGAGGTTCGACTCCACCAATAAGGAGATCTGCTCCTTCTTTTATTCCGGTTTGGATGTAAGCCTGTACACGCTCTTGCTGAGATTTAGACGCTACCGGACCAAGCTTACCCGCATCGCTTAGAGGGTCACCGAGAGTGAAAGTGGAGGCGACTTCCTTCGCCATCTCAGCAGCTTCTTCATAGCGATGTTCGGGAACCAGCATACGAGTAATTGCGTTACAGTTCTGGCCTGAGTTAAGAAAGCAGTTGTTAACAGTTGCTTTTACTGCTTTTGGAAAATCACTATCTTCCAGCAAGATAGCTGCCGACTTCCCCCCTAGCTCTAGTGAGACTCGCTTAATTGAGTCGGAAGCAAGTACCGATATGCGTTTGCCTGCGGTGGTCGATCCGGTGAAAGAAATCATATCTACGTCTGGATGGGTGACTATAGATTCGCCAGCACCCTTACCGTCACCAGTAACGAGGTTAAATACCCCTTTTGGCAGACCAGCATCATGAATGACCTCAGCAAGAATAAAGGCACTTAACGGTGCTATTTCCGAGGGCTTTAGTATTACGCTACAGCCAGCGGCAAGAGCCGCCGCTACCTTAGCCGCAGTTTGGTGAAGGGGGTAGTTCCAAGGAGTAATGCAACCCACCACGCCAACTGGCTCTCGAGTGACTATTGAGTTGCCTACTGTTTCTTCGAAAGAAAATTCGGCAAGAAGGTTGGTATACATCTCAAAGCTGGCAATGGGGAGGCTAGCTTGGATTCGGGTTGCCATCTTGAGTGGCATACCCATCTCAGCAGAAATTGAACCGCCCCGGCTTTACCGGAGACTCCATATCTTGAGAGGATGGAGTTATGAACTCACCAAAACGATATTCCCCAGAAGTCCGGGAGCGAGCTGTTCGATTAGTCCTTGAACAGCAAGGCGAATACCCGTCCAAGTGGGCGGCGATCTGCTCCATTGCCAGCAAGTTCGGCTGTATGAA
>AXCI01002910.1_pt1 | contig 44733 bp, 45 predicted proteins | sample 182571 | NCBI WGS metagenome assembly AXCI01 (sample SAMN02359225, study PRJNA218796) | groundwater metagenome | isolation source: Mt. Simon Sandstone pore water sample D5872 at 1.8km depth, Illinois-Basin... | place: USA: Decatur, Illinois | collected 2009-05 | reverse complement strand
GAGTAATTCGAGGGTCTCCATGGGAATGCTCTCCAGTTCGTTTTTGTTCACACCTGAGTATTTACCCTAACTCAGGGTCCTGAGTCAGCTCGCCTAAATGGCGATGCCACCCCACGATTCTAGACAGTTTTTTGACCCCGCCCAAAAAAAACGCATTAAAAACTAACCAGCAGCAAGCTGCGTCAGCTCATCATACAGTGCCTTGGGAAAGCTCAAGCCATTGACTCGACTTCGCTCCCTCGCCTCAAAGCGGCGCTGGGAAGGCAAGCGCGCACCTTGGCCCAGAATGCCTTCGAAAAGGACTTCAGCGTGTTTGAGGTGGCTCTCTGCGTCCTTGCCCAAAAAAGCCTCAGGCGACATGGCAATAATCAACTCGCCATGAAAAGGCTTGCCGGTTTTCTCAGCATTCGCGGCCTGGGTTTCGTGGCCTAGCAAATCGCCAATCAGCGGGCCCGCTAAAAGCTCGACCATGGTGGAAAGCGCGGAGCCTTTATAGCTACCAAAGGGCAGCATAGCGCCAGCGAGTGCCGCCACTGGATCTTTCGTCGAGTTACCCTCGCTATCAATCGCCCACCCTTCGGGGATCGATTTGCCCGCTCGCCGATGTAGCTCTATCTCGCCACGGGCGACCACGCTGGTGGCAAAATCAAACGTATAAGGTGTACTCCCTGGGCGTGGCCAAGAGAAAGCGATGGGATTGGTGCCAAAAAGGGGCGAAGTACCACCCGCCGGGGCCACAAAAGCGTGACTGGGCGTCATGGCCAATGCCACCAACCCTTCTGCTGAAAGCGCTTCCACCTCAGACCACAGCACTGAAAAGTGGAAGCTGTTATTAATCGCAAGCGCCGCAATTCCGCTACGTTTAGCCTTCTCAATCAAATGCGGCTTACCCATTTCAAACGATAGCAGCGAGCAGCCCTTATTCGCATTCACTTTGACGACACTGGTTGCTTGGTCAGTGAACGTTGGCTCGGCTTGGGTATCAACACCGCCGTTTAAGGCGGTTTGGACACAGCCAATGAGCCGGTATAAACCGTGGGAATGGCACTCATCCCGCTGGGCCGCCACAACGCTGCGTGTTATCGCGTCGGCGTGGGCCTGACTATAGCCGTTATGGGTAAGCACCTTGTTACTCAGCGCTTCAGCTTGTTGTAGAGAAATAGTAATATCATCACTCATGGAATCACCTAAAATACTCTTTTTATTAATTATTTATTCAAAACCGTCTTTAAAAAAGGCACTAAAAAAGCAGGCAAACAATGCCTGCTTTTGAACTGCAATAGTGGCAGCTGTGTTTTAAAGTTCGCGCTTACCGTCAACTAATCGCGACACCTTCAGCGGGTTGCCCTCTTTAAGCGCATCGGGCAGCAAGCCTTCAGGCAGAGACTGGTAGCAAACTGGCCGTAAGAAGCGGTGGATGGCCGCCGTCCCTACCGAGGTCGTGCGTGAATCAGAGGTAGCCGGGAACGGGCCGCCGTGCACCATGGCGTGGCACACCTCAACACCGGTGGGCCAACCATTGGCAAGAATACGCCCTGCTTTACGCTCTAAGGTGGGCAGCAGCGCTTTAGCGGCCTCCAGGTCGGCATCATCCATATGCAGCGTGACGGTGAGCTGACCTTCTAGCTGCTCAGCAACACGTTTCACTTCCGCCTCATCTGCGCACTCAACCACCAGCGAGGTGGCACCGAACACTTCCGCTTGCAGCGCTTCAGACGCAAGGAAATCGCTCGCTGATGCAGCAAATAGGCCCGTTTGGCACTGATAGTCACTGCCGGTTTGGCCACGAGCAATTTCACGCACTTTATCAGCAGCGCTCAGGCTGGAAACTCCCTCTTGATAGGCACGATGAATGCCTGGCGTCAGCATGGTCTGTGCGCCGCTGGCTTCCACCGCACCGCGTGCCGCTTCAATAAAGGCATCCAGCTCAGGGCCTTTTACCGCAATCACCAGGCCAGGGTTGGTGCAGAACTGGCCCGCGCCCATATTGAGCGAACCGACAAAGGCTTCACCCAGCGCTGTACCACGCGCTTTCAGAGCAGCCGGTAGCAAGAAAACAGGGTTAATGCTGCTCATCTCGGCGTAGACCGGGATCGGCTGGGGACGTGCTTGGGCGGTTTTCATCAGCGCCATACCGCCACTGCGCGAGCCGGTGAAACCAACGGCTTGAATGCGCGGGTCATCAGCTAGCGCCTGGCCGATCTCGTTACCGGCACCAAACAGCAGCGAGAACACGCCTTCCGGTAAGTTGCAGGCTTTCACGGCTTTTTGAATCGCCTGCCCGACTAGCTCAGAGGTACCCGGGTGCGCCGAGTGGCCTTTCACCACGACCGGACAGCCAGCGGCCAGGGCTGAAGCGGTATCGCCACCCGCTACCGAGAATGCCAGCGGGAAGTTGCTGGCGCCGAAAACGGCCACAGGGCCTAATGCGATATGGCGCTGACGCAGATCCGCACGTGGCAAAGGCTGACGCTCTGGCATGGCCGGGTCAATACGAACATCCAACCACTCACCGGCGCGGACAACAGAGGCAAACAGGCGTAGCTGCCCGCAGGTTCTGCCCCGCTCGCCCTCGATACGCGCCTGAGGAAGGCCCGTTTCGGCCATGGCGCGCTCAATTAGCTCACCACCAATCGCTTCAATTTCACTAGCAATGGTTTCTAAAAAGGTCGCCCGCTCTTCGAGGGACGTTTCGCGATAGGTGGCATAGGCCGTTTCAGCCAGCTCGCAGGCTTGCTCAACGTGTGCCCGGCTGCCGCCAATATAGATGGGCTCTAGCTTTTCGCCAGTGGCGGGGTTAACCGCTTGAATGTTGGCTTGAGTTCCGGTCACTGCTTGTTGACCGATTAGCATTTCGCCTCGAATCGTCATAGGTCGCTCCTTATCTTGTCAGTGATGTCACTGGTCGCGATGCTACTGGTCACGGTATTGAGCATAAGTATTGCGCGCCCGGTTAAGGTGCTGATACATCGTTTCGCGGGCAGCTTGAGCATCGCGGGAAAGAATAGCTTCAAGGATATACGTGTGCTCTTCCTGAACGCGCTCTAAATAGCGCTCTGAAGAGATCGGGTTAATATCGATACTCAGCAGTTTGGCGCGGGGAATCACGCTCTGGCTCCACTGCTTGTAAAAAGATTGGAAAAAGGGATTTTTGGTCGCGGTGGCAATCGCAAAATGGAATAGATAATCCTCTTCCCTGGCCTGGGTTTTGGCGGCAAACGCATTACTAAAAGCGAGATGCTGCGCTTCAAGCCGCTGCCGATCCTCATCGTCATGGCGTAAGGCTGCTAATTCGGCCGCCGCAGGCTCTAAGGTTAGCCGCAGTTCCAGCAGGTGCAAGATATCTTCCACAGTTGTCGGGTTAATACGCTCTGCAGGACGCGCATCTACTTTGGAAGAGCGTAGCACCGAGGTGCCTACGCCTCGCCGGGTTTCCACTAACCCTAGGGACTTAAGGTGGGTAATCGCCTCACGGATCACTGTGCGGCTAACCCCAAAGGAGTCACACAGGCTATTCTCAGTAGGTAGCTTCTCACCCACCGCGACTTTTCCCTGGGTGATTAACGCTTCCAATTGGTCGGCCACGTGCACGGACAAGCTTCCTTGCTGCGTCACTTTACTTACTTGAAGCGGTTTTAAGGCAGAAGCCGTTGCGCTAGGTTTGGCCATGAAAGCAATCCTTCAATAATGTCCAAGTTGTATTATATCGTACAACTTAGGTCTTATAAGTGCCATCAAACGTCGTCAGGGTGACCTGATTTGGTGAATTTACCGCCTTGATAGCGCACGGCCAAATCACTGCTATCAATATCAAAATCCAACGCTTCCGTTTCTTCCCGCCATGGCTCAGAGCTATCTTGTGGCGCCCAGCCTAAGAAACCAGCACGTGAATTATCCCACCATTTTTCTGTATTATTCGATGCGCCATACACCACCGTATACCCTAAACGCGGTGTCACAAACGCACGCTGCAATAAACTAACAAAATCCGCCAGACTCAACCATGTCGCCATCATACGGGTATCAGCAGGCTTATCGAAGCAAGAACCGATTCTGACGCTGAGTGTTTCTACGCCAAATTTATCGTGGTACAGGCTGGCAAGATTTTCGCCAAAGCACTTTGAAACGCCATACAGTGAATCGGGCTTTTGAACCACTTGGTTATCTATTAGCTGATTGCGCTCGTAAAAGCCGATGGTGTGATTGGAACTGGCAAATACGATGCGTGATTTACCCTGCTTGCGGGCTGCCTCATACAGGTGATAGGTACCCAGGATGTTGGCCTGTAAAATGGCTTCCCAAGGGCTCTCTACCGACATACCACCAAGGTGAACAATACCATCGCAATCGCGCACTAACTCGGTCACAGCCTGCATATCGCTTAGATCGGCTTGAATTAACTCCTCGCCCTCATCCGCGGTGCCTAAATCTGCAATATCTGACAGGCGAACATGCTTAGCGAGTTTGGATAGATGAGGTCGCAAGCTTTTGCCCAAGCCTCCAGCCGCACCGGTAACTAAAATTCGATTTAACATATGGATTCCTTACTATTTGGTAAAATTATGGACAGGCTTAGAAGCCGTACAACGCGGCAGGGTTATCCACCAGGATCTTTTGACGGGTGGTCTCATCTGCCCACTGCAGCAACACATCCAGCTGTTCGGCATCATCGGGATATTGCTCACGCGGAACTCCGACATGAGGCCAGTTCGTGCCCCAGATAACCCGCTCAGGCGCATGCTCAATAAGTCGCTTTGCGATAGGGCCGACATCGGAATACGCGGGCCCGCCGGTTAGGCTAGCTTCATAACCCGCACAGATTTTTATCCATGCATTACCACGATCCAGCAAGCTAAGAAGCTGGTCAACGCGGTGGTCATCAGCGGCCACCGGCGGCATAAACTTACCGATATGATCGATGATGTAATCGGTTTTGATTGCTTTCAGCGTGGCCATATAGTCGTCAACCTCACGACCATTAAACTGCACCATTAAGTGCCAGCCGAAGGCTTTGATCCGTGCTTCCACCTCTGCTAACCGATCCATCCCTACCGCGCCGCCGGGCAACTGCATAATTCGCGCCCCACGTGCCCCTTGGGCGTGAAACGCCTCAATCTGGGCTTCGTCAGCATCCGGCGCTACCGCCACAATCGCACGGGCATTTTCCTGCCCTATTTCCGCCACGCCTTGTAATATCGCGCGGTTGTCAAACTGGTAGGCATTGGGTTGCGTCACCACAACGCGCTCCAGCGAGAGCCACTTTTGCAGCCGGCGGTAGTCATCGACCGTTGCCAGCTCAGGGATTTTAGGGCCACCCGGCTGCGCTTCAAAGCCCGGCAGATATAGGTGAACGTGGCAATCAGTTGCCCCTGCAGGCGCTTTCAACGTTGGCGGCGTTCCGGTTAATGGTCGTGTATTAATTGGAATAGACACGGTTATTTGTCCCTAAGTGCGTATGTGGATAGCGCATCGCGGTTAATTTCAATACCCAGCCCTGGGCCATCGGGAATTGTCATCACGCCCTGGTGATGTTCCAAGGGCGTTTGCACGACGGCCTGACGGAAAGGGTTTTCAGTACGATCAAACTCCATGATCGGTTCGATCGGCTTGCGACGTGGCGGGTTGGGCGGCAACGCGGCCATGAACTGCAGGCTTGCCGCTAGACATACGGCTGTACCCCACACATGAGGTACCAAGCGCACGCCGTGCATGGCCGCCATATCGGCGACTCGACGCATTTCGCTAAACCCACCGACACCACAGATATCCGGTTGCACAATATCTACTGCGCGGCGAGCCAACGGCTCGTGCATGGCATAGCGCCCGTGCCAGTTTTCACCGCTGGCGATAGGGATGGGCTGGCCAGCGCGAACGGCTTCGTAGGTAGAAATTTGCTCTGGCAGAACAGGTTCTTCAAACCAGTCGATACCAAAGGGGGCGGCACGCTGGCCTAGTTCGATCGCTTCTAGATAGTCATAGCCGTGGTTGGCATCAATCATCATGCGCATATCAGGGCCAATGGCATCTCGCACGGCGGCAATCACTTCCAGATCCTCTTCGACATCAAAGCCGATTTTGATCTTCACCGCATGAAAGCCATCGCGGCGATAGCCTGCCACCTCAGCGGCTATGTCGGTTACCCGGTCAACACCTGCCCGAGCGAACGAACCGGTGGCGTATGCACGCACGCTGTCACGGAAGCGGCCACCCAGTAGCGTTGAGATTGGCACGCCAAAGCGCTTGCCTTTGATATCCCACAACGCGATATCAATACCGCTTAATGCCGTGACCGTTAAACCGCGCTGACCTTGGTCGCGTAAACGGTTATAAAGCGTTAGCCAAACTTTTTCCGTTTGCAGCGGATCTTCGCCTATTAATGATTGGGCGTAGACCTCCACAATGGCGGCATTGGGCTTAGCAGGCCCTAAACACTCCCCCCAGCCAATGGTGCCATCATCACAGATGATCTCAACTAGGCAGTGCTGGCGACGTGAGAAGTGCATAGAGGCACTCTCAAATGCCGTCTCAAGTTGGTAATCGAGTATATGCGTGTTTACAGCAACAACTTTCATAATCGATCTATCCTTTTTAGCAGCTTTTTGAAAGCGCACCTATTGGAAAAAGCCGGGCAAAGTCAATGAGATGGCGGGAACATAAGTCACCAGCATCAAGGCTGCAAACAGTGCTAAGAAGAACGGCCAAATAGTGCGTACTGCTTCCTCGATTTTAATTTTGCCAATGACACAGCCCACAAATAGGCACGCACCTACCGGAGGTGTACACAGGCCTAGCCCCAAATTCATCATCATAATGATGCCGAACTGAATGGGATCCATGCCGAACTGCATGGCCACAGGTAGGAAAATAGGTGTGCAGATAAGGATTAACGCCGCCATATCCATAATCATGCCAAGAATCAAAAGGATGATATTAAGCATGAGGAAAATAACGACCGGCTTATCGGAAATAGCCATCAAGCCCGTGGTCAGCATTTCGGGGACATTATAGAGGGCAAGTAGATAAGAGAAGGCCGATGCACAGCCGACTAAAATCATCACTAGCGAGGTGGTTTTTACCGCCTGAACAACAGCGGCCTTGAAAGAGGCCCAGGTCAGTTCTCGGTAAACCAGTCCAGTTACAATAATGGCGTAGATAGCACCGAAGGCGCCTGACTCTGTCACGGTTAGAATGCCCGAAAGCACACCCCCGACAATAATAATCGCGGTCATGAGGCCAGGCAGAGAAGCGATAAAACTGATCATCAACGCATACCAGCCAGGGAAGGCCTCCCCCTTATAACCGCGCTTCACCGCTACAACATAAGCAGCGACGGCTAAGCTGACACACATCAATATGCCTGGAACAATACCGGCTATAAACAGTTGGGTAACGGAGATGCCTCCGCCTGCTGCAACTGCATACAGAATCATGTTGTGGCTAGGTGGGATGACGACGCCTGCGATCGATGATGTCACGGTGACATTGACGGCATAGTCGGCGTCATACCCTTTCTCTTTCATTACCGGAATTAGAATAGAACCTAACGCTGAGGTGTCTGCTACTGCCGAACCCGAGATTCCTCCGAACAGCATGGAGGAGAAGATATTCACCATACCCAAACCACCGCGCACCTTACCTACCATCGCTGAGGCTAAACGTACAAGGCGGGTAGATATACCACCGTGCATCATTAACTCACCGGCAAATATAAAGAAGGGAATAGCGAGCAGCGAAAAAACAGAAATACCAGAAAGAATGCGCTGAAAGGCAACAAACAGTGGTAAGCCTTCATAAAGAAACGTTACAACGGCCGCTAACCCAACAGCAAAAGCCACCGGTGCGCCCACTAAAAGGCCCAGAAAAAATATCCCGAAAAGAATAATAAGACCCATCGATTATACCCTCTTTACTTTTCGAGTTAGTAAGCGCTGCGCTATATCAGCCGATGAAAACAGCATGATTAACACACCACATATCACCAGGGGAGCCGCACGCCAACTTTCTGAGAGTCCTATCATGGGGATGGCTCGCTCCAAGTTAATCATTACCAGTTTCCAACCTTGGAAAGCCATAAAGCCGCCAAAAAAGAAGATAAAAAGATCAGAAATATGGTGCATTATGTCGCGTATAGGGCCAGAAAAGCTTTCGCGAACAAAATCTATATTGAGATGGCTGTGGTGTCTTACGCCAGCCGCTGCACCTAAGCAGGTAATATAAACAACCAGCACTAGAGATGTCTGTTCAACCCAGGTTGGCGTATTGTTTAATATATACCGGCCAAAGACTAACCATCCAAATGTAACAATAAGCGCTACTAATAAAATGCCCGCAACCAAAATGCATAATGCGGCAGCACTGTCTAGAATTCGATTCAGCGAGCTGCTCTCTGTTGCGTCTTCTTTATCGACTGAGGGTTCAAGTTCGATACTCACGGCACATATCCTTTTCAACTTCCGGCAGCACTAACTGCCGGAAGCGTGTGGAGGTAGAATTACTCGGTGGCGCGAATTTCCTCGATCAGCTCACCCGTGCCTGGATTGTTAGCAATAAACTCTTCATACATAGGCTCCATAAGCGCTTGGAAGGCTGCTTTGTCGTCAACTTCGTTAATCTGCACGCCGTGATCAAGCACTATCTGACGACTCTCTTCGGAACTTTCCACCCATAGCTCACGCTGGCGCACTGAGGCTTCTTCGCCTATTTCACGAATGATCTCTTGATCTTCTGCTGAGAGTTCGTCCCAGCTAGCTTTCGCCACACACAAACACTCAGGAATAATTAAGTGTTCAGTCAGTGAGAAGTAATCCGTCGTTTCATAGTGGTTACTTGACTCAAAAGAGGGGTAGTTATTTTCTGCCCCATCCAGCACGCCAGTGGTTAAACTTTGATACACCTCACCATAAGACATAGGAGTGGCGTTACCGCCCATTGCCTCAATCATGTCGACATAAAGATCGTTATTCATGACTCGAATCTTTAAGCCTTCCACATCCTCCGGCGTTTTGATGGGCCGCTCAGTGTTGTAAATACTTCTTGCACCTGAATCAAACCAGGATAAAACCACCAGCCCTTTTGCTTCTAAAGCGTCAGCGAAGCGTTCACCAATTTCGCCATCCATTACCGTATGCATGTGTTCAACGTTATTGAACAGAAAAGGTAATGAGAACACATTGGTTTCTGCGACGATGGGCCCCATGGGTCCCATATTAAAATTGGCAAAGTCCAATGCCCCGTTGCGGGTCTGCTCAATAGCATCCGACTGGTCGCCCAGTACCGCATTGTTATAAACACGTGGGGTAATGCGTCCTTCCGTTTGCTCAGCTACCGCTTCTGCAAACTCTTCCATTGCCACTGAATTGGGGTAACCATCAGGGTGAATATTCCAGCCACGCCAGTTATCCGCTTGAGCAGGCATTGCAAAGGCCATGAGTGCCATTACGCTAACGGTAGGCAGCATCGCTTTTAAAGAGTGAGACTTTAAAGAACGGGGTTCCAAAAAAGCTGGTTTTCATAGCGCTGGCGCTCATGAAGTTATTATGTGTGCGCATGTGTAATATCCTCTTATTATTGGTAATTACATACTAACTATTAGTGATAGTTAGTAGTGGGTTAATACTTCTTGGCTACTTTGATAAGCGCTTCAAGTTGTTGGCACTCATCTTTGGTTGGCATTGACAGAGGCGCGCGAACGCTGCCTGCTGGGCGGCCAATAAGCTCAGCACCTGCTTTGATCAGGCTAACGGCGTAGCCCGCTTTTCGATCCCTGAGATCTACAAAAGGAATGAAAAAGTCGTTGGTGATCTGTTTCACAACGTCTTTATTGCCTTTGCGTAACTCCTTATAAAACGTCACAGCCATTTCCGGTACAAAGTTGAAAACGGCAGAGGAGTATGTGTTCACTCCAATGGAGACATAGGCTTCAGCAAAAATTTCAGCCGTCGGTACGCCACCGATATAAACTAAGCGGTCTCCTACGGTTTTGACGATTTTGTTTAACGCTTGAATATCGCCTTTACCATCTTTAAGACCGACTAAATTAGGACATAGGTCAGCGAGCTCCTGAACAGAAGGCGCCGTCAAGATGCCGTTCCCGCGATTGTAATAAATCACGTTCACTGACGTAGCATCACAAATCTGACGAGCATACTCGACCAATCCATCTTGCGGGCACTCAGTGAGATACGGCGGCATTAAGAGAATGCCATCAGCACCCGCCTCTTCAGCAGCTTTTGCAAACGCAGTGCCTGTTGCCACGCTTAGCCCAGCACTGGCAATAACCGGTAAGCGCCCATCAATGACCTCGACCGCTACGCGAACAATCCGACGATACTCTTCCAGCGAAAGACTGAAGAACTCCCCTGTGCCACCCGCGACAAAAACTGCGGAAATTTCATGGCTAATAAACCACTCGAGCCGCTTGCGATAGCTCGCTTCATCGAAGCGGCCCTGATTATCGAAGTCCGTAATCGGGAACGATAACAAGCCATCGCCGATAGCATTGACCACTGCTTCTCTTGAAAATGTCACATTGAACCCTCTTTATAAATGTGTTGGCCAAGACATAAACAGGCAGTAAGAGCTGACCAACATCTTATGTAATACATCATACAACTTAAACGATATGCATCAGCGGAGCATCTCGCAAGCAGAACTAACAAAATTTAAACCAAAGTAGCAGTCGTTCATACACGGCTTCAGCGGATTAGGGCGGGCTTTTTGGGATCAAACTCCCAGCCAGGAATTAAAAACTGCATGGCCATGGCATCATTTCGCTGCGTGGTATCCAACGACTTATAAAGATTGTGTGCCTCCATAAGTTTTTGTTCGTCAAGCTCAACTCCCAGCCCTGGGATAGTGGGCACCTTGAGTTTGCCACCGCGGATGAGCAGAGGTTCTTTCGTGATACGCTGCCCGTCTTGCCAAATCCAGTGGGTGTCAATGGCGGTAATCTCACCCGGACAAGCCGCCGCAACGTGGGTCATCATGGCGAGCGATATATCAAAGTGGTTATTACTGTGAGAGCCCCAGGTCATGCCCCACTCATTGCAAAGCTCACCGACTTTGACCGCACCTTGCATGGTCCAAAAGTGACAATCTGCCAAAGGTATATCGACAGAATTTAGCTGAACGGCATACTGCAGCTGCTTAAAATCTGTCGCAATCATATTGGTAGCGGTGGGTAGTCCGGTGCGCTTCTTGAACTCCGCCATGGTCTCGCGCCCTGAATAACCCTCTTCCTGACCACAGGGATCTTCAGCATAGCTCAGCAGGTGTTTGATAGGCTCCAGTACGCGCACCGCTTCATCGAGTTTCCAGGCACCGTTGGGATCAAGCGTTAATCGTGCATCGGGGAAGGCGTCATGGAGCGCGCGAATGCATTCGGCTTCCTCTTCGCCACGTAATACACCACCTTTTAATTTAAAGTCTTTAAACCCATACCGCTCATAGGCGGCTTTGGCCAAATTAGCCACGGCATCGGGGGTTAGCGCTTCTTGGTAGCGTATTTCGTCCCAGCTATCTTGAGGATTATGCGCTTTAGGGTACGGGAGGTCTGTCTTGGCCGGATCACCCAATAAAAATAGGTAGCCCAATACTTCGACTTCATCACGCTGACGGCCATACTGACCAAGCAGGTCGGCAACGGGTAGATGTAGCGCCTGCCCATAGAGGTCTAATAGTGCCGACTCAATACCGGTGATCACATGCACCGCTACGCGCATATCAAACGTCTGGCGCCCCCGCTCTTCACGTCCGTTCTGAGCTAATCGCAGGCGAACCTGATTTAGAGTGTGCTTGATATTATTGATTGGAGAGCCTTCCACCAGCTCACGGCACTGCTCTAAACCTTTAAGGATGCCGCCACTGGACGGAATCTCACCAACACCTTGATTACCCGCGTCATCTTCAAGGATGACTACACAGCGAATAAACCAGGGGGCGTGGCCGCCACTAAGGTTAAGCAAGAAGCCGTCATAGCCTGCAATTGGAATTACACGCATTGTTTTGATTTTTGGGAACATATGCCTACTACACTGTTAGTTATTGAGCCGACTGACTCTTTATGTAATACATCATACAACTAGAAGGTAAGTAGAGGCGCGTTGGATCACAAGCAAAACCAGCGGAATTTAAACCAAAGTAGCAGTAGCGATCATGCAGCTCACATCGCTATTGGCAGCCCAGGCCTATAGCGATTCTTTTTGAAAACTAAGCGTTTAGATATCTATCACCCAATCCGGCTTAAACAGCACCGGATTAAACTCGTAGGGATAACCGCCAGGATTAGCGATGATGCGAGTGCCATTGCGCAGAATATCCACGGGCTCGTGAACATGTCCATGCACCCATACATCCATCTTGCCCATTAATTGCGGCAGATGGGAGGCAAACGCGGGGGATAACGCATCGCCTATATATTGATCAGGAATGCAGTCATGAAGGGGAGCGTGATGGCTCACCACCACCTTTGGGCCATCAAACGGTTGAGATAGCGCTTCTTCAAGCCAAGTGAGTGCGTCAGCGTGCACCTGCTGGCTCGCTTGGGGTGTGAATGTTACTCCTGGAGAAGTTTGAACGATCTTAAAATCGGGCATGTACTGCAATGCTTTTGATTCGGTATGGGCAGGGTTTTGGGTAGGGTCATTGTCGTAGAGCGCAAAGTCCGTCCACAGTGTTGTGCCATAAAAGCGCGTGCCATTAAGCGTAATAGCACGGTTATCAAGAAGCTCTATATCAAGACGCTCGGCCTCTAGCGCCAGTTCATCACGCAGTAGCGACATGCAAGTGCCATAGAATTCATGATTACCCGGCACATAGATAATCGGGGTATCAGGGAAGCGCCGACGAGCCCAGGTAAGCCCCTCGCACTTGTGGTGAATATCTCCTGCCAGAACCACTACATCGGCATCCACCTCAGGCAACTCACGGTTTCCGTCAAAAAACTCCAGGTGTAAGTCAGACAAAATACGCAGCCGCATAGGCCTCCCCAAAAAACATTACTAAGGTAAATAACACTCAACAAACTGCATTATGCCTGCTGCTGCCATTATGGTGATAAGCCACTCAGCGTTTTAAAAAGTTACTTTTGACCAAATGAACCACTTCATCCATACGCCCACTCAGCACCGCTTTAGCGGAGTAAAGTGCAGTAGAAGCCACTTGTCCTGATTCCACTTTAGGCGGCATGACGAGTTCCATTGGGTTCACAACCACATCCAACAGCGCCGGGCCGGGATATGCCAGCCAGTCGCCAATAGCGTCCTCAAGCTGATCTTCTCGTTCAACGCGCTTACCCCACAGACCCATGGCTTGTGCGACACGCCCAAAATCAGGATTTTCCAGCTCGGTATAGGCATCCAGTAACCCTTCCACTTTCTGCTCCAACTCCACAAAGCTTAACGAGCTGTTGTTATACACCACGATTTTAAGCGGAATACGCCGCTGCACTAGGGTTAACAGGTCGCCCATTAACATGGAGAGCCCGCCATCACCGCACATAGCGATGACCTGACGATCTGGATATGCCAGTTGGATACCCAGCGCTTGAGGATAGGCGTTCGCCATGGTGCCATGCTGCAAGCTTGCTAGGGTGCGGCGCTGGCCCAGCGAGCGAATGTGACGCAACATCCACACGTTAACACTGCCGGTATCTGCTGTGATCAGTGCATCGTCATTGGCCAAACGATCAAGAGCGAGCGTTAGCTCTTGAGGGTGGATTAGCCCATCGTCTTTGCTTTTATGAGCCGACTTCTGCAGTGATTTTTGGTAGCGCTTGCGGCATTTTTCTAGCCAGCGCGTGCTGCTATTAGGCTCGACGATCTGAGAGAGCGCTTCGCATGTATCTCGCGTACTGCCTATGATGCCGACATCAACAGGGTAACGCTTACCAATGTGTGCTGGGTCGTGATCCACCTGAATAATCGCAGCGCTCTCTGGGTAAAACTGGCTAAATGCAAAGTTACAGCCAAGTAGCAGCAACGTGTCGCACTCTGCGACAGCATGGTAGCCGCCTTCAAGGCCATAAACGCCGGTCATCCCAACCTGATACGGATTATCATGCTCGATGAAATCTTTGGCGCGGGAGGTCCAGGCGATGGGCGCCTGCAGTTTTTCTGCCAGGGCAATCACCTGTTCATGGGCATCTTCACAGCCTGCACCGGCGAATATCGTGATATTGCCGCCTTTATTGAGCTGCTGAACAGCGGGAACCAAGGCCGCCGCTGTCGGGCGTAGTGAGTAGCTAAACCGGTGGGTACGATAAGCAAGCTGGTTTTGCGGCGTTTGATTGAAAATATCACCTGGAACGATCAATACCGCGACCCCACGCTTTGCCAGCGCGGTTTGCGCAGCAAGCGCCGTCATTCGGCGTGCCTGTTCAGGGGAGTTCAGGGTTTCACAAAACACGCTGTACTGTTCGAATACTCGAGATTGATCGACTTCTTGGGGGAAACTACTGCCGCTTTCGCCTAGTGGTACCTGAGTCGCAATGAACACGACAGGTGAGCCATTGCGATGTGCATCGAAAAGACCATTTACAAAGTGCAGGCTGCCTGGGCCACAGGATCCAGCACACAGCGCTAACTCTTGGGTAAGGTAGGCTTCACCGCCAGCCGCGAATCCGCCGACTTCTTCGTGGCGAACGCCTATCCACTCTATGTCACTTTGTCGCAGGGCATCGGTGAAGTGATTAAGCGTATCTCCTACAACTCCGTAGCAGCGCTTTGCACCTGCATTTTGAAGAGTTTCGACCATGATTTCAGCAACATTGGTGCTCATTAGCGACTCCTTTCGCGGCGAACTGATAGTAGATGATGCAGGATATAGCCTAGCGGGTTATCACTTATTCTGCGTAATGCGGGCCTTTTTATAGCAGCCACTCACCTCAAAATGCTGCATCGCAACAAAAAGGCGCTATACTGTCAATGTAGTCCCACTAGGAGGACCACACTATGACGTTTCTAATAACTCCCCCTGCACGCGATAAAGAAGTTCTGGAGTTCTGGAACTTGAACGCCCAGTGGCATCGCGCCGCAGTCGAAGCGCTGAAAGCCTATTTAGGTTAATTCAGGTGCTTTATCCCCTTAAGACTAAAAGATAATCACCGAAGCCGGGGTCATTCCCGGCTTTTTTATGTCTATGAAAACCTTTTCCATTCAAACGTATAGTGCCATAAGCGGCTTAAATGTAAGCAAATGCTTACATGCAATGGCAAATTACCTACACCTTTTGGACTATCGGAAGCCTGCAAAAACTCTTATTATCATTCCCCACAGCTAAAATGCTGCTATGCACAAATTCACTCGTGTACAAAATAGGCTGTGAATAACAATATTTTCCACCTAACCTCTGAAAAAGGAGTAGCCGCCATGCAGCACTCAGTTAATCAAGCACAGGCGATGGAAGCCGATATCATGGAAGTATGGGCCAAACGCGCTCAACAGCAGCGGGCAGCGCTTGATGCAATCCAGGCCTACCTGGACTAAGCGTAAGCACTGTTTTATACCTTGTAATATCCGCTACATCCCACGCCTCGTCTCAGCGAGGCGTTTTAATTGGGAGAATCATAGCCAGTTGGATTCAGGTGCTTCGGTGGTATCCAGTTGATCGAGATAGGTGTTCTGCAGAATATACATGCGCTTCACATCCCGGTATTTGCCATTGATAAAGAACTCCTGCACTAGGTGCCCCTCTTCAATAAAACCGCTCTCTTCGTAAAGATGGATCGCTTTGACGTTCTCCACCGCCACAATAAGATATACCTTGTGTAAGTTTAGGATAGTGAAGGAGTAGTGCAATGCTTGGCGAATCAAGGAACGGGCAAATCCTTTACCCTGATGGTCCGGGGCAATGATGATTTGAAACTCGGCACTGCGATGGATGTAGTCGATCTCAATCAGTTCCACCAAACCAATCGCGGTACCGTGGCTATCTTCAGCAACAAAGCGCCGCTCGGCATTGTCATGAATATGCTTGTTATAGAGCTCCTCTAACTCGTCAAATGACTCGTAAGGCTCCTCAAACCAGTACGACATGATGCTCTGGTTATTATTGAGTTCATGGACAAAGCGCAGATCATTGCGCTCTAGTGCCCGTAAATACAGTGTATGACTCATGGCCCTCAATCCTTGTGAATATCCATTCAGAAGTCTCGTTTTCCACTGACGCGCCGCTAGATTTTATGGCTGGTTTTAGAGCCGATGCCAAGGTCGCTTTTTACTGTTTATTCATTTTGGCTAGGCGCCGGAATGAAAACAGCTCTGCCAGCGGATGCTCCTCTCCTTCAATCAGCGCCCGCAGTAATGTTGCGCCGATCATGCTATAACTAATGCCGTTACCGCCATACGCCATGGCGAAATGTACCCGTGGCCCGTGCGCTTCATGGGGACCAAAAAAAGGCAGGCCATCATCGGTTTCAGCAAAGGTGCCTCCCCATGAGAACGTCGGGTTGATATCGAGCTTGGGCCATAGAGCCTCCACCTTATTCGCCAGCCCTTCGGCCTTCTCTTCTACCCGAGCATCGCGACGTTTGGGAATATCTTCATCATCATCGTCGCCCCCCACTAAAAGCCGGCCATCGCAGCTCGTACGCATATAAAGGTAGGGGCGCGCGGACTCCCACACCATGGTATGACGCAATTTACCTAATGCCTCCGGCGGTAGCGGATCGGTAATCAGCGCATAGCTACTGCGGTTAATAGCGACCTTCTCAGGCAACCAGGCTTGCGACTCATAGCCAGCCGCCATTACCACGTACTGGCAGCGCAGCGTGGCACCGTTAGTAAGCGTGAGCGTCACTCCCTGTTCATCCGGCGTCATCGTCTCCATTTGCGTACGGTCATACACTTCCCCACCGCGCTCGACTAACTTAGTAAACAGCTGATAAGCCATACGATACGGATCGATACTGGCGGCCAGCTGGGTAAGTATCGCGCCGGGTGCTACAAAGCCGTACTCCGCCAAGATGGCATCACTTTCGAGCCAGGAAGCGTCAAAGCCGTGCTTTAAACGTAGCGACAACTCCTCTTTTAAGGACGCAACATCTTCGTCATTGCTGGCATAGTAGAGACTCTGCTGACGTTCAAAATCCACATCCCCCAGGCCCGCCGCCAAGGTTTCAATCTCACCAATAGCATCGGCGCAAGCACGGTAAGCAAGCACCGCATCGGCTTCACCGTAACGCTTCGCAAGCTCCGTCATATGTGTGTCAATTTCATACTGAAGCAAGGCGGTGCTGGCAGCGGAGCTCCCCCACCCCACATCGCGTCGTTCAAGTACGACCACATGGTGGCCGTGTCGGCTCAGTTCATCAGCAATCAGCGCGCCCGTAATACCGCCACCAATCACCACCACTTCACTTTGGTGGTCTCGGGTAAGCTGCGGGAAGGTTTTCAATAGGCCGTTCTTCACAGCCCAAAAGGGGTAACCACTTTTTAGGTCCATCGGGGTGCCTTTGCTGGAGAGACTTGCAGTATGCTGTTAACCATAGATGGTTCCTCAAAACTTGCTCGATAAAAAGGCCCTAAGTGGGCGCTCTTAAACAAAAAAGGAGTTCCACATGATTGATTTACGCAGCGATACGGTAACGCGCCCCACTCCCGCGATGCTTGAAGCCATGATGGCCGCGCCGGTAGGTGATGATGTATGGGGCGATGACCCAACGGTAAATACTTTTCAAGCCAACTTGGCTGAACTGGCAGGCAAAGAAGCAGCGTTACTGTTTCCTAGTGGCACGCAAAGCAATCTTGTAGCGCTAATGGCTCACTGCGAACGCGGCGATGAGTACATTGTGGGTCAGTCGGCCCACACTTACCGTTATGAAGGCGGTGGCGCAGCGGTCTTAGGTAGTATCCAACCCCAGCCAATTGAAAATGCGGCCGATGGCACGCTGCCACTGGAAAAAAATAAGTGCTGCCATCAAAGCTGACGATTTTCACTTTGCCCGCAGCAAGCTGCTGGCGCTGGAAAACACCATTGGCGGTAAAGTGCTGCCCGAAGAGTATGTTTTAAAAGCGACTGAACTCGCTCGCGAACGCGGTTTAGCAACGCACTTAGACGGAGCACGCCTGTTTAACGCCGCCGTCGCAACCGACAAGTCGCTTAAGCAGCTCTGCCTGCCTTTCGATAGCGTTTCATTATGCTTTTCAAAAGGGTTAGGAACTCCAATGGGGTCGGCGTTGGTGGGCTCTCAAGCGCTGATTGATAAGGCTCGCCGTTTACGCAAAATGGTGGGGGGCGGTATGCGTCAGGTAGGCATTATCGCCGCTGCCTGTCAGTACGCCCTGGATCATCATGTTAGCGATTTAAGCGAAGATCATCGCCGCGCAGCACGGCTGGCAGAAGGTTTAGCAAAACTGCCTGGCGTCGAAATTACCTCGCAGGCAACCAATATGGTATTTGCACGCTTTCCCGACACGCATGTGCAATCACTTTCCGCTTGGCTTAAAGAACACGGCATTTTGATTGAGCTACTTTATGCCACTCGTTTTGTTGTCCATCGCGATATCGACGATGCAGATATCGATAAGGTCATTGCCGTGATGGAGGCTTACTTCAGCCGTCATTGACGCCTAGCCACAACTCGCCCTTCGTCGGTTCAGGAGGGTGATGTGGTACCCAGTGCCAAATGCACCGCAATGCCTGCCATCATCATGCCAATCAATCCATCAATGATGCGCCACGCAACAGGCTTTGACAGCCAAGGGGAAAGCGCGGCGCCTCCCCAAGCCAGTAGGCTAAACCATAGGATTGAAGCCGTTGAGGCTCCCGCAACGAACACGCCCGCACTCTCTTGCTGTGCCCCAATGGCAGGTATCAGCAGTAGCGTATCCAGGTAGACCTGGGGGTTGAGCACGGTGACGGCGAGCGTTGCAAAAATCACCTTCGTTAAGCTGCGCGCTTTGCCAGCTTCGGCACTCAATCCTTGCCGACCACTGGCCGCCCGGAATAGCGCCTGGGCCGCTAACCAGCTCAAAAACACTACGCCTACCCAGCGCATGAGTTCCAAGGCACTGGGCATGGTGAGCAGAAAAGCGCTCACCCCAAACATACCTGCAGTGAGCAGAATGATATCCGCGCTCATACACAGCCCCGCCGACCACCAATGGTACTCACGGCGAACGGCTAGGCCCAGTATATAGGCATTTTGCGCACCAATGGCCATAATAATACCGCCGCAAACCAGCAGTCCGGTAAAGTAGCTCTCCCACATTGTCCAATCCCCAGCGTCAGAATAATTGTCGCGTTAAGGGCACATTGCATCCTTAAACATGACGCTAAGTTAACGGACAGCCTGAATAACTAAAAATCATGTTGCTAATGAGGCATTAGATTTTCTTATAGAACCTTACAACCGCCGCAGCCCCCACATAAAGTAAGCGCCGCCAATCAGCGAGGCGACCAAGCCTGCCGGTATCTCATAGGGGAAAATAATCTGACGACCTACCCAATCTGCCAGCACCATCAACAGCATGCCGATCAACGCCGCCCCCAGCAGATGCTGACCCGCCCGGGAGAAGCCGACCAAGCGCGCCATGTGCGGTGCTAACAAACCAATAAACGATAACGGCCCCACCACCAGGGTGGCGCAGGCGGTGAGCAGTGCAACGAGCAATAGCAGCGCCAAACGGGCGCGGTTCAGCGTTACCCCAAGCGCCTTGGCCGTCGGTGCGCCTAAGGGCAAGATATCCAGCCAACGGGTAAAGGGCAGTGTGACAAGTGCCAGTACGGCGGCAATCCCCCCGACCACCACAGCGTTGGTGATATCCACGTAATAGGTGGAGCCCGCCAGCCAGGCAATCACCTGCTGCCCACGCGGGTCACCGCCTGCCAGCATCACGCTGCGCACGGCATCAAACAGCGCACTGATCGCCACCCCGGTGAGCAGCAAACGCTCGGGCAGAAAGCCGCTTTTACGATTGATACCTACCAGCACCAGCAGCGTCGCAAAAGCGCCCAGGGTGCCCACACCAATCAGCATCATATTGGTGGGTGCAGGCAGCAGGAAAATACCCAGAATCAGAGCGATGGCACAACCACCGCTAATACCCAGTACTTCAGGGCTGGCCATCGGGTTGGCAGAAAGGCGCTGGAGAATAGTGCCCGCAATTGCCAGCATTAAGCCACTGGCTGCGGCCGCCATCACTCGAGGCAGGCGCCATTGCATCACGTTCCAGTTATCCGGCGACAGCAAGTACCAGCCATCAACACCCTGGCCAACGAGCAGACCAATCAGCGTAGCCCCCAGCAGCGCGAGGATTAAACCAGTAGCCAAGCGGGAAGGCGCAGGGTGACGATGGGCGAAAACGCCCGCCCCTTTAGGCGGCTGGTCGCCCTGCAGTTTCAGGCGCGGAATTAGCCACATTAACAGTGGCGCCCCCAGGGCACCGGTAATCGCCCCAGTGGGGATAAAGGCCGCCACCAAGCCACCGAACTGCTGTAGCAGCAGATCCGTGGTGGCCAGAAGCACCGCCCCCAACAGGGTCGACCATAACAACCGTGGGCCCAACCGGCGCGCCCCAGCCATACGCACAATATTGGGCGCAGCCAGGCCGATAAAGCCAATGATACCCACCACGCTAACAATGCTACCGGTTATAAACACCGCCAGCCCCATCCCCGCAAAGCGTAGATAGGCAAGCGAGACTCCCAGGCTCTTGGCGCTGGCATCGTCCAGCTCCAATACCGCCAGAGGGCGCAGCAGAAACCACGCAACAACGCAGCTAATAGCCAGCCGTGGCCAGAGTACCGCCACCCCGTCCCAACCGTTTTGCGCCAGCGAACCCGCTCCCCAAATCAGTAGCCCTGAGAGCGCCTCGTGGTTAAACAGCAACAACGCGGTGGAGAGCGCACCGAGATACAGGTTCACTACCAACCCTGACAACACAACGACCATGGGAGCCAGGCCACGTCGCCAAGAGAGCAAGAACACCAAGCCAACCGCCAGCGCTCCCCCCACCAAAGCAACCCATTCCCGGCCTGCGATAAGCAACCCAGGAGCAAGGAGTGTTGCGGTCATCAGTGCCAGATTGGCCCCTGATGCCACGCCCAGCGTAGTGGGCGACGCCAGGGGGTTACGCAACACTTGTTGCATCAACACCCCCGCCAGACCCAGCCCACCGCCAGCCAGCAACGCCACCGAGAGCCGTGGCCACCAAGCATAATAGAGCAACAGTTCGTTAACATTTTCGAATGTGGGTGCCACCAGAGCACGCATCCCAACAGCAAAACCACCCTGCTCCTGCAGCCCCATCCAAAACAGCACTAACATCGGCAGGCTAAGCAGCAGACAGGCTTTGGCGGCCGTCATATGGCGCATTAGTTGAGACGACGATACTGAACCTAGCATTGGGGAGGATTCCGTTTCGTCGTCAGATCCCAAGCAGCAAGCAGCTCTGTCACAAGTCCTTCAATCACCTTAATTTTTTGCAAAGCTTTTCTTAGCGGCATGATCTGCGCCTTAGTATTTTCTGTACGTTAGCTGTTGAATAATAGATAATTCTAAATGATAACGATTAGCACTACAATTGATACCCATATCGCGGGAGTTATACTGTATGGCCGCACAGCAGAGCTATCGAATTTTTGATATCACGCTTTCACGGCGTACCCAAGTTAGCGCGTCACTCGTCAGGTTCACGTTTAGTGGCCCCGATGTGGGCCAAATGGCGACCCACGCCCCCGATCAGCGCATCAAGCTATTCTTTCCGCAAGCAGATGTCAGCCTTAACTCGCTGCTTGAAATAGCCAAGCTTGAAGAGCACGACTGGTACGAAGCCTATCGCGCTCTTCCAGATGCTCAGCGGCCACCAATGCGCACTTATACCATCCGCGCTCTACGCCCTGAGTTAGCCGAGGTGGATGTGGAGTTTGTGCTTCATGGTGATAACGGCCCCGCATCGCGCTGGGCCATGCATGCCCGCCCAGGTGACCGGCTGGCCATGACTGCTCCTGCCGCTAACGCAGAGGGCCCTAAGCTTGGTTACGAGTGGAAGCCACCCCAGGATGTCCGTCGCATTCTTATTATCGCCGATGAAACTGCCCTCCCCGCTGCCGCAGGCATTCTGGAAACCCTTGATGACTTGCCTCTCAAACCCAAGGTCGAAGCGCTACTTGAAGTACCTCGTAGCGACGATGTTCAACCACTTCCCCAGGTCGCCAAACTGCGCTGGCTGGCCCGCGACGCTGAGCCCAACTGCCAACACGGTGATCTACTCCTGAGAGCATTACGCGATATCGATTTGCAACAGGAGATTCACGCGCTGGGGGGGAAGCCTTCAACGGCTATCACCGATGACAGCGAGGATACTGATGCACCGCTATGGGAAGCTGCCACCCTAGATGATAGCGCTCCCTTCTATGCCTGGATTGCCGCTGAGACCATGGTCGCCATGCAACTGCGTCGCTACTTAATCAACGAGTGCGGGCTACCCAAACAGTACGTCACCAGCATGGGCTACTGGCGCCAGGGCAAAGCCAACGGTTAAAGGAACACAAAGCATAATGACGTTGAGTATCGAAAACTCCCCTTCAAGGAGCTATACCCCACATAAATGGCAAGATAGTCCCATTCGCTATGGGCGTATCAGCCGGGCTCTGCACTGGCTAACGGCCGCCCTGGTCACGTTTCAATTTCTCGTCGTGTTGGCTTGGCGAGTCATGGGCGAAAATACCATGACGCTGCTCTTAGCCAAAGTAGGCCCCCACGGCTCGTTAGGCATTCTGATATTGATAGTCACCTTGGCACGCATCAGTTGGGCTTGGGTCAACCGAAAACAGCGCCCGCCGAGCTCGCCAGGGCTGGGTGGGCGACTTGCTAGCGTCGTACATGTCTCCTTCTATGTACTGCTCCTCTGGCTACCCGCCTTTGCCCTACTGCGCCAATATGGTCGCGGCGGAGCCATACAGTTCTATAGCATTGAGCTACTGCCCGAAGCAGAGCGCGAAATCGCCTGGATGATGGCCCCCGCAGGTGTGCTACACAGCCCTCTTTCCTGGCTTCTTTTGGGACTAATTCTCGGCCATGTAGCGATGGCACTGGCTCACCGCCTTTGGTTCAAGAACCCAATACTGGCGCGCATGGTGGGTTGATAGCGCGGAGGTAGTGACATTTTTTTATTGTTGCTACTAGGTTACAAATGAGAACCATTAGCACTAGAATAGAGCCATTACTTTCTATCCCTTCGCCAGGAGTCATTCATGTTCGAGGTCAAAGGCGCCACCTTTGCAATCAATGGTAAGCCGATTCTAAACCCCATTGACCACAGCTTTCATGAAGGCAAGGTTTACGGCCTGATTGGCCACAATGGGTCGGGCAAGTCGACCTTGATAAAACTCATGGCCCAGCAGCAGCCCACTAGCCAGGGTGAAATCCACTTTGACCAGCGCCCGCTAAGTGATTGGGGCAACCGCGAATTTGCCCGCCAAGTGGCTTACCTACCCCAGCATTTGCCTAGCGCTGAAAGCCTGACCGGGCGCGAGCTGGTGGCTTTTGGGCGCTACCCTTGGCACGGTCTGCTGGGTCGCCATAACCAGAAAGATAAAGACGCCATTGATCGCGCCATTGCCCTCACCCATACCGAGGAATTTGCCGACCGTTTGGTCGATACGCTCTCCGGTGGTGAGCGCCAGCGGGTGTGGCTCGCCATGCTGCTGGCCCAAGGCAGCCGTTTTTTGCTGCTCGATGAGCCACTAGCCGCGCTGGATATCGCCCACCAGATGGAAGTGTTGGCACTCATCCGCAAACTGTGCGACGAGCTCAACCTCGGGGTTATTATTGTGCTGCACGATATCAATATGGCGTCGCGTTACTGCGACGAGTTGATGGCACTGCACAGCGGTCGCTTACTGGCCCATGGCAGCCCGGGTGATTTGATGTGCTGCAGTACCTTAGAGGCGATTTATGGCCTACCGATGCAAGTCATGAAGCACCCCAACGGAGAGCACAATATCGCCGTTGCACAATGATATTCCTCACCGTCGTCGAACGCTTTTAAAAGGTCTCATTCGCAACTAAATGCTTCAACTGATACTCATTATCGATTAAGCTGACCACCTTATTTCCCAGCGCCTGCATTAAAGCCCTGCGATGGAGCCCTGAAATGCCTTCTGCCCTGCGTCAGCCACAACTGTTCGAGCCCTCGTTGGCCGCCTGCTACACAGGGCCGTTGGCGAACTTTACGCCGCCGTTAATAGGTGGAACGCCACCGCTGGAAGCGTTCAAAACAGCCCGCTGGCGGAATGCCGATTGGCTTAAAGAGGATCTCGCCCGTTTCGCTGCACAGTACCCAGGCGGTGACCAGCGGGCAGTGGTATCGATCTGGTCGAAATGGCACTTAAGCGCACTAACCGTTCCCACACTGACAGCCAACCTGCTGCTTAACCGTGACCTGCCGGTGGCGCTGGACGACATGCAGGTTATCTTCAACGACAAGGGCGCCACCTCGCGGCTGTGGTTGCCCTACGAAGGCACGCCGATAACCACTCAAGATCCGTTTGAGCGTTTTGCTACCCTGATTGAGCAGCACTGGGCGCCGCTTATTGAGCAGCTTGCGGCCATATCAGGTGCTGCACAGCGGGTATTCTGGAGCAATGCGGGTGGTTACGTGGATTACTACGTGCATGCGCTGGCCGAGCAGCCACTTATCAATGAAGCGGCGCTTGCAGCTGCTAAAGCGCTGTTAGAAACGCGTACGCTACCTAACGGCAAGCGCAACCCGCTATTTCAGCCGGTGCGTTACTTTACGCCCAAGGGCAGTGAGGAAGTTAAGCGGGTGCGCAAGCTCTGCTGCCTGCGCTATTTACTGGGAGAGTTTGATACCTGTGGCACTTGCCCGTTAGAGGGTTGCGACCTAGAGGCGCGCAAGCGCGCCAAACAAGCCAACCGATAACGCTTTCTAGTTATTAATTTGAGCAACAGCATCTTCACTCGCCAGCGCACGCTGCTCGCCTTTAAGCTCGCTTAGCTGCCCCTTCGACATCTCCAGCAACCGATCAGCGTGGACGAAGTAGCTGTCGTCATGGCTGATGGCAAAAACGGTTTTACCCATCGCTTTTAAGTGCGGTAGAAGCTCACGGTAGAACAGCCGCCGGAACTGCGGGTCTTGATCCGCGGCCCACTCGTCAAGCAGTAGAATATCGCGCTTTTCGGCAATCGCCAGCAGCAGCGCAAGGCGCTTACGCTGCCCTTGTGAAAGCTGGGTGTTGATAACGCGATCCCCTTCCCACTGCAGTTTGTGCTGCATCTGCAGTCGCTCAAGCCAAGTATCAACGACCTGCGGGTCAGCGGGCAGCCCTTCAGGCCCCATGGTCTGATCAAACTGATGGAAATCGGTAAACACGCTGGCAAAGCGGGCGCGAAACGACTCCCATTGAGCGGCCGTGACCACCTGACCATCAATCTTAATAGTGCCGCTTTGCGGGCGGTATAATCCCGAAAGCAGTCTTGCCAAGGTCGACTTACCGCTGCCGTTACCGCCGATCAGAAACACCTGCTCACCGCGCTCAAGTGTCATGTTGAGCGGCCCTACCTGAAAGCCTTCAGCTTGGTCAGTATCAGGGTAGTGATAGGTGACCTCCTCAAGCTCCAGGCGCTGCCAATCCGCCAGCGTATCGTCGACCTCGAAGCTGGGCTGATACTCGGCTAATTCCAGGCTGCTCAGTTTATCAAAAGCAACTTGAGCGCTAATCAGCGTTGGCCAGGCGCCCACCGCCTGTATCAGCGGTGTGCGAAGGAATAGCAGCGTCAGCGCAAAGGTGGACGCAACCGTGGTATTGGCCCAGCCCAAACCATTGGAGAGGAAAAACACCACCCCGATGGCGCCCAACATCATAATGTTGGACCAGTTGTTAGCGCTTAAATGGTAGGTATCGGCGCGGATAATGTGGTGACGGTAGTCACGGGCATTGGCGGTATAACGCTCATCATAAAAGCGCCGGGCACGGTCGCGGTTCAGCGCCAGTTCTTTGCGCCCTTCAATGGCTGCCTGGAAATCTTTGTATAGGTGGTCTTCGCTTTCACGTACGAGGTGAAAATGGCGATATACCTTAGAGACCAACCACCAGCCCACGCCCATAGTGAACGCAATCCACACCACGGTGATCACCACCATTTGCGGCGAAAGCCATGCCAGATAGGCCACCGACGCGAGCGTTAGCACCACGCCCTGAATCAGCTCCGGCAGGCGCACAAAGCCAATGGTGATGTTGCGCACATCGCTGGACAGGCTAGCAAGCAAGGTGGCGTTGCCCAACTGCTCCAAGCGCTCGATATCGGTATCCAGAATCCGCTTTACCAACCGCGAACGTAGGTCAAACACAAAGTGGTGCCCCAGCAAGGTCAGCGCCAGCTGGGTGGCTAACGTCACCGCGAGAAGTACCGCCAAAAGGCCGAGAAATTGCGGTAGAGCAGCCAGACTACCTACCTCGATTAACCGTTGGTTGATGAACGCAATAACGCCCACCCCCAAGCCAGCGCTCACTAGGCTGAGACCAATTGCACCCAAAAAAGGCCAGCGATAGTGATGAAATACTAAGCGCAGCAGTTCCATTATTGCCTTCCACCATTACTATATAAGCCGCGAATTGTGCCGCACTGATGCACTAAGTCAATAAAGAAGTGATTTTCATTTGCCTTAATACATATTTGTTTAATCATCCCTTTTGATTAACGTCACCACTCTTCTGTACTGGGAACACCGCCATGCTTGATTACAAACTGCTTCATGCCTTGGCGACCGTTGTAGAGTGCGGTGGTTTCGAGCGTGCGGGCGATGAATTGGGGCTTTCGCAATCAGCAGTATCACAACGCATAAAAGCACTGGAGATTCGCCTCGGCCAGCCGGTGCTGGTGCGTCATCCCCATTTAGCACCTACCCCCGCCGGCCAACGGCTGTTAACGCATTATCAGCAGGTACAGCTTTTAGAGCGTGACCTGCGGGGCTCCCTGCCCACGCTGGATGATCAGTCACCGCGACTGCGCATCGCCATCAACGCGGATAGCCTAGTCACCTGGTGGGCCGAAGCCGTCGCCAGTATCTGCCAGGCGGAGGGTGTACTGCTGGACCTTGTGATTGAAGACCAGGATGTCGGGCTCAAGCGCATGCGTGACGGTGATGTAGCGGCTTGCCTATGCGCCACACCTCAGCCTATCGCAGGGGCGCGCTGCGTAGCGCTGGGAGAAATGCGCTATCACCCTCTGGCAACCCCCGCTTATATCAAACGCTACTTTCCTGAAGGCCCCACGGCAGAAAGCTTTCAACGCGCACCGGCCATCGTTTTCGGCCCTCACGACCAACTGCAGCATCGCTTCCTGGCGCTATTTGATTTCCATGGCCACTTCCCGTATCACCTCTGCCCATCATCAGAGGGCTTTGTACGCTTAGCCGCCGCAGGGATTGGTTACGGCATGATGCCGCAGTTGCAGGCAGGTGAATTGATGAAAAGTGGTCAACTGGCCAGCGTTGCCCCAGGCAACTATTTATCGGTGCCTCTTTACTGGCATTTTTGGCGACATAGCGGCGATTTAATACAACGGCTTACGAACGATTTAAGCCGTATCATTTGTTAAGTATGAGGGTTTTAAACATTACGATTTTAAAAGCCGTCTACACTAAAAGAGCTTATCGCGCGGCACAGGATCGTTTGTTTAAGGCATTGCCTTTACCGCGTTAGCGCCCAGGCGGCTAGTTGGTGATCAACCCGCCCAGACGCTATAAGATTGGCGGCCCCCTGCACGGGCAAGGGAACCTAGGGGAAATAGTGCGGGGTTAAAAAACTAAAAAAAGCGATGTGCTATGCATGCTCGACGTTTAACGGCGGGTGTTTACACCTGTCTGCTGCTGTTAGCGGTGAGTTGGATACCAGGGGCATATGCAAATACTCTCCTTTCCGTATCGCCCAATCAGGCGAGTTATTCGCTTGCTCCTTATAGTGAATTTTGGCATGCAGCCGACAGCCCAGCATCGCTCGATGAGTTACTGGCCCTATCACCTGCTTTCGAGCGGTCGCATAACGTTGAGGATTTAAACTTCGGTTATACCCGGCGCGATGTCTGGCTGAGAACCCAGGTGCGAAATGAATCCCCCGATGCCCAGCACTGGATAGTGCAGTTTGAATTTCCCTTTTTAGATCACGTGACGCTTTACACGCTACGGCAGCATTTCAGCGGTGTGCAACGCAGCGGCAGCGCAGTTCCCGTTGAGCAGCGCGCGCTGGCTAACCGCCAAGCGGTGTTTCCACTGGAGTTGGCCGCTTTTGAGACCGTCACACTGTATACCCATGTGGCGGCTTCAGGCAGCAAGATGCTTAGCTATAACCTGATGACGCCAGAAGCATTTAATGCTCAGGATGATCGCTACAATTTTTGGCTTGCCACTTACTTCGGCATGATACTGGCATTGGGCTTATATAACTTACTTCTATTTTTGGTTTAAAAGAACGCGTATTTCTACACTACTCGCTCTTTGTCGGTGGCTTCGGGCTGGCCATACTGGCGTTTAACGGTATTGGAACGCTGATGTTTTGGAGTTTTTTAGGTGACAACACTGCCCGCCTAGTGGCACTAGGTTTCACCTTTGCCTCGACCATGGCGACGCTGTTTGCCCAGAGTTTCCTTAATACAGAAACGTACTGCCCACGCTGGCATCAAGTATTATCTACCTTTCGAAGCTACTGCTGGCTGGCCGTGTTGGCCATGCTGCTTCTGCCCATTTCTTCAGCGCTTCAATTAATGGACGTGACGGTGTTTATAGCAGCGCTACTGCTGTTGGTATGTGGTAGCTACTGCTGCTTACGACGGGTACCAAGTGCTCGACTGTTTGTGTTTGCATGGTCGTTATTTTTACTAGGTGCTGGCGTGTTTGCCCTACGTAATCTGGGCATTCTGCCAGCCAACTTTATTACTCTTCACGGCATTCAAATTGGCTCAGCGCTGCAAATGTTACTGCTCTCGTTTGCCCTAGCAGCGCGCTTTAATAAACTTAAACGGCAAAAAGAGCGGGCTCAATCTGTTATGTTGGCAACGCTTAGAAAACAGGAAGCGGTGTTAGAGCAAAAAGTAGCCGCCCGCACCCGTGCACTGGAGCATTTAGCCAACTGTGATGTCCTCACTGGATTATTAAATCGCCACGGTTTAATGCGCTGCGCTGAAAACGCCCTACTGCGCAACCAACAGCAAGGCGATCAGTTAGCGCTGTTGATGCTCGACCTGGATCGCTTCAAACCCATTAACGATCACTACGGTCATGAAGCTGGCGACTTTGTATTACAAAAAATCGCCAAACGCATCGCCCACTTAGCCCGTACAGGCGACCATTGCGCCCGCTTTGGGGGCGATGAGTTCATTATCATTATGGAGAGTATTGAATCAGCTGATACGCTAGCGACGATTCAGGCACGAATCGAACAAGCCATCCAATCACCGATTATTCTACCCTGTGGCGAGCTTGTCAGCGTTAGCGTCAGTGTTGGCATTAGTACTTGCCAGGGGGCCGATAATGCCACCCTGGAAAGCTTATTGCGTGAGGCCGATAACAATATGTACGCGGTTAAAGCACGCCAGGCAGAAACATGCTATCGCTATGGTTCGGCATAGTCTGTCGCGTTAATCAAACAGACTCATACGCTTCATAACGTTGTCGCGCTTGATTTTCCAATGGAACATAGCCCCCGCCACGTGCAGTACCACCAAGCCCAAAATGGCCCACCCCAATCGTTCATGCCACATAAAGAGCTGTTCTGAGAGTTGCTCCCGCTCGCCAATCAAGCTTGGCAAATGCCAATGGAAAAACTCCACCGGAAAGCCGCCGCTGGCTGTGGCTGCCCAGCCCAGTAACGGCATGACGATCAGCGCTAAATAGAGCAAATGATGGACGCTGGTGCTGACAATCCGTTCAAAGGCATTGAGGGGCGGCTCGTGATCGGGTACCACAAAGGCCAAACGGGTAATAATACGTATCGTCATTAGCAACAGTATCAACACTCCCAGCGTCTTATGGCTGGTATACAGCAGGTTCGTGAGCATATTACCGACGAGAGCAACGGTGCGTTCATATCCCAAAAAGCCTAACGTTAAACCGCTGGCCAAGGAGAGCAACACCGCGCCCGCCACCAGCCAATGCAGCACCCGGTGCGGGTAGATATAATGATCCAATTCGTGCATGCAGTACTCCTAACAGCAAATTCATTTGCTTTTCATTCTAGTCAGTAACGCTTCTCTTCGCTGATTAAAGCACTCCGCTGCCATCAACGTTAAGCATTAGTTGTGCAACACCGCCGGTGGTAGCTTGAGCAGAAAGACCGCGATGCGTCACTTTATAGCGCTTGTTCAGGTGCTGCTAGCTGCTCACGTATCAACTCTCCCAATCGACGCGCTGGCTCAGAAGGGCGATGTGGTGCCCGGTGCAGCGCCAGCTCAATCATCGGCAGTGCAGGTAGGCCGCTACTCTCATCTAGCGGTCTCAGCGCCGGTGTTAGCATGCTGCGGGTCACTACCACAATGGCGAGCCCGGCGGTGACAATCGGCGCCAGCCCTGCCATGGATTGGCTGGTGTAGGCAACACGCCAACTGCGTCCGGCGGCTTGCAGCGCCTGCTCGGCCACTTCACGGAATACATCTGCCCCCGGTGAGTAGAGCGCCAGTGGCAGCGGGTCGCTAAGCAGTGGCTGCTGATGCATGCCCACGGCCCATAGCAAAGGCTCACGGCGGATCACATCCCCCCCCGGCGAGTTACGCTGCCGGGTGACCAGAGCAAGATCCAGCTCTTTGGCTTTCACCTGTTCAACGAGATGCGAGCTGGTACCACAGATCACCTTGAGCCCTACCGCAGGGTACAGCTGATGAAAGTAGGCAAATACCGAGGGCAGCAGCGAGGCGTAATCTTCTGGGATGCCTAGCGTGAGGTCACCGGTGATTTGGCGTGCCTGCATATCGCTCCACGCTTCGTCGTTGAGGGCTAAGAGCCGTCGTGCATGGCTAAGTAACCGCTCACCTTCAGAGGTAAAGCGTATTCGACGCCCCTCACGCTCGTGCAGCGTCAACGATAACTGCGCCTCAAGCCGCTGTAGCTGCATGCTCACCGTCGACTGAGTGTAAGCCAGCCGTTTTGCGGCCGCCGTCACACTACCGGTATCTGAAATAGCCACCAGCGTACGCAGTAGGGTTAGATCTAGGGTAGGCGCTCGCATATATCATCAACCGTGATGAAATTGATCATAAAAGATCGATATTGTGATGCTTTGATGATGAGTATGCTGCTCGGCACATGCTTTAATCAAGGAGATCTCCCATGCATCGCGCTCACTCCCCCGCTCTTATTCCGCGTTGGTACAGTGTTGGGGCGGCACTCGTGGCCGTGATGCTGTGGAGCTCGGCGCCGCTGCTGGCTGAATTTGCCAAAGCGACACCGCCCTTGCAGCTAACCGCAGTAACACTGCTAGCGGGAGCGTTAGCGACGCTCCCGTTGAGCCGACGCGTTCACGTCGCTGCCTGCGGCGCGGGCTGGCGGTTAAGTATCTGGGTGGGCATTCCACTGCTCATCTTCGGCGCTGTGAGCACTTACTTTATTGGTATGCGGCTTGCGCCCGCCGCTGAGGCGGCGTTGATCACTTACACCTGGCCAGTGCTGTTTGTACTGCTTAGCCAGTGGAGTCGATTTGGTCGGCTGCGCATTGCAGGCGTTATCGGTGCGCTGATTGCGTTTTCAGGCGCAGCGCTACTGCTTGTTCCCCAAGCGATCAGCGGCGGCTTAGGTGGTGCTACCACAGGTTACGCATTAGCGCTGCTAGCCGCCTGTTGCTGGGCACTCTATTCATGGCTAAGTCAGACAGCACCGGTGGCATTGACACCCCTTCTGCCCAGATTGTTGTTGATCGCCAGCGCTATTGCCGGTGCAGCCAGCCTGCTGCTCGAAGGCCAGCTCCCTTTACCTAACGGCGAAGCTTTACTCGCAGGCATTGCATTGGGACTAGGCCCCTATGGCGTGGCCATGGTGGCATGGGATAAAGCACTGCGCTGGGGGCACGCCAGTCTTGTGGGCAGCTTGGCGTATGGCGTGCCAATTTTGGCCGCGCTACTACTGGTATTAGCCGGAATGAGCGTGCTTGACTGGCGCTTGCCCGCTGCCGCAGTGCTGGTAGTGGTGGGTTGTCTCAAAGCCGGCCGTTAACCTCCCCTCACGCCTCACCATTTACTCCTCAACTACCGGCCAGTAGACCAACGCCCCTATCACGATAAGCGACTGGGGCGTTGGGCATCATCGATTCACGCTAATAATTATAGCTCTGGAGGAATGTCCGTCGGCTCCATTTCAAGGCTTAGTTCAAACATACCACTAGCGGTAGTGCTAAAACCGCGCGCACTGACGGTATAGGTACCGGGCAGCAATTGCTCTTGTAGAAGTGAGTCGGTTCCACCTGCGCTATCATCATCGCTGACGGCAACGCCTTGTCCGCTAATTTCGATAAAAGTATCGAAATCTGCAGAGCGCATTTCCAATGTGACTAACGAGCTCTCTTCTACTTCTAACTGATAGGTCAGCGGTTCACTGCTATACCAACCGTTAAGCGACTCCCCAGGTGTGAGCGTACCTTCATTGCGCAGCTCCACATCGGGCATATCCAGCGCTTCCATGGAGAGAGAGAACATACCGCTGCTATCGCCGTAAGCGGTGCGGGCCGTTAGCTCATAGACACCTGGGGCAAGGAAATCAGCAATACGCGCATCCAGATTACCGGCACTGTCATCATCTTCGCGGTAGTAACCGTTCGGCCCCTGAAGCACCAGATAAGCGTCGATATCGTTGGCGCGCATTTCGATGTGGTACATACCCGCTTCTTCTACTTCAACCTGGTAGCTAAGCGCTTGACCACTGTACCAACCGTTGAGTGAGTCATCGGGAGTGAGCGTTCCATCATTACGTAGCTCGCCATCACCCGGTAGTTCGTGAGGCGCAACTGAAAGCGTATAAACCCCGCTGCCATCACCATAGGCACTGCGCGCAGTCAGAGTATATTCACCGGGCTCCAGGAAGTCGGCAATCCGTGCGTCTAAATCGCCCGCACTGTCATCATCTTCACGGGCATAGCCATTCGGCCCGGCTATTTCTAAGTAAGGGTCGAAATCGTCAGAGCGCATCTCTAATTGATAAAGCCCTGCCTCTTCGATGGTCAGGGTAATTTCGCGGGCCTCACCCTGCAGCCAACTATCGATTGGTTCCCCTACCGACACCGTGTCTGCATCCGTTAGCTCAACGCTACGGCTATTGATAGCAAACGGGCCATAGCTGTGGGCATCAGCACCACTGACCACCACCACATAGTCGCCGCTCTCTTCAATGCGATGCCTCACAATAGGCGCGTTATCGAGTAACTGTAACTGGTCATCATAGAGAGCCACGACGCCTTGTAACGCCCCACTCAGCGAAATCTCAACGATCTCATCTTCATCCAGGGAGATCGCATAGCGCATAAAGCGGCTGCCATCATTGCCGTTAAGTTCGCTCTCTGACGTTATTTCTCCTCGCAAGCGCTCCGCAAGGGTGATTCTTTGCAAACCTTCCACCGCTTCAGCAACTGCTGGCTGATCTGTCGCTTCAGCGTTTTCGACAGATGCCTCTTCGGCGGTTTGGCCCGGCAATGGAAGTGCCTGAGCGACGATAAAGCCGACAGCAGCGCCGCCAACAGCCACCAATACGAACGCTAGAGAAGAAGATTTAGCCATGAGCGGTTCCTTGTTCAGTCGCAATGACAATCATTAATTAGTTAAGCAAACATGATTATAAGATGCTTAACGAATTCAAGTGAGCGTTTCATAAAAAATACTGCATTGCACAAATTTCATTCTTTACGAACGTCATGCCTAAACCAATAAGTAACTGAAACTCAAGGCTCCAAGCATTGCGTTTATAAAAATCTTGAAACTGAACCTAATTGCGTCGATCTTCTCAAAGCTTGCTGACTCGCAACGTCCAAGGTAGTATCGCAGGGCCTAATCGGCACCTCATCAAAGAATGCGGGATCCGTAATACGCAAAACTGAGGTACTCCCATGGGAGCCCAAAAACGACTAATCCGAACGATTTGCTTGGCAGCCGTTGTAGTTTGTAGTGCTGCCAACAGTGCCTTCGCACACGAAACAGAAACACAGGAAGGCGTCGCCTCCTTTTACAGTGACCGCTTTCAAGGAGCGACCACTGCCAGTGGCGAACCCTTTGACCAGCAGGCGCTGACAGCCGCCCACCCAAGTCTGCCATTTGGCACCAAGGTGTTGGTGACGCGCCCGGACACGGGGCAAGAAGTAGAAGTATTGATCAATGACCGCGGCCCTTTCGTTCAAGGGCGCATTATTGATTTATCCAAACGCGCGGCTGTGAAGCTTGGCATGCTCCGCCGCGGTACAGCACCGGTTATGGTAACGCTGTTGGATTAACGGATAACACATTCTTGGTTGGTGTGTGATACCCCTTAGCCTAATTAATGCGACAGTAAACCAGTCAAAATAGTGCCAGCACGTAAATACAGGGCGACCAGCAATGGTTCGCCCTGTTTCTTTATGGGCTCATTTCTTTGTCGGGACGAACTTGCAAGCAGGCTAATGGTCTCTATGCTGCAAGGAGTTCAACGCGCGTCGCTGAAACAGAGAGCCGAAACAGATAGCTCAAAACGCCAAGTATTCGCAGGAGGCACTTATGCAGTCACAATTTTATACGCTGACCGATTACCCCAACGGCCTACCCGATAGCGCTCTGTTCAAACTGGAGGCGCAGACACTTCCTGATCTAGCCGAAGGCGAAGTGCGTATTCGTAACCGCTGGCTCTCCGTGGATCCTTATATGCGCGGCCGCATGAGTGGTGTTCGCACGTATGTCGAACCCTTTGAAATCGGCAAACCCATGGAAGGCGGCGCCATTGGCGAGATTATTGAGACCAACGACGCACGCTTTAAAGTGGGCGACAAGGTAAGCCATATGGGCGGTTGGCGAGACATTGCCCAGCTGCCTGCCCAGGGCGTCACGCCCCTACCGGATCACGATGTACCAGAGCAGGCCTATCTGGGCGTTTTAGGCATGCCCGGCATGACTGCCTGGACGGGCCTAAACATCATCGCTGAATGTAAGCCGGGCGATAACGTTTTGGTCAGTGCGGCCAGTGGCGCCGTTGGCTCACTCGCCGTTCAACTGGCCAAAGCGAAAGGCTGCCATGTGGTGGGTATCGCTGGCGCTGCCCATAAGCTTGCTTGGCTTGAGTCGCTAGGGGTTGAACCGGTTAGCTATCGTGACCGTACTGCTCAGGAGCTAAGCGATGCCATTAAGCTTGCAAGCCCCAATGGCATTGATGTGTATTACGAAAATGTCGGCGGCATTTGCCTTGAGGCCGCACTTAGCCAGCTAAATGAAGGGGCTCGCATCGCCGTGTGCGGCATGATCGATAGTTACAACGCTGCAGAGCCCACGCCAGGCCCTAGTAACCTTTCGCAACTGGTCATACGTAAAGCCAAAATGCAGGGCTTTATCGTGGCAGATCACTGGTCGAGCTACCCCTATTTCCTGAACGAAGTGGCGCCCCAAGTCGCCGCTGGCAAGCTGGTTTATAAAGAAACCGTGAAAGAGGGCTTAGAGAGCACTCCAGAGGCTTTCTTAGCCCTGTTTGAGGGCGGTAATACCGGCAAGATGCTGATTAAGCTGTAACGCTCCGGCCTTCTCTCTACTCCCATTTCATCTTGCCTCCCCGCCCGCAGCACGTTTTCGCTAAGGGCGGGCCTCCATCTAAGAAAAAATTGTCAAAACGTTAGACCAATGGCGAATTGATAATTAAAATCATTTTCTAGAAATGTGTGTTTTAACCCATCGGCGCTGTCGATGGGTTAAAAGCGCGTTGTGGGTACGCTGTTATAAGGGGATGTCTCATGGAAGAAAACACGCGCGATCACAGCAAATGGCCAGCGGTTATCGTTGGCTTGCTGCTAATCATCGTTGGCTTGGTGCTCGCCATAGGCGGCGGCAAACTGCTTAGCGTGGGTGGCAGTGCTTACTACTTAATTGCCGGGGTCGGTATCATTGCCTGCGGCATTTTATTCGCCATGCGCCGTGGCGCCGCTCTGTGGCTCTACGCACTAATTCTTTTTGCTACGCTTGTATGGGCACTCTGGGAAGTTGGACTCGACTGGTGGCAGCTGGTGCCCCGGGTCGCCATCCTCTGCTTGATCGGCATTTTGCTGCTACTGCCCTGGTGGCGAAAGCCGCTGCATTCGCGCGGTGGTAGTTTGGCCGTTATCGGGAGCATTGCCGCTGCGATCATTATCGCTATTGCCAGCCAGTTTAGTGACCCCGGCACTATCGAGGGGGCGCTGGCCAGTAATAGCCAAACCACTTCCGATAGCGTCAACCCTGCTCAAGTGGCTGGCGATGACTGGCCTGCTTATGGCGGCACCAACGCGGGCACCCACTACTCTTCACTGGATCAAATTACCCCGGACAACATCGGCGAGCTTGAAGAGGTATGGCGCATCCAAACCGGTGATGAGGCAGGCCCTAATGCTCCCCCTGAGATCACCAATCAGAATACACCACTGAAAGTGAACGACAGTCTGTATATTTGTACCTCTCATAGCCGGGCGATGGCGCTCTCCCCGGAAACGGGAGAAACGCTTTGGGCGTTCGACCCTGAGATCAGCACCATGGGTGCAGATGATTTCTCAGGCTGGGCGCATATGACTTGCCGTGGTCTGGCTTACTACGATGCGGCCAGCTACTCAGCTACTGAGAGCGAACCTAACGATGCAGCGGCCAGCGACGCTGCCCCACGTAGTGCGACAGCGCTCTCATTTGATATCTTTGATGACAGCGACATTTTCACCCTGGATCTCTCCTTCTTGTCGCTGCTGTTTGGTGTTGAAGAAGATAGCAATTCACCACCTATGCTCAGCGAAACTGACGTCATGTGCCCACGCAGGCTCTACCTGCCCACGGCGGATGCTCGCTTGATCGCGCTGAATGCTGACACCGGCGAGCGGTGTACCAATTTCGGTGATAACGGTGAAATTGATCTCACCAATAATATCGGCGACTTCTCCCCAGGTGGCTACTACTCAACCTCACCTGCTACCGTCACTGAGAACCTGATCATTTTAGGCGGTCACGTTACCGACAACAGCTCTACCGACGAGCCTTCCGGCGTTATTCGCGCCTTTGATGTGCATACCGGCGAGCTGGTGTGGAACTGGGATAGCGGTAACCCGGATGACACCGAACCGCTAGCAGAGGGCGAAACTTACACGCGTAACTCGCCTAACGTGTGGGCGCCAATCAGCGTCGATGAAGAACTCGGCATGGTTTACCTGCCCATGGGTAACGCCACACCGGATCAGTATGGCGCCGACCGCACTGAAAACGATGAAACCTACAGCGCAGGCCTGGTAGCACTCAACCTAGCAGATGGCCAAGTGGAATGGGTTTACCAGTTCGTTCATCACGACCTGTGGGATATGGACACCCCTGCGCAGCCGGTACTGATTGATTTAGCCACTGATGAAGGCACCCAGCCTGCGGTTATTCAGCCAACGAAGCAGGGTAGCCTGTATATATTAAACCGTGAAACCGGCGAGCCGATTGTGCCCATCGAAGAGGTGCCGGTTCCTCAGGGCGCCGTGGACGGTGACTGGACGGCCGAGACTCAGCCGCGTTCAGCACTGAACCTTCTGCCACCGCCGCTCACCGAGCGCGACATGTGGGGCGCCTCTCCGTTTGACCAGATGATGTGTCGCATTCAGTTCAACTCTTTGCGCTACGAAGGCCAGTACACGCCACCTTCACTGGAAGGCAGTATTGTTTATCCAGGTAATGTCGGTGTAATGAACTGGGGTGGAGTGGCCGTTGATCCTGAGCGCCAAGCGCTGTTCACCGGTGCTAAATACTTGGCGTTCGTATCCACGCTCGTGCCCCGCGAAGAGGTTGAAGAGGGCCAAGGCTCTGCCAGTGAGCAAGGGTTACAAGTTAATGAAGGCGCGCCCTATGCCGTTGAACTCGGCCCACTGCTTTCGGTACTGGGCCTGCCCTGCCAAGCGCCCTCTTGGGGCGATGTGGCCGGTATCGATTTGCAAACCGCCGAAGTAGTGTGGAAACACCGCAATGGCACGACACGGGACAGCATGCCGTTTGGCCTACCCATTGGGTTGAACGTTGGCGTTCCAGCCCTGGGCGGCCCGTTGACGACCGCAGGCGGGGTGTCGTTCTTGAGCGGCACCTTGGATCAGTACCTGCGCGGTTACGACATCACCACTGGCGAGGAGCTTTATAAAGCGCGCCTGCCAGCAGGTGGCCAGGCCACGCCGATGACCTACACCGGCCAGGATGGCCGACAGTATGTGGTCGTCACGGCGGGTGGTCACGGCACCTTTGGTACCAAGATGGGCGATTACGTGATTGGCTACGCACTACCGGAGTAATTGGTTAACTTAGCGTCATCACCAATGATAACGGGCGGCCTCATCAATGAGCGCCGCCCGTTTTTATTTATAACGCTTTTAGTAAAGTACTTCTTAGAAACGTACCTCTAGCCCGCCATAAACACTGCGCCCAGGGGCCGGTTCGTAGAAACGCCCAAAGGTGCCATTTAAGCGCACGTTGGCGTAGTGCTCTTCATCAAGTAGATTGCGCACACCAACGTAAGCATTCAGCCGTGTATCGCTTCCTAACTGCCAGCCATCCCCTACCCGTAGGTTTACCAGCCAGTAGCTATCGACCTCTGTTTCATTGGCATTGTCCGCTACCAAGTCGCCCACGTACTGGGTTTCCAGGGTGGCGAAGCGCTCATCAATCCCTTGCCAAGTTAGCTGATTGACCCAGGTTTGTTCAGGCAAGCCAGGAATGCGATTACCGCCAAAGCTTTCCGTCGGTGTGGCAAATTGATCAAACTCATAGCGCGCCAGCGTCAAGGCACTATCCAGCCGCCACTGATCGGCTAACTGCCAGCCCAGCGCCAGCTCGATACCGTCACGATCAGTATCCCCTGCGTTTTGATAGAACGTGCGGCCGCCTTCATCAAACGGCACCAGCTCATCGCGCACGCGTACTGAAAACAGCGCCAGATCGTAATCCATCGCCAATGGCTCAACATAACCACGCAGCCCCACCTCGCGGTTCCATGCTTTTTGCGGCGATACAGAGGGATTAAAACCACCGCCCGCCGGGTTCGCAAACTCGGAGAACGTCGGTGTCTCGAACGCTGTACCGGTGTTGATATACGCCTGGTGCTGGGGGCGATAACGGTAGCTTAACCCCGCCGAGCCGCTCCACTCATTAAAGGTCTGCTCACCACTTTGATCGCCATCGCTCTGAAAGCGGTCATCTACCTCCAATTCAACCCGATCAAAGCGCGCACCCAGCGAGAGCGTGACCTGTTCGGTCAGCGCTAAATCACCCTGGGCAAATACCCCAGCCGAGGTCGCCGTCTGGGTCTCTTCCGCCAACTGCTCGCCAACAACGCCTTGGCCGTTTACATCATTGCGGAAGCGCTCGTCGTCTTGGCGGGCCACATCAACCCCGGTGATATAGCTCAGCGGCAGGCTGCCCAAGCTCACTTCATGGTGATACTCGGCACTCGCGCCCAGGTAATCACGCTGGTAGCCGATGCGGCTATCGCCCACATAGGGCAGTTGCTGTTCAAAATCGCGTTGGGAAATAAAGCCTTTTAGGTAAAACTCGCCTGAACCTGCAGACAAATCTTCGTACTGTAAGCCAAGCAGCTGTTGATCGACGTTCTGTCCTGCATCCAGCGCCAATGAGTTTGGTGCCGCTTGATCGCGGCCATTTGCCACTTCACGGGCATTAAGCGCGCCGGGGTCTTCAGAGCGAGGGTTATCCAGCAGGTTGATAATGGCGGTTAACGCACGGTCGCTGCCAAGCTCGCGGCGCAGCTTGGCGTTCAACAGGTACTTTTCCGTGGAGCTCTGCTCCCGGTAGCCATCCACGTTGAGCGCAGAGAAGCTCACGTGGTGCGACCAATCACCTTGGGCGCCACCGGTTTGCACAACGGCCTTACGGTAGCCGTCACTCCCTACCTCGGTGCGTACGCTTGAACCAGGGTTTTCGCGCCCATCCGCAGTGGTGATATCAATCACCCCACCTGCCGCGTTGCCGTAGAGCACCGAAGAGGGCCCACGAATCACTTCGATCCGCTCGGCACTGTCCAGATCAATAGCATCTAACTGCGCCTGGCCATCGGGCAGCGTATAGGGAATGCCATCGACCATCACTGTAATGCCGCGCACGCCAAACGGCGCCCGGGCACCAAAGCCGCGTATAGAGATTCGCTGTCCCTGAGCAAAGTTATCGCGGTTTTGCAGAAAACACCCGGCACGCGCACCAGCGCCTCATCCAAGCGCGTGCGCTGCTGGCCTTGAGCAATCGCCTCCTGATCGAGTGTTGAAACCGCCGCGGGGGTGGCGTATAGCTCCCGGGCTAAGCGTGGCGCTGTTACTTCAATCGTTGCCATCGCATTACCACTGGGCGCAGCCTGCTGGGCCCAACTTTGAGCTGAAGCAAGACAGCCCAGTATGCCAATAGACGTAGTGGTCACTTTTAAAGTTACTTTGAACACGGGGTCCCTCCCAAATAGCTGATAGCGAAAATTAATAGCGAAATTGAACGATTTTCTATTTAGCCAGTCTCAGCATGTTAACCAAGGCCTGGATAAATATCCTGATAGTGCCTACACTTGTACAAGTTACATACCTGAAAGCAAAGGAGGCTTCATGGCGTTTACAGCGACTGATCCGATTAAGATGATTTTTGCCGTTATACTTCCACCACTCGGCGTATTTTTTGAGGTCGGTTTTAAAGGGCATTTCTGGCTGAACATTATTCTAACGCTATTTGGCTTCATTCCAGGCATCATCCACGCGTTCTATGTGATCCTGAAGCACTAGTTATCGATGAAATAGAAACGATTGAACTATAGGCGGTTGAACCAGAAGCTGCTGAATTAGTTGAATGAGTCTAATGCCGCCTAGGCCAATATCTAGGCGGCTTTTTTTATTCTCAAAAAACTACTCCCTTAGCTTTTCACCTCTGCAGTTGCCTCCTCAGGAGGGTGATCGCTCAACTGCTCACCTTCGCTGCGAGCGATAACAGAGGTACCGACTAAATCGCCCGTTACGTTGAGTGCCGTAGCCCCCATACCTACCAATGCATCGATAGCGGTGAGCAGCGCGACGGTTTCAATGGGCAGCCCCACTTGGGCAAATACCGTGGCGATCATAATGATCCCTGCCCCTGGCACCCCCGCCGTACCTACCGATACCAATGTGCCAATCAGCACTATCTGTACCATGCTGACAAAGTCCAGCGGTGCGCCAATGACGTTGGCCGCAAAGACCGCCGAAATAGCAATACGAATTGCCGCCCCATCCATATTTAAAGTAGCCCCTAGCGGCAGGCTAAAGCCATAAATGCTTTTGGAAATTCCCAAACGATGAGCAGCATTAATCGTGAGAGGCAGAGTGCCAGAGCTACTTTGCGTCGCAAACGCCGTTGCCATTGGCGTGCGAGCCTCGCTGAAGAAGGTGCGTAACTTCACGCCAAACAGCCGCATGATGCCGCAATAAATCAGTAAATGGGTTGCCAACGCGACATACAGCACGACCACCATATCGCCCAATGAGAGCAGCGTTTCCAACCCCTGCTGACTTACCGTTTCAGCAACAATCGCAAACACCCCGATAGGCACATAGTGCAGCACCCCCGACATCACTTTTAAAGTGACCTCGTTTAGCGCTTCAATCACGCCATATAGTCGCTCCCCCATGGCATGCTGGTGTTCCGACTGGCGCATTTTCAGCAGAGCAATGCCAAACACCAGCGCTGTAAAAATAATGCCCAGCATATTGAGCTCGGCAAACGCACCGATAATGTTATTGGGCACGATATTAAGCAGTGTATCGACAACGCCGGGATTATCGGGCACCGAAAAACTGGCTTGCTCATCCAGCACCATCCCACTACCGGGGCTAAACAGCGTCGCCACGCTTAATCCCACCATGATCGCCAGCGCCGACGAAACCAGGTAATAGCCAAACACCTTGCCGCCCACACGGCCGGCGCTCCCCTCACGAGACTGATTCACCCCCACCATCAGGGTAAACAGCACGATGGGGACAATCAGGAAAGTAAGCAGACGAAGCAACAAATCGCCTAATGGCGCCAGCCATATGGTGACCGACTCACCTCCAACTAGCCCCACCACCACTCCTAGCACCAGCGCGATGGTGACGCGCAAAATCAGTGACGCCTGAAAATAGGCCTTCCATATACGTGTCATTTGAGCCCCTGCAGATTTAAATTGATGATTTTATACCCGGGCACACCACGCGATTAGTGTGACACAGCGCTATCAATAGGATTAGGCAAACATCCAATAGAATCGACTCTATTGCCATGAGCTGCCGCTAGCTAATCTTCTCCAGGTACTTATCAACGAGAGGATGATCACATGACAGTTTCAACTAATCACTCATCAACTAGCCACTCATCAACCAACCCTTCATCAAAAGTGATCTTACTAACCGGTGCCAGCAGCGGTATTGGCGAAGCCACTGCCCACTGGTTAGCGGGCCAAGGGCACCGTCTGGTCATTGGCGCACGGCGAACCGATAAATTAGAAGCGTTGACCGAAACCATTCGTGCTGAAGGTGGCACGGTGGATTACCGGACACTGGATGTCACCAGCCTGGAAGATATGCAGGCCTTCGCAGATTACGCACTTACGTTGCATGGCCGCATCGATGTCATCGTCAATAACGCTGGTATTATGCCGCTCTCGCCGCTGGCATCGCTCAAAGTCGATGAGTGGAACCAGATGATCGACGTCAATATTCGTGGCGTACTCAATGGCATTGCCGCCACCTTGCCTACCCTGCAAGCCCAGGAAGGCGGCCAAGTCATCAACGTCTCTTCCATTGGCGGATTCACGGTCGCCCCAACCGCCGCGGTCTACTGCGCCACCAAATACGCGGTTCGCGCTATTTCTGATGGGTTACGCCAGGAAACCGACAACATCCGCGTTACCTGCGTTTACCCCGGTGTGGTGGAATCGGAACTGGCGAATACTATTACCGATCCTGATGCCGCTAAAGCCATGGTGACTTACCGTCAGATTGCGCTTAAACCCGAAGCCATTGCCTCGGCGATCGCCCACGCGATCAATCAACCGGACGATATCGACACCAGCGATATCGTGGTGCGGCCCACCGCCAGCCAATAACACTGTATGCGTCGAGCCCTAGCTGTTTCCCCACGCTTGGCGCTTAGAGCGAGCGATTTCACATGCAAGACACCAAGCTTCCCATCTACGCGAAACGCGCCTTGGTCGTCGCTGGCATCATCACGATTATGCCAGCACTGACAACGGCACAAACACCCCCGGATACAGGAGACAACACCATGGCAGACCACCCCTATGTTGGTATGTGGGTAACCGGTGATGGCCGAATTCGGCATGAGCTGCTAATCAACAATCGTTATGATGAAGCTCGGGGCGAACGCGAAAGCGCTTACCAAGGCCGCTATCAAGTAACGGATAACTACATAGAGTACTGGGATGACACAGGCTTCACCGCTGATGGTGAGTTCATTGATGATGTGCTCTACCACGGTGGCATGGTGCTATATCGGCAAGAGTAACCGCTAGAAGCCACCGGGCCTCCATCAGGGATGAAGGCCCGGTAGTGTTGGTAACGCAGACTCCTCAACAACACAACTTTGTGCATGTTTGTTAATTTAGCGATTACTTTATGGAAACTGATGACGTTAAACTACACTGCAAAGCTGAATACCCTAATTCGAACATTGGCGTATTTCCGGCACTCATTAAAACCTTTGCAAATAACGCATCAGGCCAGATTTTCTTTTCAAAAAATGGAGTTTTTACATGCGCTTTCCAACTACCTGCTTCGCGGTATCCACACTGGCATTAATGATGACGGGTTGTGCGCAGCAACACACCACAACCAGCGCCAACGACCTAGCTGAAATCCGTTACGAAGTAGGGCCTTGCTACGGCACATGCCCTGTATACAGCGTGGAAGTTAAAGCGGATGGCACCACCCGCTACATGGGCGAACGCCATACTTCCGTTGAAGGCGAGCGCATGCAGTCAGGCAGTGCTACCGCCTTTCTTTCGCTGCAAGAGCGACTAGCGCCAATCCAGCCCGATATGGGAACAACACAGCAAACTCTTGATTGTGAACCCCGCGCCACCGACCTGCCACACTACACAGTGACCTGGGTTAACCAAAATGGCGAACAAGCGGTGCTTGAACACGATACAGGCTGCCACTCTGAAAGCGGCCGCGAACGGACCGAAATACTCAGAAGCCTAAGCGCTGAACTAGGTATTGAAAATTGGGTACAAGAGTAAACGCATAAAGCAGTATGACAGCTAGCACGCGGCAGCTTTGTCTAGGAGCGTTAATGTATACGATCAACCCGAGCAAACTACATCTCAGCAAATGGACGGCTGTCCAGCCTCGTAATAAAGAGAAGCACTTTATGGTTACCCAACTGCTGCGCGACGAAGATGAGAACGTAGTTGAGGTAGTGATTGAGGCTATTCACTCTCATCGCGAACGCATTGTGCCGTGGCAAAACTTAAAAGATGACAGCGTATGGAAAATGGGCTGGCAATAGCGCCTTTTACTAATCCCATAGGCAAGATAATCCATAAAGGCTTTGACACATCGAACAATCCG
>AXCI01002362.1_pt1 | contig 44946 bp, 34 predicted proteins | sample 182571 | NCBI WGS metagenome assembly AXCI01 (sample SAMN02359225, study PRJNA218796) | groundwater metagenome | isolation source: Mt. Simon Sandstone pore water sample D5872 at 1.8km depth, Illinois-Basin... | place: USA: Decatur, Illinois | collected 2009-05 | reverse complement strand
CTTAAAAGTTGGAGATAGAAAAGGAGCCTGATATATCAACCGTGCTAATCGGTGCTTACCAAAGGCTTCAATGGCCTTTCATAAATATTCAAAAGCATTAGATTAGCCTTAGTCACCTCTAATCACCTCTGCTCTTGAGCTAGGCATGCTTGATCTGGCTCAGCAGACGATGTCCTTACTCCACCATCTGGTTATTAATTCTTCAGTAAGCTTTAGTTGAACCATATAGCCTCCACTTGCCTTTAATATTAACCGTAGAGGTGCCTAAGAAGGCTGTGGAGATTCAAGTATTAAATCGGCGGCTTTCTCTGCGATCATCATCGTTGCTGCACAGATATTTGCTGAAGGTATCTCGGGCATTACCGAAGAGTCGGCAATTCGCAGCCCTTGAAGGCCATGGACTCTGAGCTGGGGGTCGACAACGGCCATGGCATCATCAGCGGGGCCCATTTTGGCTGTTCCATTGAGATGGTATGAAGAGACACCGAACCGACTGGCGAACGCGAGCAGTTCCTCGTCACTTTGTGTGGTACTACCCGGCAGCACTTCACCATCCATGTAATGGGAAAGCCTTTCAGATTCCAGTAATCGTCTTGCGAGTCGAATGCCTTTGATCAAAGTTTCGCGATCATGCGGGTCCTGCAGATAGTTCGGTTGAACTGTGGGAGCAGCAAAAGGATCCTTGGATGTGATCCGGACAAACCCGGAACTCTTGGGACGGTGCTGCCATACTCCGCAGGTCATGCCAGGATAATCATCCAGAACGCCGACATAACCCTCCTTATAACTCGCTGGGGTGAATACCCCTTGCAAGTCAGCGGTAGGGAGAGTTTCGTCCGACTTCCAGAAGTAATAAGCCAATGATGGGCTCAACGCGAGAATACTGGGACGGCGTAGCACCCAGTTAAGGATTTGCCCCCCGAGTTGAAACCCCCTAGCGAGTTCATTGATGGTTTGACTGTTCTTTACCCGTGCGACGACCCGCACCGAATAATGGTCTTTCAGATGCTGGCCGACCCCAGGAAGAGCGTGCGATACCGGTAGGCCTAGTCCCTGCAAGTGCTCGGGCTCACCGATACCGGAGAGCTGCAGCAGTTTCGGAGTATTGATGGCGCCCGCGCAAAGGATTACCTCTCGATGTACTGCGATTCGATGGTTGGACTGGCCACATGCTTTTCGGTATTCCACACCAGTGGCACGCCCATTCTCGATCAGGATTCGCGTGACTTGGGTATTCGTCTTGATCCTTAGACTCTTGTGGCGTTTTGCCGCCTTGAGATAGGTTTGTGCTGTGCTCATGCGGCGGCCCTTGTGGATGGTCCGCTGGAAGTATCCGGCGCCCTCCTGAGTGTGGCCGTTATAGTCCTCGTTTTTAGGTATGCCGAGTTCTTCAGCGCCGGCTATGAAGGCATCCGCTATGGGGTGCTTCCAATCGGTGTCGCTGACCGGCATCAGCCCATCGTGGCCACGATACTCGGTGGTATGGGCAAGGCGATGCTCGGTGCGCTTAAAATAGGGCAAGATATTTTCGTAATCCCATCCCGTGTTACCAAGTCGTGCCCAATGATCAAAATCTTCGCGCTGCCCGCGGTTGTGTATCAGTCCATTGATCGAGGTTGAGCCACCGAGAACGCGACCTTGTGGGATGGGTATGCGCCGGCCGAGAGTAAGCTCGCTGGGTTCGGTGGTGAACTGCCACGTATACGCCGGGTTGAAGATCATTTTAATGAAACCGGCGGGAATGTGGATGAAGGGGTGACGGTCCGGTGGGCCAGCTTCCAGCAGGCAGACACTGTAATGGCCGCTGGCACTCAGCCTGTTCGCCAGGATGGCTCCAGCAGCGCCACCTCCGATAATCAAGTAGTCGTAGGTCTCGGTAAAATTATTGTAATCCATCGACTTATCGCACTCTTGTGTCGCGTACTTCGCCACCCTCAAGTTCAAGATGTGATCACCCTGCGCTTTACTTCACATCTCGCTATTCCTGACTGTGAGGTGACGTCGATACGCCGGTATGACAGGGTTTTGGCTGAAGTCTTGCTCTGCAAAGCCTTACTCTAGACGAGATGGTAATGAGGCTGAATGCGTCATTAAGATAGTGGGGCTTCGCAAAAAACGAATTCATGTACCTCATAAAATCTCTAGCTCCATGTCGCTCTAATTAATGGTGTCTATTTCATCGGGCGCCTCTCTTTTTTGAAGAATAAGTAATAAAAACAATTACTTAAAATATTTAAGAGGTTATGCTGACCATCCTTGCTGGCCGGAAATCGGCTAATTAACGGTTTGTCTGTTTTTTTGTGATCACATATATGTGATCTTGACAGGGGTGTCGGGCTGCCATAGCTTCAGAGAAGCAAGATGGGTACGACCCAGGTAATGACAACGACAAAGACAACAAACTCCTAAGAGGAGACAAGTCATGAAGCATGCTTTCGCAACCGCTGCATTAACCACCACCGTCGCAATGGCGGCAGCTTCGCCTACCTCAGCTCGCGATCTCGACGTTGCAAGTACATTTCCAGAGGACATGTTATATCTCGGTGACGCACTGACATATTTCGGTGAGTCACTAGAACGAATTACCGGAGGTGACTTGGGTGTCAACATCCATGGTGCCGGTGAACTCGTACCTGCTCTGGAGGTGTTCTCGGCAGTAAGCCAGGGCGCAGTCGATGCAGGCTACGACTGGATGGCCTACTGGGGAGGAGAGATCCCTGTCGCCAACCTGGCCGGTTCGCTACCGTTCGGCCCTGAACCGCTCACCTTCGCCGATTGGATGTGGGAAGGCGACGGGATGGAGATCATTCAGGGGGCCTACGATCCGCATAACGTCAAAGTTCTCCCTTGCGTCGTTGTCCCTGCTGAACCTGCCGGTTGGTTCCGCAAGGAGATCAACACTCCAGAGGATTTCGAGGGGCTTAGGATGCGCATAGGTGGTCTTGGCGGGCGGGCGTTGGCAAAGCTAGGTGCCAGTCCTCAGACCATTGCGGGTGGAGAAGTTTATGTATCGCTCGATCGTGGACGTATCGATGCCGCTGAATTCTCCTTGCCTGCCATCGATGAGTCCCTGCAACTGAACGATGCTGCCGACTACTACTACTTCCCAGGTTGGCACCAGCCGGCAAGCTTCAATTCTGTCCTAATCAATATGGATGTCTGGAACGACTTTGACCAAACGCAGCAAGACCAGGTTATAGCTGCCTGTCGCTCGACTCTGCTCTGGTCCATGACAAACGCAATCCAGCATCAAGCCGAGGCGATTGAGCGGCTTGAGGAGGCCGGAGTGGAAGTGCGCCGATTCCCCGAGCCTGTACTCGATGCATTACGTGAAGCGACGGATGAAGTGATCGCCGAAGAGATGGAGCGAGATGAGACCTTCCGCGAGGCGTATGAGTCTTTGAGTGCTCACGTAGAGCGAGCAGACCGCTGGTACAACCTGCAAGCTATGTAAGCGGAGATCGAGCATGTCTAGGACTTCGAGTGCTAATCGGTTGATAGCTGTCGGGGAAGGGGTGATGAAGCTCTTCGCCATTCCTGGCCGCTGGGCGGCATGGTTGGTGATCATCATCATTGCGGTGGTCATTTTCACTGTCATCGGTTCAGCTATGGGGCTAAGTCATTTGGCCGACTGGCAGGTACGGCTACCACTGTTCGGCAATCAATTGAACATGGTGAGTATTGCAGAGTTGCAATGGCACTTATTCGCCTTGTTTATCATGATCTCGGGGTCCTATGTCCTGCAGCAAGACCGGCACGTACGAGTGGATATCATTTCCGCTCGTATGTCGCCCAAGGGGCGTGTGCTGGTGGATCTGTTGGGAGACTTGATATTTCTCATCCCCTTCTTCGCCTTTTTATTGTGGTTTTCTTTCGGGTTCGCCGAGAGGGCGTTTCTGTTCGGAGAACAATCCAATAGCGGAGGTTTGATTGATCGCTATCTGGTTAAAGCGACTCTTCCGATGGGCTGCCTCTTGCTGTTGGGGGCAGGCTGCGGACGCATATTAATGAATCTCGGTATGCTCATGAAAACAGAAAACAGTGACCATGACGAAACTAATGTCATAAGGGAGGCAGAGTGACTTATTTACTTCCTTCACTCATGCTTTTCTGCCTGATGCTCGGAATATTTCTGGGCTACCCGGTAGCACTACTGCTGGGGGGATTGTCACTAATTTTTACCCTAGTTGGAGATATTCCTCTCGCCACTTTTGGCCTGGCCGTTAACCGTATTTATGGAGGTGTGTTATCTAACTGGATCCTGGCGGCGATACCGCTGTTTATCTTCATGGGGATAATGCTGGATAAGTCCGAAGTTGCACGAAATTTACTGCGTGAGCTGGAAGGGCTCTTCGCCGGAAAAGCGGGGGGGCTTGCGCTGTCTGTCGTTATCGTCGGCATTGTCATGGCCGCCAGTACTGGAATTATCGGTGCTTCTGTGGTGCTGATGGGAACATTGGCACTGCCTGTCATGCTGGGGCAGGGTTATGACAAGTCCCTAGCCATGGGGACCATCCTGGGTTCAGGAACGTTAGGAATCTTGATACCGCCCAGCATCATGTTGGTAGTATTCGGCGATATCATGCAAATATCAATAGGAAGCCTCTTTGCTGCAGCGCTGCTCCCCGGGGCCATGCTGGGCTTCTTCTATGTCTGTTATATCGTCTTTACCGCCATTCGCAGCCCTGAAAAAGCACCACCCTTATACAGGGATGATTCCGAGCTGATGGGCTCGCTCATAAGCAGACTGGCAATAAACCTTGTTGTTCCTGCAGCCCTTATCAGCAGTGTGCTGGTCTCCATTGTGCTAGGCATAGCAACACCTACCGAGGGTGCCGCAATCGGGGCGGCTGGTGCGCTGCTAATCACGATTGCAAAACGCAAGCTTACCTTGGAAATGTTCGGTTCAGCGTTGCGGGAAACGACTTTGACTACCGGCATGATCCTCTTCTTGGCCATCGGTGCGACAGCGTTTGGCGTTATCTTCAATCGATTGGGTGGGCATGATCTCATCGAGCATCTGGTTGGCCTTTTGGGTGGCGATCCTTACATGGTGTTGATGGGAATCATGCTATTGATCTTTATCCTGGGCTTTTTCTTGGAATGGATAGAAATCAGTTTTCTGGCATTGCCACTTCTGGCACCCATCGTAGGTAACCTGGACTTCGCGCCGGTTGTAGCTAGTCAGCATGATGTCTTGATCTGGTTTGCTGTGCTGGTAGCCGTGAACTTGCAAACGTCTTTCCTTACCCCGCCTTTTGGCTATGCCCTGTTCTATCTAAAAGCGATAACGCCTAGTGGGATATCCACTAGTGACATCTATCGGAGTGTCATTCCGTTTGTCGCTATTCAGTTACTGGGGTTGTTGCTGATCATAATATTCCCAAGCATTGCACTCTGGCTTCCGCGTGTACTTTAAATCACATGAGTACTTTTAAATAACAAGAGGATAATGGTGTGAGCCTATTCGAACTTAATGGCCGCGTCGCACTGGTGACAGGTGCCGCAGGTGGCATAGGTGCCGCTATTGCTGAAGGCCTCGTCGATGCCGGTGCCAAATGTGTACTTGCTGATATCTCCATAAAAAACTGCGAAGCCACCCTTTCCCGGTTACGAGAAAAAACAGAAGACGTGCGAGTAATCGCTGTGGATGTACGCGATAAATCTTCTTGTGAATCGGCTATTACAGAGGCGAACTCCGCCTTCGGGGGGTTGGACATTCTGGTCAATTGTGCCGGGACCAACACACGAATGAGACCCGAAGAATATCCGGAATCACTTTGGGAAGAGATTATTGATACCAACCTGAAAGGCACCTTCCTGATGTGTCAGGCTGCCTTTCCATCCTTACAGGCTTCTGAAAAAGGCAAGATAGTCAATATCGGCTCGATCCTGTCGCTAGCCGCCAATGAAGTGACCGGCCCCTATGCCGCCAGCAAGGGGGGTGTGGTTCAGCTCTCCAAGTCGCTTGCCTGCTCCTGGGCCGAGCACAACATAACGGTCAACACAATTCTTCCTGGATGGATAGACACTCCCCTGTCGCGTCAGGCGCGCGTAGATATCCCCGGCCATGCCGAGCGGGTGGTAGCCACAACCCCGTTGCGGCGCTGGGGTGAACCAGCCGACTTGGTCGGTAGTGCCGTTTTCCTGTCGAGTCACGCTTCTGACTTCATTACCGGCATCAGTCTTGTCGTGGATGGTGGCGTTACCGCCCATGTGTAAAAGGTAAATGCTCGTTACGGCCTCGAGTTAGTGCCGGTTAATGGAGATAACAATGAAGTTTGAAAATATCAACAACAAAGTAACAATGCAGACGCTAAAGCTCGAGGAGAACGACTGGTCGAGCCTGGATGCAGCAGATGCCAAGCGCATGGTGACGCTGTTTCTGTCTGCGCGAAGGTTCGAAGAAAGCATACTCCAGCTTGACAAGCTCAAACTGGTACACGGCCCTGCTCATTCGAGTATCGGTCAGGAGGGCGGGGCCGCCGGGTGTCTGGCTGGGTTGCCGCGAGACACGATGATCAACGGCACTCACCGCGCCCATCACCAGTGCGTGGCCAAGATGATAAACGCTTTGTATGACGATGGTTTCGATCCATCCACGAGTGCCAGATTACCCTCGGCCATGCGTAGTGAGCTAGGGCATTTGATGTCGGAAATACTGGGGCTGAGCGACGGTTGGAGTGGCGGGCGTGGCGGCTCCATGCATCTGCGGCGGGAAGAGCTCGGCATCATGGGAACCAATGCTATCGTGGCAGGTGGCTTGCCGATCGCTTGTGGCCACGCTTTTGCCGAGAAGGCGAAGGGCGGGGATGCCGTGATGGTGAGCTTTTTTGGTGATGGGGCGTTGCATCAAGGCGCAACTCATGAAGCCATGAATCTAGCAGCTCTCTACGATCTTCCTTTGATTTTCTTTCTCGAGAACAATCAATATGCCGTATCGATGAGCGTCGCCCAATCTACCCGTGAACAGGAATTACTGACTCGGGCGCAAGCGCACGGGATTCCCTCCATTCGGGTTGACGGCATGAATCCATTGGCGGTATGGCATGCAGCCAGCTGGGCGCATCAGCAGATACGGGAACAGGGCGGGCCGGTATTCATTCAGGCTGATGTCTACCGTTTTTACCATCAAAGCTCCGCCATCCCAGGCAGTGCATTTGGCTACCGAACGAAGGAGGAAGAAGAAAGCTGGCGTGTACGGGACCCGTATGACCTCTTGCGTAATAAGCTGAGCGAACACGGGATCCTCGCTGTTGAACAATTCGACGCCATCGATAACGCTGTTAGCGAAGCGGTGGCAGCGGCTTACGAAAACTGTATAGAAGGCAAAGGCTCGTCCAGCCGTATCCGGCCGGAACTTTGGCCTGACCCCAAGACCGTGGACAACGGTCTCACCGGTGATCTGTCCGAATTCGAAGGCGTGCAATTCACCGAGATTGAAGATTTCGCGAAGGAAGAACTCGAGGAAATGACATTGATCGAGGCCATGTCTCGTGTCATGGGGGCTCGCATGCGCGAGGATGAGTCGATCTACGTGTTCGGTGAAGATGTCGCCAATATGGGCGGTGGTACCGTCGGGGCAACCAAGGGTCTCCCCGCCGAGTTTCCGGGCCGTATCGTCAATACGCCGATTACCGAAAACGGTTTCTGCGGGCTGGCTGTAGGTGCCGCAGCATCCGGTCTGAAACCCATCGTCGAATTGATGTATAGCGATTTCTTCCTGGTCGCTGGCGACCAACTTCTCAATCAAGCCGGCAAGATGCGTCATCTGTTCGGTGGCAAGTTATCCGTGCCGTTAGTCTTGCGCAGTCGTATTCCAGGACACGAGGGGTACGGCTCTCAGCATTCGATGGATCCGGCAGGTGTCTTTGCTCTGTTCCCCGGGTGGCGCATCCTGGCACCATCCAATGCGTTTGATTATGTGGGCCTGATGAATTCGGCCTTACGCTGTCAGGATCCGGTATTGATCCTTGAACCGCAGGAGTTGCACCGGAGCAAGGCGCTCGTGCCACAGGGCCTGGATCATTTCATACCCATCGGCAAGGCACGCAAGGTAGCCGAGGGGGACCAGCTAACCTTGTTAACCACGCTTACGATGGTCGAAACCTGCCGACAAGTGGCGGCCGGATTAGGTGGTGGTGCCGATATTGTGGATTTACGCACGCTATCGTTACGGGACATCGATTACGAAACCATTGGCGAGTCGATTCGCAAGACGGGCAAGGTTGCAATTGTCGAGCAGACGACCCGAGGTGCCAGCATTGGTGCGCATATCGCTGACGAGATCCAACGACGCTTTTTTGATTACCTGGACCAGCCCGTGAAACGGGTAACCGGAGGCTGGGCACCGCCGACAGTTTCCAAGGTGCTTGAAGATGCAGCGTTGGCGAACGAGCACGATGTTGAAATGGTAATTCGCGAGATGCTCACCGACAGCGGTTTGGCGGCTTGAGAGAGGAACATATGAAAAACGAATTTTCTCTGCAGAATAAGAGCATCCTGATCACCGGCGCGGCAGGCGGAATCGGTGAGGCCACGGCGCGTGTTTGCGCTGAACTTGGCGCGTCCCTGATTCTAGCCGATCTTGTCGAACCGCTGGAGCTTGCGTCAGAGCTGAAGGCAAGCGGGACGATAGTGGAAACCTATGGATTCGATGTGACGGATCGGATGGCAACTGAACGCATCATTGAGGGCCTCGATAGACTTGATGCCGTGGTGGTTAATGCAGGCTTCTGCCCTTGGGACGACTGGTCCGATGATGGCTGGGATGATGTTTTCAACCGTGTTATTGACATCAACCTCCTAGGGGTGATCCATCTGATGCGTGCCTGTCTCCCCCGCATGTGTACAAGCAGGGCCGGAAACATCGTGCTGGTTAGCTCGGTTGCTGGTCGTATGGGAGGGCTCAAGGCGAGCCCCCATTACGTGGCAGCTAAGGGTGGCGTCAACACGCTGGTGAAATGGATGGCGAGGAAGGCGGCACCCTATGGGGTGGTAGTGAATGCTGTCGCTCCAGGCGCTACTGCGACTGGTATGACTGCTGGCCAGTCCTTTGATGCCGACGCCATCCCGCTGCAGCGACTGGCCGAGCCCCGCGAGATTGCATTACCGATAAGCTTTCTATGTTCAAGTGCTGCCAGCTACATCTGCGGAACGACACTCGATGTAAATGGCGGCGTGTTCATGAATTGATAAAGACTCACTAGATAGCCGGGAAATATTATCAACAGTCTCGATTTAGCGCCCAAACAGGATACCGATGTGGCAAATGAAATAGAAGGGCGCCTGGGGCGCTATCAGCGCAAGAGCCTAGCAGACCAAGTCTACCTGGATCTCAAGAAATTGCTGCTGTCGGGAACCATCGCGCCTGGCGAGAAAGTAACCCTGCGCGGCCTCGCCGAGTCAATCGGTACCAGTCCAATGCCGGTACGTGATGCGGTTCGCCGCCTGGTATCTGAGCGAGCCCTCGAGATGCTGCCCAATCGGACATTGCGAGTGCCCACTCCGAGCCTGGCGCAATTTCGTGAAATCGTTGCGATTCGCTGCAGCCTTGAGGGGCTGGCAGCAGAGACTGCAGCAGCGCAGCTGCCGTCGGCAGCGTTGGCAGAGATCAACAGAGCCAAGGACAGATACGAAGCCATAGCGCGGGCTGAAGTAGTCAGCACTGTGGAGATGGTGGAGGCGAATCGAAAGTTGCACTTTGCATTGTACCGCGAGTCAGGCATGCCCGTACTCGTTTCCATAATCGAAGGTCTATGGGTTCAAGTGGCGCCCGTGTTCTCGCTGAGCATGAGTACAAAGGTGCGGGAAGTGGAAAGCATGGAGTCGTTTCATCATCACTTGCGTCTGGCTGCAGCGCTGGAATGTCGTGACGCAGCGGCTGCTCGTGACGCAGTAGTCGCAGACATTCAGGACGCAGCACACTTTATTGAGCAGGCGGGGGTGTTGAGCGGTTGAGCTGCGCCCTTCCTGAAGAACGCGTGGGCTCGGTAAGAGCATGTGCGACGGCAGAGGCGAGCTTTTCGTGTGCCACTATCAGCCAGTGTACAAAACAGTGTGCGAACGTTGGTTAAGGAGAGAACAAATGACGGTTGATATCAAGATGCCGGCGCCAACGCCAGGCATGACGGAAGGCACACTGGTGCGCTGGCTCAAGCAGGAAGGCGACTGGATCGACATTGGGGAAGCGATAGCTGAAGTGGAAACCGACAAGGCGATGCTGGAGATTGAATCCTTCGATGCCGGCACCCTTGACAAGATATTAGTGCCTGCCGGGACGAGCAATGTTGCGGTAGATACAATCATCGCGACGCTTATCGCAGAAGGCACGTCGACGTTGCCTTCAGGAGACGAGACACCAGAAGACGAGGCACCAGCCCAGCCTCATTCGATGCCGATCACCAACACCGCGCCGGAGCCCCAGTCCAAGGCGCCTCGTGAGCAGGGCCGAGTGTTTGCCAGCCCCTTGGCCCGCCGTCTCGGACGTGAAAATGGCATCGATGTAGCCGAGATTCAGGGAAGTGGACCGCACGGCCGGGTTGTGCGGCTTGACGTTGAGCGGGCGCTGAGCGAACTGGCACCAGCGGAACAGATGAACTCCGAGGTGTCTTTGGATGCGGATTCACGTATCCAGACAGTGCCCCACACCGCTATGCGCCGAACTATCGCCAATCGGCTTTCTGAATCCAAGCGCGAGGTGCCCCACTTCTACCTGACGATTGATTGTGACGTCGGCGAGCTGTTGAAGCTGCGCAGCCGCCTCAACGCCAAGGGTGCCGAAGCGAGCCCGGCATTCAAGCTTTCGGTCAATGATATTCTGATCTACGCCGTTGCCCGATCGTTACGCCGGGTCCCCGAGGTAAATGCATCATGGACGAATGAGGCGACGCTTCGGTATCAGGAGGTGGATGTCGCGGTAGCCGTCGCTACCGAAGGTGGCCTGTTAACGCCGGTACTTCGCCAAGCGGACCGAATAGGGCTGGCCGAGATTACCACTACGCTACGCGACCTTGCCGATAAAGCCCGCGCTGGCCGGCTGGCTCCGTCCGAGTATCAAGGCGGCGGGTTTACCATCAGTAACCTTGGCATGTACGGAATTCGCGATTTTGCCGCCATCATCAACCCTCCACAAGCCGCCATCCTTGCCGTCGGAGCCGTCGAGAAACGGCCGGTCGTTCGCGGTAATGAACTTGCTGTCGGCGAGATGATGACTCTGACCTTGTCTGCCGACCACCGCGTCATAGACGGCGCGGTCGGCGCGCGTTTCCTCGCCGTGCTGCGTGAGCTTATCGAAGACCCACTCAACCTGCTCGTATAAGGAGACTTCAATGGAAGCCAACGAGTACCAGTTTGTTGTGGTAGGTGCCGGTCCCGGTGGTTATGTAGCCGCGATTCGGGCCGCCCAGCTGGGGTTTCGCGTCGCTATCGTGGAAAAGGCTGAATTCGGTGGTGTGTGCCTCAATTGGGGCTGTATCCCTACCAAGACGCTATTGCGCTCGGCTGAGGTTCTAAGAATCGCCCAGCAGGGCGCTGCGTATGGCTTGTTGCTGGATTCGCCGCCACGGTTCGACCTGGAAACTGCCGTCAAGCGATCGCGTGCGATAGCCGCACAGCTCAATCAGGGTGTTCGTGGGCTTTTGAAGAAGAATAACGTGACGAGCCTTTGCGGCCATGCTCGCTTGCTCGGTTCCGGCAAGCTAGAGGTCAAGTGTGGAGAAGAGCGTACGTTAATCACTGCTGAACACATCATCCTGGCGACCGGGGCACGACCGCGCACGCTGCCAGGCTTGGATACCGACGACGAGCGAATCTGGACGGCACGCGAGGCCATGACGCCCAAGTCGATACCCAAAACATTGGCCGTCATTGGCGCCGGCGCCATCGGCGTCGAATTCGCTAGCTTCTTCGCTACCTTGGGAAGCGAGGTGACATTGCTGGAAAGCGCAGATCGTGTCCTGCCTCATGAAGATGTGGAAATTTCCACCATGGTCAAGGATCTATTGTGCAGCCAAGGGCTTGATATCCGTAGCGGTATTAACCTGCAGCAAGTAGTGCCCAGCACTTCCGGTGTCGAGATTCACTTCGACCAGGCGGGCAAGAAGTGCCAGGTAAATGTTGAGCGTGTCATCGTCGCTGTCGGCATTGCCGGCAACGTGGAGGACCTGGGGCTTGAGAACACTCGGGCCCAGGTGGAAAAAAGCCATCTCCTGGTGGATCAGTGGTCCCGCACGGAAGAGCCGGGACTCTATGCCATCGGTGACGTCGCGGGGCCGCCATGGCTGGCACACAAGGCCTCTCATGAAGGTGTCGCCTGTGTCGAGCGGATTGCTGGGCTACCGGACGCTCGTGCATTGGACCCCGGCGCGGTGCCGAGCTGTATCTATAGCCATCCTCAGGTTGCAAGTGTTGGGCTCACTGAGGCGCAAGCGCGAGCGCAGGGATTTACCGTTGCCGTTGGTCGGTTTCCCTTTGTCGGCAACGGCAAGGCGCTATCGTTGGGTGAGACGGACGGAATGATCAAGACGGTATTCGACGAATCCAGTGGCGAGTTGCTTGGGGCTCATATGGTCGGGCCGGATGTGACTGAGCTGATTGGTGCTTACGCGACAGCGCGTAGCCTGGAGACAACAGAGAGTGAACTCATGCATACCATTTTCCCCCACCCGACATTGAGTGAAGGGGTGCACGAATCAGTACTGGCCGCCTTCGGACGCGCGTTGCATATCTGAGCTGTACCAAATGCCTACTTATGGCTGCGCAGGTAGGCATATACGTATCTGGCAGACAGCGAGACAGATAATAGAGGATAAGAAATGAAGCTCAATGACCCTGAACTTTTTCGCCAGCAGAACTACATTGACGGAAAGTGGTGTAATGCCGATGACGGTGCCGTGTTGACGGTGACCAACCCGCTTGACGCAAGCGCGGTCGGTACTTGTCCAAGTCTAGGAAGCGTGGAAGTGCGCCGAGCGATAGCGGCAGCTGAACGGAGCGGAGAGACCTGGAGTCGCAAGACGGGAAAGGAGCGTGCTGAAATTCTCAGACGCTGGTACGACCTGGTCAAGGAGAATATCCACGACCTGGCGATGATATTGACGACAGAGCAGGGTAAGCCGCTTGCCGAGGCGCATGGTGAAATACTCTATGCGGCGTCCTACATCGAGTGGTTCTCGGAAGAAGCCAAGCGTAGCTACGGGGACGTGATTCCACAAACGCAAGCAGACAAACGACTATTCGTCATAAGACAACCGATAGGCGTCTGTGCAGCCATAACGTCGTGGAATTTTCCCAGCGCGCTGATTACGCGCAAGGTTGCGCCAGCGCTGGCTGCTGGATGCACGATCGTGGTTCGCCCTCCTGATGAAACTCCCTACTCGGCGTTAGCATTGGCCAAGCTTGCGGCACGTGCTGGTGTTCCTGCTGGTGTGTTCAATGTGCTGACAGGGGATCCCGTCGCTATTGGCAAGGAACTCACCGAAAACCCAGTAGTGAGAAAGCTCACCTTTACCGGCTCGACAGGCGTAGGTCGTCTCCTGATGGAGCAGTCTGCGCCGACCATCAAGAAGCTGTCGCTGGAGTTGGGTGGTAACGCACCGTTCATTGTCTTTGATGATGCTGAACTCGATGCTGCAGTGGAAGGCTTGATTCAATCCAAGTTTCGCAATTCCGGGCAAACCTGTGTCTGTGCGAACAGGGTATTCGTGCACGAGGCCGTTTTTGATACTTATGTCGACAAGTTGGCTGAGAAAGTGAGCCGACTGAAGGTTGGCGGTGGATTGGAAGAAGACGTAGATCAGGGACCTCTGATCAATAGCCGAGCTGTCGAGAAAGTGGATCGCTTGGTGCAGGATGCCGTGGCCCACGGTGCCAAGGTGGTGGTGGGTGGTAAGCGGCATGCACTTGGCGGAAATTTCTACGAACCAACCCTGCTTGCCGGTGTGACTGAATCGATGCAGTTGGCTAATGAAGAAATCTTTGGCCCGGTATTGGCGATTGCCAGATTCAGCAGTGAAGACGAGGTGCTGCGTCTGGCCAACGATTGTGAGGCAGGCTTGGCGGCCTATTTCTATACTGAAAGCGCTTCGCGCATATGGCGTGTGGCGGAGGCGCTCGAATACGGAATTGTTGGCGCCAATGCAGGTGTCGTTTCCTCCGAAGTCGCCCCGTTTGGTGGAGTCAAGCAATCGGGTATCGGCCGGGAGGGGTCCAAATACGGGCTCGATGAGTTCATGGAGCTAAAATACATATGTCAGGGCGGGCTATAGCCGCCACCTGTCAAAAATAATAAGCCCAACCAATCAGTACCGCATGAGAAAAATAAATAGGTGAAAACAATCTAAGGAGGAGCAGATGATAGGTAGTGCTAATACTTACAACGAACTATCCGATAGCTTTCTCTGGCCCTGTGATGAGCGCTTGAATATTGCAGAGGTTTGCTGTGATAGATGGGCAAGCGACCCGGGTCGAATTGCTCTCATAGAAGTTGATGAGCAAGGAGAAAATCGGAAACTTAGTTTCGCGGACTTACAGTCCATGGCGAATCGATTGGCTAACAGCCTTGTAAACCAAGGTGTCTCGGTAGGTGATCGGGTAGGCATATACCTGCCACAATGCGCAGAAACGGCATATTCTCATATTGCTTGTTATAAGCTTGGAGCTATTGCGGTTCCCTTGTTCAGCCTTTTCGGGCCCGATGCCCTTTTGCATAGAATGCAAAATTGCCAAATGGATACGGTGATTACCGACGCAAGGGGACTTGAGCGACTTGCTGGTATTCGTGACTCGCTGGATCATTTGAAGGTTATTTATACCATTGATTCCGGTGCCGGTAACCTTGGGGCTTTGGATCTACATAGCGAAATGGAAGGTTGTGGTGACCAGTTCGAAACTCGAGACAGCTTAGCCACTGACCCTGCCGTCATAATTTACACTTCGGGAACAACAGGAAGTTCCAAGGGCGCGGTTCATGGCCATAAGGTACTGATAGGACATATACCAGGTGTTCAGGTATCTCATGACCTGTTTCCGCAGCCAGACGATATCATGTGGTCTCCAGCAGATTGGGCCTGGATAGGCGGATTATTTGATGTACTTTTACCCTCCTTGTATTTCGGTATCCCGGTTGTGGCTAGAAGAATGCTGAAATTTGATGCTGAAGAGGCATTCTCGCTCATTGAGCGTTATGGGATTCGGAATATGTTTCTCCCTCCTACTGCACTTAAGATGATGCGACAAGTTGAATCACCTGAAAAAAGGTGGGACTTAAAAGTTAGAAGTATCGCCAGTGGCGGAGAAGCCCTCGGCGAAGAACTCTTGGACTGGGGAAAGCGTGTTTTTGGACTTACCATCAATGAGTTCTATGGTCAGACTGAATGCAATGTCGTAGTGTCCTCCTGCGGCTGTCTAGGTGTTCATCGACCAGGCTCGATAGGCAAGGCAGTTCCTGGCCATGTCGTAGCTATTGTAGATAACGATGGCAATGTTCTAGGGCCTAAGGAGGTAGGAAACATTGCGGTACGTTCACCCGATCCCGTCATGTTTCTTGAGTATTGGGGTAGCCCTGACGCCACGAGGGCAAAATTTGTGGGTGAATGGCTCTTGACGGGGGATATGGGGAGCCAGGATGAAGACGGCTATTTTGAATTTATGGGTAGAGATGACGATGTCATCACTAGTGCTGGCTATAGAATCGGGCCTGCACCCATTGAGAATTGTTTGTTGAAGCACCCTGCCGTACGCATGGCGGCAGTCGTAGGGAAGCCAGATGCCTTGAGAACAGAGATCGTCAAGGCGTTTGTGGTCTTAGCAAATGGTTATGTTGAATCAGCTGAACTCTCCGATGAGCTAAAAGAACACGTTAAGAAAAACTTGGCAGCTCATGAATACCCTCGCGAAATTGTTTTTATAGGTGAGCTTCCTCAAACTGCGACCGGGAAAATAATAAGAAGCAAGCTTAGAGAATTTTAAAAAGTAGCGGAATCAAGGTGCATGGACGTACAGGCTGATTTAGGGCCCCCAACCATGATTCAAGATACGAGGCAGGTTCAATCAGCTTCGTCTCGCTAGAATTTAAGTTAATGATATTATAAGAGAAATATAATGATCATATTGCATCACTGCATGAGCGCTAGGTCATTTCGCCCTCTCTGGATGCTTGAGGAGCTGGCATTGCCGTATGAATTAAAGATGCATGACTTTCCTCCTCGGTTGCGCGAGAAAGATTACCTGCAAGTTAACCATTTAGGCACTGTTCCAGCGCTATCTGATGGAAAAGCGTTTATGACAGAATCCGCAGCGATGTGCCAGTATTTGGCTGCGATTTACTCGGAAGGACGACTAGACGTTTCACCCAGTGATCCTGGTTTTGCCGACTATATTAATTTTCTCCATTTTGGTGAGGCTACGTTAACCTTTCCCCAAACGCTGATACTGAGATACAAATATTTTGAAGTAGAAGAGCGTCGAAACATGCAAGTGGCGGATGATTATGCCAAGTGGTTCCTGTCAAGATTAAAGACCCTCGAAACCAGGCTGAGTGAGAATGAGTTTATTAGTTCGGATCGATTCACCGCCGCGGATGTCTCTGTGGGCTATGCACTTATGCTTGCAAACTATCTTGGCCTGAAGGAGAAATTCAAGCCTGCAGTATTAAATTACTGGGGGAAACTGGAGTCAAGAGAAGCTTACCAACGAGCTTTGATGGTTCAGGAACAATCAGCTAGAGAGCAAGGGGTGTCAGTAGTCCCATCGCCTCAAATTAGATAAGAGAAGCAATAGTCATAGAGGCCTTAAATCATTTGTTCAAAATGCGGGCGTCACATATTCCTGCATATTAATCATCTTAGCCCGAATTTCTCATAGCACCTCAGCAAGTACTGCACCCAGGCCGTAATGCCACTAAAAACTTATTGGCACGGCTTAAATTGCCTACTTTTTAACCACTTTCCGTCGTTCAGATACACCTCCCCCTTTCCCCCATTGCGTCGGGCCGGGGGCGCCCGAGCATTCAGCTCGGTACCAACCGCCTGATGAGATCGGATAGCTCAGTTTTATAGAGGTAGCTGTCACTCATCAGCACTCGAGCTCGGCGGGTATTGCGGATGATGACTTTCTCTCTTTCATCGAACCTCACATCATCTTCTATCTCTTGCTTTCGGTACAGATAGCCTTAACAGCCATCATCGGTGGAAGAGGAACTATCTGGGGGCCATGTGTAGGAGCGCTGCTCATCGTGGGCTCAGGAGAGGTATTTCGTACTACGTTCGCTGAGGCCAATATGTTGATTTACGGTCTATTGATTATGGTCGTGGTGGTGTTTATGCCTCGTGGCATTGTGGGCGAGCCGGCGCGTTATCTCATCAGGAGGGTTTATGCCAAGCGCGCTCAAGGCTGAGGGAATCACTGTAACTTTCGGTGGCGTAGTGGCGGTGAACGATGTTTCGTTGGATGTTGAGCAAGGCCATATTCTCGGCCTGATCGGGCCGAACGGCGCGGGTAAGACAACGCTGTTCAATGCCCTGACGGGCTTCGTCACACCACAGGCAGGCCATATCCATTTGCACGGGAAAGAGATTACCCACCTTCCCCCTTATATGCGCACCCGTGCTGGCATCGGACGTACGTTTCAAACCGAAAGGCCCTTTGAGGAACTGACATTGCTTGAAAATGTGCTGGTGGCCTCCTTTCTCAAAGAGCCCAAGCGTAAGCATGCTGAACGGCTGGCCATGGACGTACTGGAAAAGGTAGGTCTCGCTGACCGCCATGATCAGCCAGCAATGGATCTCAACCTGGCTAGGCGACGGCGTCTGGAACTGGCCAAGGCCTTAGCCGTGCGGCCCACTGTGCTGTTTCTTGATGAAATGATGGCTGGTCTCAATCCACCGGCTCTCAAGGAAATGATCGAATTTGTGCGGCGATTGGCTGACCAGGATCTGACCATCGTAATGGTGGAGCACATTATGGAAGCCATTATAGAGCTATCGGATCATGTGATTGTCATGGCAAACGGCAATGTGATTACCGAGGGTTTACCACGTGATGTGATCAAGGATCCACGTGTCATTACCGCCTATCTGGGAGAGGACTAATGGCAGACCAAGCGGATAATGTACTGAGTGTCCAGAATGTCGATCTTGGTTATGGTTCATTAAAGGTGGTCTTCGACGCCTCGCTGACGGTCAAAAGTGGTGAACTGGTGGGGTTGATTGGCGGCAATGGCAGTGGCAAGTCGACCATTCTTCGAGCAGTGTCAGGGATGATCAAGCCCTGGAAAGGAACCATCCATTTTGATGGACAAGAAGTTTCTGGGCGCAAGCCTCATGAGATGGCGCGAGTTGGGCTTGCCCATGTACCGATGGGGCGTCAACTATTCGGTAATATGACAGTACACGATAATCTGTTGCTGGGGGCCTCACTGCCCTCAGCACGTGAGGAACGTGACGAAAATCTGGAGAAAGTTCTAACGCTCTTTCCTGATCTCAAAAAATACGCCCGCGAAAAAGCAGTGCAACTTTCGGGGGGGCAACAGCAGATGGTGGCGATTGCTCGGGGATTGATGCTTGGTCCTAAGATGCTCCTGCTGGATGAACCTAGCCTGGGATTGTCGCCACTATTGGTCAAGGATGTGATGGCGGCAATACGCCGAGTAGCCGACACCGGCATGCCTATTTTGTTGGTTGAACAGAATGTTAAGCAGGTGTTACAGGTTAGTGATCGCGCATATGTGCTTGAAAATGGCTATCAAGTCTTAGATGGGTCTTCCAGGGAGTTGCAGGGAAATGAGATGATAAAGAAGGCCTACCTGGGGCTTTGAAAGGCAGTAACTAACCCCATTGGATATGCTCAAAGAGCGGGCTAATGAAGATTTCATTGAGTCAGTGGCATTAATCTACGAGAACGGTCACGAGGCCCAGACAGAAATTAAACGCTCGATATTTGCGTGGTCGTACTGTAAAAAACTGTTTCTGGTGCTTAAACTCTACAATACTATTGCACTTGAAATGTGAGGCAGCCACTTCACAATGGGTGAGATACTTTTGAACATTATTTAACGTATAGAAACTCATATGGTGTCGGCGAGGTCTGGGAGCAAAGCTGCAGGAAAGAATTATTTCTCGTCGAGGATCGATAGACCGCAAGACATCGTCAATAGGCTGTTTGACACTAAGAGAGCGCCCTTTTTGGGATAGACCACATGGTTTGCAAGGTAGGAGTTAACAACTGTCGAGGCGCGAAAAAAGCGCAGCGTTTAATTTGCCTACGGCAACGACCTATCCAGGACGCCTGCTCAGGAGAGGCTATGCAGGACGCTATGGCAGGCGAAGGGCAGTTGCAATTGGCGAGAGTAAAGCGGAATCAGATTAATATTTATTCACTAACATTTGCTAAATTGCTAATGATTTTAAGAAGAGTTCGACGCGTAACTCTTAAATCTTCACACTCTACACCCTCCACAGCAATATCGTTAACTTCCTCAGCAAGCGGTATCAAGGTTTTCTTAAGGTCTCTTCCTTTCTGCGTCAGATAGATATGAATGTTTTTCCGATTTCCATTCAGTTGCCGACGTTCGATTAGTCCATTAGCTTCCATCGCTTTTAAAGCGGTAAAAGTCGTAGGCTCCATAAGCCCTGCTTGTTCGCTAAGCTCTCGTTGAGTCAAACCTTCGGTAACCCATAAAATACGTAAGAAAGACCAGTGACCAAAGCTTACCGAGTGCTCCGCCAAACGTGCCTGTAGACTTTTTTTCAACACGCGGCCAGCATCACGTATCAAGTGTGCCAGTCGATCATCTGGCACATCTTCTTGCCAATGAAGTAGAACCGATCGGGTTTCTTGGTTTTGAGTACGAGGCATCCTGGAATACTCCAAAGAATCAAAATTCTGCCAACTATTATAACATACCAGTTAAGGCATAATTGCCTGGTGAGAAAGCTTGATTTCATGTCCATTCTGGGCTGATTCTAAAATTGCCAAACAGACTTCCATCGTTGCCATTCCCCATTCCCCTGTGTGAATGGGTTGTTGATTATTGCGTATGGCACCAATCAATTCGTCCAAGACCTCACGCCGCGGGATTACAGGTGGTGGCAATGGTTCCAAATAGCGTCTTGTGTGAGCATATACCTGCACCCCCTGTGGCATGGGGCGAATATCAGCGTTATCACATGAAACCAGAACAAAGCCGAAATGATTATGCGAGCTGTCCTGTGGCCGGCTATTAGACAAGAAAAAGCCTGAGCCATAGGTACGGGCATTTTTGAGGTCAGCCTCCTGTTCTGGACTGTCAACTTCCGCCAACTTTGCCCTGGCAAAACCATACTGATCGGGGTCTCGAGGCTGCCCAAGCTCACCTGACCAACCGCAAAGTTCATCGCTGTCAAAGTGAGCGAAGCCGCTATAGGTGATGTTGGCAAAAACATCATTATTAAAGGTGAGCAGCGCACTGTAAGCGCCTTCTGTGGCGCGTGCAGGATCCCAACTTCCAGTGACGGCTCGAATGCTCTTGACGCTGTCTCCGCCAAGAAGACGTACAATATCGACTTGATGGGCGGCCTGGCTGAACACCACACCACCGCCCTGCATCGTGTCTAGCTCTTCGGGACGGCGAGGTCGATAGAGAAAATCGGTGTAATTAAAAGCGCTAATCATACGTACCTTTCCGAAAGCTTGACTGTCGATCATCTCGCGAGCCTTTAGATAGGGTGCGTCAAAGCTATGACTATGCCCAACAATTAACCATCGATTAGCACGCTGCATGGCATTGATCATAGCTTGGCAATCCTCAAGGGAGAGTGCCATTGGCTTCTCGACAAGGACATGCTTGCCATGTGCCGCCGCTAGTTCGACATGCTTACGATGAAACTGATGGGGAGTAGCAATATATACCGCTTCAACTTCGGGGTCGGCGCAAAGATCGGCAACCTCAGCGTAAGTGGAGGCATCGAAATCTTCACGAAACTGTTGTCGAGCCTCTGAGCGGGGGTCGGCAGCAGCCACTAAGCTAATGCCTGGATGGGACGCGAGAGTGGGCAGCAGCAGCATGAAGCCGCGGCCCAATCCGGCGACGCCTAGTTTTAATCGAGGGTCTGTCACTGAACACACTCCATATTAGAGTAAAGAATCATTCGGAAGGTCGATTACCAATTCTTCCGAACGCGCACGTGAGACACAGACCATGATGTGATTCTGACGATCGGCTTCCGATAAGACTAAATCTCGGTGCTCCGCTTCCCCCTCCAATAGCTGTGTCCGACAGGAGCCGCAGGTTCCGCTTTCGCAAGAATATGGTACATGATGGCCATTAGCCCTTAATGCCTCAAGAATTGAGACACCTACCGGAACCGGGATCGCCTCTCCAGTCTTGTGAAGGCGTACCGTGAAAGGGGTGTCATCTGCCGTGCTAACTGATTGACTCGTACCAAAGTCCTCAAACCTCACACTTGATGGAGACCAGTGACCAGTCATATCTTTAACTGCTTCCATTAGCCCTCGGGGGCCGCAACAGTAGATATGAGCTCCCTTGGGTTGCTCGAGGATTGGCCATAAATCATAAGCGTTTTCGGGATCTCCATGATCATGGTGGATCACTATCTTGCCTCGATATTCTGGAGCACTGAGTTCTTTCAAAAAAGCGGTTTGAGACGGCTCACGTGTCAAATAATAGAGCTTAAAGGGTTTGCCACTCGTAGCTCTAAGATGGTGAATCATAGAGAGAATAGGAGTGATGCCGATACCGCCAGCTATGAAGATATAGCGGGCTGGGTTGCCTTCAAGCTCGAAGTCGTTTTGAGGCACTGATACCTTGAGTCGGTCACCAAGCTGAGCCTCGTCCACCAAGCTCTTGGATCCGCCTTTGCCAGTATCTTCACGTTTAACGGCAATGACATACCTATCGTGCTCATCAGGAGCATTGCATAACGAATAGAAACGCTCCTGCCCGCTAGGAGTCTCAAGGCTTATATGAGAACCGGGGGTAAATTCGGGAAGATCGCCACCATCAGGATCAACTAATTCAAAGCGGTGGATGCCGTCAGCTATTTCATCCCGAGCGGAAACGATTAGCTCATTCATAGGAAGCTTGTCGGAGGGGGTAGACATAACATACTCACTATTGTTGTCGTGTTTTCGAAAAATAATTATATATCTAAGTATTTTGGCAGAGTAAATACAAGCAGATGGAATTCTACTTTAGTCGCATTTGGTGGTAATGGATTTTTGCTTGCCGTTAGGCCGTTCTGACTGACGCAAGGTAATGCACTGTAGAAAAAGAGATATTTCATACAGCCTCCCAACTTACTGAAGGGGGATAAAGTTTCTAAGTGAGTATGAACGGTGGCAAAGCCATCGTCCGGATAGCAAGGCCGTTACTTACAGGAGCGGAACAGCAACTCCGAAGAGGGATTGTTGTTGAAATGGGATTGGCTGAACGATGGGGTGAAAGTAGTTTTACCAGCAATGAACGGACTGACGTTGCCAGCATTCAACGCCAGAGACTAATCGACGACTAATTCAGCCATCACGGAACTCACCAGCACTGACTGCGAGTCATTGGACAACTCTGTCAGGAAGGATTGCCAGCCGATAATAAAGGCTTAGATGGCGCTAGAGATTCTCACGTGACAGATACAAGTATCTGCAACGCTGAACATTATCATACTTAGCTTGCTCACGATTTGATCTAGAGGCAAGTGTCCACTGCCCAATAGCAACTTTCATTTGGAGCGACAGACAGCGCTTTGAGCGCAGTGTTGCGTCTGCACATGCACATAGGCACAAGATAGATTGTGGTTGCGTCGCTCTTCCCGTCTGAGGGTAGACGTAGAAAGTCACAGCATATGAATAACCTAGCAGTGTCACTTACTTGCAGGGTGGTGCGCTCTTCGATACTGCATTCTCAATAGAACATAAATCCGTCAGCTTACTTAATTTTTCAAGTATTTCGCTAGCTAAGTGACTATGGTCAAAGCAATTTTCGTTAAATATACAAATATCAGATGTCAGTAAAGACACATCTTTATCGTACTCACGCATAAAAAAGCATGCGACTTTAGTCTGTTTGACATAGTGATGGAAGGCGCTATGGTTAGATATGTAAGTTAGATATCTAATTATATTCACAGAGCCATAAGTTCAGCTTGAAACTTATAAATCCAAACAAAAACGGAGACCGCGCCTTATGCTGACACAAGAAGAGAATGATTTACTGTGCCGTGTTGAAGGTGATGCGCCTATGGGTGAAATCATGCGCCGACACTGGCTGCCGGCCTGCCTATCCGAGGAAGTCGAAGAGCCGGACGGTGATCCGGTCCGGGTACGTTTGCTTGGTGAAGATCTAGTAGCGTTCCGCGATACAGAAGGAAGAGTAGGTATACTGGACGAGATGTGCCCGCATAGGCGTGCTTCGCTGGTGCTGGGTCGTAACGAAGAATGTGGATTACGGTGCCTTTATCATGGCTGGAAAATGGATGTTGATGGCAATGTTTTGGAAATGTCGTCTGAGCCACCAGAATCGAAGATGACAGAAAAGGTAAAACATAAGGCTTACCCAACCCATGAAGCAGCGGGTTTTGTCTGGGTCTACATGGGGCCACCTGAGGAACAACCGGAGTTCATTCCACCAGTTTTCCAGCCTAGCCCCGAAACCAAAGTGTCCATCTCCAAGGTGATCATTGACTGTAATTGGGCTCAGATTCTTGAGGGCGCAATAGATTCGGCACACTCTTCAAGCCTACATTCCACGGACATGGTTCCTGCCCGTAAGGATGGTGCCGAAGCGACTGATAAACTCTGGCTACGCCCCTCCACTGATAAAGCGCCACGCTTGGAAGTGCAACAAACACCATTCGGCTTCAGATACGTAGCGCTTCGCCGGCCGATTAAAGATGCTAAGACGCATAATTATGTACGCACTACGCTCTTTATTGCTCCTTTTACCGTACAGATCCCTCCTAATAATCTCTACGATATCGCGATATTGCATGTGCCAATTGATGATACCCATACAGCATTCCACTTTATTGCCTGGGGTGATGCGAACACGACTCCAGATACAGAGTCTTGGCGTAAATTTCTCCATACGCAGGTTGGGCTCGACGTGGATAAGCACTTCCGTAAGTTTCGCACACGAGAAAACAACTACTGGCAGGATCGCCGAATAATGCAACTCGGCACCAGCTTTACTGGGATTGCGGGCATCCCTAACCAAGATATCGCGATGTGGGAAACCATGGGTCCTATCGCCGACCGTAGTCATGATCGTCTCGGAGCAAGCGACTTGGCTATTGTCGAGTTCCGTCGACAGATGGTTCAAGCCGCTAAAACCATGCAACAAGATGGAAAGGCTATCGGCGCTGAAGAGCCAAGAATTCCACATTACAAGCTCAAGTCGTTTCAAGGCATTGTCTCGAAAGAAGAAGACTGGCGTCAATTGGGTACTGCACCTGAAGAAGTGGAGTTATATGAGAGCTTACAATAACCATCAACCTCTTAAACGATGATACCCATGAGTGCATGAGCGCAACTTTTCATGGTGATGAGCATTCCATTTTAGATAACCATGCAGGAACCCTGATGAACAAGTTGGAACTTTCGGTTGCGATTGGCAATTATGATCGTGTTAGGCCATTGATCGATGGGGAGGTTCAGATCGATGGTGTGGACTCTATTTATATGTTGCATGACCCCGAAGAAATTTTCTTTCGTGCTTTCCGTCATGCCGACTTTGATATCACAGAGCTTTCGCTAAGCAGTTATACCGTGAAAACAGCAGCAGGTGACTGCCCTTATATAGGGGTTCCCATCTTTCCCTCACGTGCCTTTAGGCATACCTCAATCTATATACGGACCGATCGAGGTATCCAAACACCTGCGGATCTTCGGGGCAAGCGTATTGGGGTGCCCGAATATCAGCTGACTGCCAATGTTTGGGCGCGCTTATTCCTCGAAGAGGATCATGGCATTCGTCCCCAAGACATGACATGGCTGCGTGGTGGTTATGAGGAACCAGGTCGGGTCGAGAAAATCAACCTCAATCTTCCCGAGGGTGTTCATGTAGAAAATATTCCCGAAGGAGAAACACTCTCGGGAATGCTGGCTTCCGGAGAGCTTGATGCCGTAATGGGCCCTCGTGCTCCTTCTTGTTTTATGCAGGGACACCCACATGTCAGCTACCTCTACAGTGATCCTCAACAAGCAGCCTCAGATTGGTACCAGCGAACTGGCATTTTTCCAATTATGCATTTACTAGGTATTCGGAAAACACTGGTGGATCGCCATCCATGGTTACCGTTCTCGGTTTACAAGGCTTTTGAGCAGTCAAAGGCTAAAGCACTTGCAAAACTTAGTGACACTTCGGCGACCAAGGTAACTCTCCCATTTGTTGAAGACCAGCTGCTGGCGGCACGCCGCCTAATGGGTGAAGATTTTTGGTCCTACGGTTTTGCACCTAACCGAAACACATTGGAGCGCTTTTTAGTGCAACACCATGCGGAAGGATTATCTCAACGTCTCCTGAAACCCGAGGAGCTTTTCCACCCCGCAACACTGGAAAGTTTCAAAATATAATAGTGTTCGGTAGCAATAAGAGCATTCAACATTAAAGAACCTTATAAAAATAATTTAATCGTATTTTCAACCAATAACAAAACTAGTAAAAAGGCTAAAAAATGAAAAATTCAATTAAAAAAACCGTGATTGCTATAGCCATTGTTGTTCCTAGCGTGATGAATGTCGCATCGGCTCAAGAATACAAACTCACTGTTGCTGGCGCTTCGCCAGGAGGATTATGGTCCCTGCTAGGTGCTGGTCTAGATAGCGCTTTAAAGGAGGAATATCCTGGCTCAACGGTGACTTACCAAACATCAGGTGGTGGTATAGCGAATGTGGCAGTATTACAGCGTGGCGACGCTAACCTAGGACTTGTCGAGGATGCGGTTCTGCAGTTGGCTCGGGATGGAGAAGCTCCCTTCCGAGAGGCTGTTAATGATGACATAAGGGTGCTCTCTTATCTTTATACTTGGGCGCCGATGCAAGCCGTAATACGGAAGGAGTTTGCGGAGGAGCATGGCATAACTAGTTTCTCGGATATCGCTGATATTAAGCCGCCAATCACCATCGCCATCAATAAGCGAGGCAATATCGCGTCAGGTGTTGCCGAAGCTATGTTGGACTCTATAGGAGCAAGCTCAGAAGAGGTCAAAAGCTGGGGTGGTAACATCATCTATGCCGCTTCTAGTGAGCAGTCAGGCTTAATCCAAGATCGACGCGTCGACATGTTATTAAATAGTTTATTTGTGGGACAGAGTTCGATCATGCAAGCGGCCTCTAGTGTGGATTTGGATTTATTACCTCTTTCTGAGCAAACCATCCAAGAGGTTTCTGAAAAAACAGGAACCAATCCTTTTACAATTCCTGCAGGGGCCTACGAATGGGAGCAGGAAGAAACACCCACTGTATCCATCAGCGCTACCTTAGCCGTGAATAGTTCCATGGATGATGAAATGGCTTATAACTTGACCAAAGCCTTCTATGAAAACTATGAAAAAATTGCCGGTGTTCACCCAGCTATGGAAAGTCTGACGCCAGAAGTCATGGCCGGTGTCGAAGTGGTTCCATACCATGATGGTGCTGAACGTTACCTCAAAGAAGTTGGCCTTCGCTAAGCGTTAAGGACAATATCAATGCTGAGAGGTTTCTAGATGAATCACTTACTTCCGATTATAACAGGGACCGGCGCCAAGAGGTCGTTAACAGGCAAGCTAGGGATGGCTGTCCATGGGAGTGCAGCAATTGTGGCGCTGGGAGTTATTTACACTACGACGGTCGTGTATGTAGACCTTTATGCCATGATGGTTGTATTTCTATCTGCCATGCTGGCTTTGCTATTCCTTACTGTGAGCGCAGGTCCAAATGGCCGAGTAGAACGTCCCAGCTTTGTAGACTGGTGCTTGGTAATAGCCAGTCTCGTTGTCGGTATCTATTTTCTGGCAGAAAATCAGCGGATTGTTGAGCGCATTACTTTGCTGTATCCATTGGAAATGCCTGATTTGGTGGCAGCCAGCATGCTTTTGGTGCTAACGATTGAGGCGACGCGTCGTACGGTCGGTTTTGGGCTGACTAGCGTTGTTCTGGCCTTTGTCTTTTACAATCTATGGGGGCACAGTCTACCCGGAACACTCGGCTTCAGGGAAGTTAGTTATAACCACTTCCTTGATATCATGATGTTTACGTCGGATGGATTGTTTGGGGTGCCCCTTCGAGTGGCTGCCACTTATGCCTTTCTTTTTGTAATGTTTGGTACCTTCCTTTCTAAAGCCGGAGGTGCTGAGTTTTTCTATAACCTAGCCTCCGCAGTGGCTGGCCGTAGAACGGGCGGCCCTGCTAAGATTGCAGTTATTTCCTCAGCACTCTACGGTACCATGTCGGGAAGCCCAACCTCAGATGTTGTCACAACGGGTTCTGTCACTATCCCTATCATGCAACGCCTTGGCTATAGTAAAGCGCTTTCAGGTAGCGTAGAAGTAGCTGCTTCAACGGGCGGTAGCCTATTGCCTCCAGTAATGGGTTCTGCAGCCTTCATCATGGCGGAATATACGGGAATCGAATACCGTGATATCGCCATTGCAGGCATCATTCCTGCTTTACTCTATTTTTTGTGTGTTTACGCACAGGTGCATTTGCGTTCCCAGAAGCTTGGTCTGAGAGGATTAACGAAAGAAGAGACTCCGCCGTTAAAAGGTACTCTTAAGAACGGTGGCCTGTTCATTCTTCCCTTGATCGCATTGTCATCTGCTTTGCTGATGGGCTATTCGCCCACTTATGTTGCAGCGGTGTCAACTGTCGTAGTTCTGATGGTGTCAATGGTGCGTCGTTCAACACGAATGGGACCCATGGCAATATGGAATGCCTTGGCCGTAACTACCCTACGAATGGTATCCGTCGTTGCCGCTTGTGCAGCTGCTGGCTTGGTCATAGGGGGAATATCAATGACGGGGCTGGGCGGAAAATTTGCCGATCTTGTTTACTTGATGGCTGGCGATACCGCCTTCCTGGCCCTAATTATCTCCGCCGTGTTGGCCATTATCTTAGGGATGGGTATGCCAACACCGTCAGCTTTCATTCTAGCTGCTGTGCTGGTCGGGCCCACCTTGCTAGGACTAAATTTTAGTGTCCTTCAGACCAACATGTTCATCCTATACTTCGCTGTGCTATCAGCTATGACACCACCGGTCGCAGTAGCCGCGTTTGCCGCTTCGGCAATTGCGGATGCTAAGCCGTTGGAAATTGCCACCGGCGCGGTCAGATTAGCCATTACGGCTTTCATCGTTCCGTTTGCATTTGTGTATGGCGAGGGACTTTTGATGGTAGGCGATCCTATCGAGATTATAGTTACCTGTGCTACCGCAGTGATCGGTGTTTTGCTATTGAGCATCGCCGTGGAAGGGTACTGGCGAGGTCGAGTCAACGTGCTCCCAAGACTTGGTTTTGGAGTGGCAGGACTACTCTTTATTACGCCAAACGGATGGGCAGTTGCACTGGCTGTGATTATCGTCGCCATGGCAATTATCGGTACACCACATCTACGGTTACATAGCCAAAAATTGCCTGCATGAGGTAGGTCAATTTTTTTTCGTCATCTATGGAGGCAGAGTTATGGTAAAGACTCTGCCTCTATTCTTATTATAGCGGGAGATCATAGTGACAAGCTTGCAAGCACTACCGATCTTGCTATCGCTTGCCTCTGCATTAATGTTTGCTGTCACATTTGTTCTCGTCAAAATAACTGGGCAAAACGTATCATCTCTTGCTGCTCTTTGTGTAACTCTCACTACTAATGTGGTAACTCTTTGGGGTTGGAGCTTGCTTAGTGCGCAAGAAAGTATTTCGATTTCGATTGAATGGGGCTACTTTGCAATAGCTGGTATTTTCGCACCTTTGATGGGGCGTTTTTTTCAGTTCCAAGGCATGGCTAAATTGGGCGCAAATATTACTACACCACTAACCTTGACTCACCCAGTTGTCACTGTACTTTTCGCGGTTATATTTCTAGGTGAAACCCTTAGAATAGAGATAATTGTCGGTGTATTAATGGTTTTGTTTGGAAGCTTACTTCTTGGTGCACAGAGCGGGAGCCATCCCAAGAATGTTTCTGAAGTCTCGAAAAAGTATTTACTATTTCCGTTAGCTGCTTCGTTTACTTATGGCGTTTCAGTGGTTTTCAGGAAAGCAGGTATTGATATCGGCACCAATGCAGTAACTGCCGCTGCAGTCACTACTACATCCTCCTGGCTCGTTTTGAGTATATATCTTGTTGCATTCAGACCCGTGCATGCGTTGATTCTTTGCCATACTGAGTTTATAACACTTGTGATTGCCGGTATTTTCTCGAGTATTGGCCCCGTATTGCTTTATATGGCATTGCAGAAAGGTCATATTGCGATTATTGCGCCATTAGCAGCAACCACACCATTCTTTGTTCTGCTTATTACTTTTTTGTTTATGCGTGATAATGAAACTTTCAGCGTGTGGATTATAATCGGAACTTTGCTTACTGTTTTAGGTTCAAGTTTTATGGCATATATTGGAATGTCTTGAAATAATCTTGAAATTCATCAAGAGTAGTTGCTTATGCATGAGTCAGGCGCTGAAAAGCTCAACTCGAAATTAACGAAAGGTATTTCATTTGCGTTAATTAAGATATTGGAGCTCTTGATATAACTGGCCGTCCCCTGGATTAGCACCACTCTCTCATGAGTCTCCACATATGTGGCTCGTTGAGCAAACTCAACGAGCGGCAGGTAATAGAGTGAGCTGTGGGGGGCGAACGTGATTGTAGTGGTCTCGCCACGAATCAATTTCCGCTCTCGCCTAATTCATTTTTCTTAACCAGCGGCGGTTCAGGCATTTTTTCGGAACTTACCGTTCAAGCTTTTCACAGAGGCTTTCTGAGTAGGCTTGCCCTGCTGGATAAAGCCTAGTGTCACCGCCGTTTCTTGACTCCAGAAAAACATCGCTTAGCTCGTAAACTCTGTACCATAATCGCAAATAATCCTGTGGGGTTTACTTCTTGTTTCGCAAAGCTGCTCCAGAACCCCGGCCACCTGACGTTCGTTAATCGATTCGCAACTAACTGGCCTACCATATCCCGTGAAAAGTCGTCCATCACATTCAGCACACAAAAGCGCCGAACATTCGTTAGCTGATCAGAAACGAGGCCCATCGACCAACGCTCATTGATCCTTGTTGGCACTTTCAGCAGTGGCCGATGGAGCTTCTTGCGCCGTTTGTTGCGTACTTGCAGGCCTTCTTCGGTATAAATCCGATACGATCGCTTTCGGTTAATGACCAGGCCTTCCGCTTTTAACAGCGCATGTAATAGCAGATAGCTATAGCAGACTTCTGTGTGGCAAGCTCTTTAAGACGCGCTTTTAAGGCACTGTCTTGTTTATCCAACGCTTGATACCGATACGCTGTTAGAGGAGAAATGCCTACAAGTTGGCAGGCGGAACGCTCGTTGATCTGGTGGTGATCAACTAGGTGCCGAGCAGCCGCTTTTCGGGCTGTAGGCGTTACCACTTATTTGACAGCACATCCTTCACGGCCTCGACTTCCAGGAGCTTGTCAGCCAGAAGCTTTTTGAGTTTATTGTTCTCTGTTACAAGCTCCCGCAAGCGCTTCGCTTCATTCACTTCAAGGCCAGTGTACTTACTACGCCAGTTATAGAAGGCGCCGCGGGAAATACCCAGCTTGAGGCAGGCCAGAGGAAGTCCATCCTGGCGCCCGCTTCATATTCCAGGATAGCGCCAATGATCTTCTCTTCGGTATAGTGTGCACCTTCGTGTTGAGATCTCTGTCAAATAGGGTTAGCTTGAAATCTCCTTGTGTTCATGGCGATAGTTTTGGGAGAAAGGTAACCCCTGAAATGATTTTCCAAGTATGAATAAATCCTTGGATTTCCGAATATCTTAAACCATCACCGCAATTTTAATCCCCATGTTGCTTGTTCACTATATTTAAAGGAAAACTAAGCTAGAGGAAGGGCAGACCTATTTTTACACAAATATTTATAAGCTATGCAAAATCCTAAAACAGCCAAGCCTATAATATCGGTATAGAATCCACCAGAGAAAAGGTCCGCTGGAATAAGTAGGAAAAGCCCTCCAAATAATAATAAACAGCGAAACCATGTGCTCACTATACCGTGCATATATCCAACGATTCCCGCCGTAACCATATATATGCCTAATATAGCCGATCCTAACGCCAAAATTACCTCTAGAGGGCTGCCCTCTAATATAAGAGATGGGGCAAACAAAAATAGGAACGGTACGACATAGGCTGGCCAGGCCAGACGCATTGCAGCAATGCTCGTGCTCCAAGCTCCAGCACCAGCAATGTTAGCAGCCGCGAATGAAGCGAGTGCCACTGGCGGAGTCACCATCGAAAGAAGGCCAAAGTAAAAGACGAAAAGGTGCGCCGAGATCACGGGTATACCGACCTCAACAAGTGCTGGCGCCACTAGCGTAGCGAGTAGGATATATACTCCCACGGTGGGCATTCCCATTCCTAGCACAATACTAATTAGTGCAGTAATCAGAGCCAGTAGGAAGACATTCTCTCCACTTGCGTTGATAATATGAAGCGTGAGGTTAAAGGCGAGGCCTGAAATGTTGAGTACGCCAATAATTAACCCAGCTGCAGCACAAACAATGATGAGCCCACTCGCGGCGCCCCCTGCTGAAGATACAACCGACCAAATATCACCGAGCGCTATGCGGCGTCCACGATAACCAAAAATTAAACTTACTACTAATAAAGTCAGCACCGCCAAAACGGCTGCTCGCTCCGGGCGCATATTTAAAGCAAACAGTGCATAAAAGAGGATTAAAAAAGGGATTAGAAAATGCCAGCCTTGTTTTAGCGAATACCAGCCTGAGGGGATCTGGGAGGCTTCGACCGAGCGGATGTTTCGCTTAGCGGCATAAAGATCGACATTGATAAAGATGGCAAGGTAGTACAGCAGTGCAGAAGGTAGCGCTGCCATCATTACCGTTGAGTAGTCGACACCGATGAAGTCTGCCATGATAAATGCAGCCGCCCCCATAACAGGAGGTACTAGCTGGCCACCTGTAGAAGCTACTGCCTCTACCGAGGCTGCATAAGCAGGGGTAAAGCCTGCCCTTTTCATCATAGGGATCGTAACCACGCCTGTGCCTACCACATTACCCACGGCACTGCCCGATATTGAGCCGAAGAGACCGGAGGCGGTGACGGCAACTTTGGCTGGCCCCCCTCGAAATCGGCCCATGCCCGCTAAAGCGATGTCATTGAAAAAGTCAGCTGCACCGCAACGCGCCAGGAGCTGGCCGAACAGCAAAAATGGAATGACGATTATCACTGCGACTTTTAGAGCAGTACCAAGCATCCCATTTGCATCGATCGCGAGATAGACCACCAGTTCCGATAACGTTGTCTCTCTGCTCTGAAGCTCCCCGGGAACGAGATGTCCAAATAACCCGTAGGCAAGAAATATCAGGACAACCGATAGGATACCAATACCGGCAGAACTAGGCAGGTTAAATATAAGTGCACCGAATAGAACTACGCTAGTCGCGATAAGCCAGATCGGAAGATAGGGTGCCTCCATTGATATCATAGGGTAGTAAAGAGAGACATACAGTCCAACACAAAATGTTAAAGCAGCACAGGCAAAGTCGGCTGCTTTAAGGAGTCTCTTTTGAGTGTGCTCCGCCATGATCAAAAAACCAGCAGAGAGAGCAAGTGTTAGAACTAAGGCCAAGAGCTGTACATCGTAAACTGAAATGTTCAGCAGTTGATGTATGTTGCCGGCATAAGCGACCGGCAACAGTACCATTAGTCCTCCTGCGAGCCTCTTCAACTGCTTGATCACACCGGTAGCCTTGCCAGGAACCATGGTGTCATCTTTGGACTCTTGCATGAAGTTACTCCATCATCCCGACTTCGTTATAATAGCTAATTGCACCTGGGTGATAGCTTAATCCCTTGAATTCAGGCGCCATGCTATCAGGATCAAATTCCGCGAAGGTTTTGAGAATTCCACGTACTTTTTCAGGATTATCGTGTAACAGTTTCACAATTTCATAAACAGTCTCTTCAGGAACATGTGTTCCCGCCGTAAGCACGTAGTCGTAACCCATCATTGGCGTAGGTTCATCCACCCCTACACTGCCACTGCCCGGTTCGACCGTCTTAATATAAGAGGTGGATACGAATTCCTGCATCGCTTCTTCGGCTTCGGGTGTATCGTTGACCGCAAGCCAGCGGATGCCTACGGAAGCATCAGCCTCGCGTGTTTTACCTCCCTGCAATGCGAAGAAAGCTACATCTACGTTGCCCGTGATGAGGTCATCGACGCCATTTGGAACAGAAGGAACCATGTGCGCTTCCATATCATCAATAGACAATCCCCCAGCAGCGAGAATGCCATCGACCTGAAATTTCAAGGTCGGCTGAGCTGTGTAACCATAGGTGATACTCGTGCCTTCAATGTCGGAGACTTTGTAATAATCTGAATCTTCTCGCACCATGAAGCCATAAGCTGAGGAGCTCAGCGAGGCAACTACTCGAAGATTTTCCAGTGGCCTATCCTCGAATGGTTCCTGCCCCTGAACAGCTGCCGAAATATCAGGACTTGGGATCAATTGCAGGTCTAAACGCCCCGCATCGATCATTGGCATCGACTGTCCCGTTCCGCCATAAGCCTGCACCCGCACATCTATACCCGCTTCATCAGACAGAAACTTTGCCATACCGGCATTGACAGCATAGTTTTGCGAGCCTTGAGTTCCTGCGCCTATACCAAGCGACTGTGCGTTAGCACCGTTAGCCATAATGAGTGTGGTTCCGAGGAAAATTGCACCTAGCGTTGTTGTTTTCATGGTGATACTCCGTTGTTTACTTTATTTGTTATCGATGATGAATAGCTTGTTTTTATTGGGCCAATCGTTTCCTTGCTTATATTCCACTATATCCAGCACGTGCCACCCAATAATCCCAAGCACGTGCTAATGGCATAGGACTGAGCAGCATGGCGCTGGTCTTTTCTATCTCTCCGTCGGTCAGGTAGCTCAGTTCTCCAATCTGTAACGTGTCATGAATGAGCTTGGCGTTATCCTTCAATCCTATAGACACCATGCAAACCGCCTTGAGATTGTCAGCAGCACAGACACACCCATGCCCACGCAATAGAGCAACACGACTTTCACCAAGCACCTTAGAAAGCGAGTGGCCCATCTCCATTGAGTCTACAAGCATATTAGTGTCGCCGAATTCGTCTTGGCTGTCCCAAGTCTCTATTTTTGAGCCGATTACGGCAGACATATGAAAGATCGGACGCAATGAAATGGCATTCATGGTAAATGGCAGGATTGAACGCGCATGATGATGCGTGACCGCGTTCACGTCGGGGCGGTCCTTGTAAATTGCGCCATGAATATGTCGCTCGGCATAGGGACGACGGTGGTCATTGCCGATCAACTCGCCATCCAAAGTAAACTCCATGATATCGCCACGGGTTACTACCTCGGGACTGCGTGAACGCGATAAGAAATAGCGATCAGGGTTCAGTGGGTTTCTTACACTCACATGCCCAAAGTCATCTATTACGTCTTCTCGCGCCAGAATGCGATTGGCAATGACTAGGTTGGTAATTGTGGTTTCAAGAATATCGTTCTCGAAACGTACGCTCATGTTTTCAGACATCTGTTGGCTACTCCGCCGGAAGGGGTCGGGAATGACTTCCTTCAGACTAGTTGTGTATTATCACGTTAACTAATATATATTTATATCCTTCTTTATACTCTTAAAGGTATAGGTTGTTATGCGATCCTTTGTCTCCCAGCTCTCCATCCATAAGCTCGAGGTCTTTTGCATGGTCGCCGAGCTGAAGAGCATTTCTCGTGCTGCAGAGCGCCTTAACATTGCTCAGCCTGTCGTTTCAGCACATCTAAAATCGCTTGCGGATAAATTAGGGGTATCACTAACTGAACGAAGTGGGCGTCGAATAGCATTGACCGAAGAAGGTGAGCGTGTTTATCAATGGGCGCACGATGTTGTCATCCGCACTCATGAGCTTGAGCGTGAAATAGCCGATACTCAGAGTGGACTGGCAGGGAAGGCCAAGGTTGGTGCTTCGATGACATTGGGTTCTTACGTTCTGCCTAGTATTATCGCATCGATAAGGCAGCGGTATCCCCAGGGTGAAATATCAGTACAAGTAACAACCCCGATATTAGCGACGGATGCAGTGCTGCAAGGGGAATGCGACTTTGCTTTTACTATTCTAGACCCGCGTCATGAAATCGCAGGTTTGGAGGTGCAGCGTGTGCGGGATGAGCAGTTAATTCTCGTTGCATCTAACGATTACGGGCCCAAGAAAAAAAGCGTGTCGCTTGAGGAGCTTGCCGAACTGCCTTTCGTTACCGCGCAGTTACGCACTCCTCGTCGCGAGATCGAGGAGCACTTATTGATGGAATTTGGCGTGTCGCGCAACCAAATTGTAATGGAATTTGGACATGCCGAAGCAATCAAACAGGCAGTACGCGCTGGTGCAGGGGTTGCCTTCTTGTTCCTATCTTCGGTCAACGACGAACTTGCCTCGGGATTACTAAGAAGGCTCGATACATCAGGTATGGAATTACGCGTTCCGGTTTATCTGGTGCGTAGGAAAAACAAGAACTTGGCCAAATTCCAGTCCATGATGCTGGATGAAATAACGCGAGCGCTAAGCGATTAGCCTGGCGACCTCATCGCATTTTCCATCGAAGGTGCGTACCCCTTCGCGGCCTCAATCTCAACTACCGCTACACCGCCGCTATCGAACACATCCAGAGCATTGATCATAGCTTTTTTCACTTCAGCAGGTGAGCTTAACAGACCATAACTTATCGCTCCGAAGCCTTGAGCTATCGAACTGACATCAATATCGGGTCCGTTCATAACGATGCCAACGTGCTTGTTTTCGACTGGGCGATTCCGCTCTCTAGCAACCGATTCCTGGTGTACTTCATCGTTGTAGAATGAATGGTTGTTCACGACGACAATCAGCAAGGGGATGCCCTGGTTTACCGCTGTCCAAATAGCTGAAGCATTCATCAGAAAGTCTCCATCGCCCAGTACTGCTAGCGCGATGAGCTTAGATTTCTCTTCACGTAGCGCTAAGGCTGCACCCACCGCCATACCAGAGCCTGAGCCGATACCGCCGCCTCCATCATAGCCCAACGAGCCATAAGGATTGTCCACAGGCCAATCCGCACCGGTCCAACTGAGCGGGGCGCGGATTAGGCAAGCAGAGCGCTTGCCAAGAGCTCTGCGCACTAGTGCCGCTATATCTTGCGGAGTCATCGGGCCGTTCTCGATTTCCACTGGCATGGGAAGCATAGGAACTGGATCTGGGTCTCTTGCATCTAGTGCTTCTGCTAACGCGGCTACTACTTGGTCAGGCTCATTAAGGAAGGCTACATCGGCCGGAGCGGGAGCCCCTCCATCTTTCACCCAACCGCGATGGTTATGAACATCCAGCGTCGCAGAAATGATTTTCGCTGGAACCGGTCGATCTCCGAAAACTGAACGCAGTGTGCCTCCGAAGTCCAGCCAGTCGAAATTGACTATGACGTCAGCCTCGGCGATGGCGGCTTTGGCTTTCGGATCTGGAAAATAACCTGCGCGTCCTACATTCGCGACATGAGCGCTGGGGAATGTCGCGCCAGTCTTAAAGTCAGTCACTACCTGCGCTCCCAGGCGCTCTATTAACGCAATGCGCAGCTTCCAATCCGTTGCAGAGCGCGACATGCGGCCCATTAGAACGACAATTTTTTCTGCACCTGACAACAGCTTCGCTGCTACCGTTACTAAGTCGGGCGCGGGGGCGCCAGCCCTCGGTGCTCCTCGGCGAGCTATATCTATTTCAGGTAGCGGAGCGTCTAGAGCCTTCTCTTGAAGTGCTGAATCGATATTTATATAGACAGGGCCGCGTGGCGCGGTTCCCGCACGAGAAACCCCTTCGACCAACGCGTGAAGAGTGGCCGTGACACCGCCAGGTTGATCGTCCCACTTTACAAAGTCTCGAATCAGCGAGCCTTGGTCTTGTGAGGTATGGATCCAGTCTATCCAGGAGCGTCTATGTGTGGCATCAACCGGCCCGGTAGCTCCAAGAACCAACATTGGCACCCGGTCGCACCATGCGTTATAAATACCCATAGAACCATGCATTAAGCCCACATTAGAATGTAGTGCAACGCCCATGGCGCGCCCAGTTACTTTGGCATAGCCATGCGCAATGGCAACCGCCGCCTCTTCATGTACGCATAGCAACAGTTGAGGGTCATTGTGGGTGAAGTTTACTAAACTATCGTGAAGCCCTCGATAACTCGCTCCGGGATTGAGAGCGATATAACGAAGATCCAGTTCATTTAATGTTTTGGCGATCGCATCCGAGCCCCAGGAGGGGGTATTGTTTTGGGTCTTATGGCTCATGATTTCCTCTCAAGACAGCATGATGTTAATAGTTTTTGATTCGGTGTAGCTAAGCAGCTCTTCGCGGCCTTCCTCGCGGCCCACACCGCTTGACTTCATCCCGCCAAAAGGTACTCCCAGGAAGTGCATGCTTGAGCCGTTGATCCATATATGCCCCGACCGGATCTGCTTCGCCATCTTCAGAGCTGCGTTAATGTCATGCGTCCAAACGGCAGCGGTTAAGCCATATTCTGTGCTATTAGCCATAGCTACTGCTTCATCAAAGTCTTTCCAGCGTCCAATCGCCATAACAGGCCCAAATACTTCCTGTTGCCATAAGCGCATGTCGGGCGACACATCAGCGTAGACTGTTGGCGCCACCCAGAACCCCTTAAGAAACTGTTTCCCTTCGGGACGCACGCCCCCTAGCATTCGACGCGCGCCATCAGCATCGGCATTGCCGCAATGAGCCAGGATACGCTGCATGTGCAGTTCAGAATTGACCGGCCCCATATCGGTTGCGTCACTCAAGGGGTCACCAATGCGCAACGCGGCGACACGCTCAACCACCGCATTAAGTACGTGATCGTAGATATCTTCATGCACTAGCAAACGACTGAGCGAACCACAGGATTGGCCCTGCCATGAAAAATTCATCCCAAACACGGCGGCGTCAGCGATCTTTTCAGGGTCGCAATCGGGGAACACGATCATCGGATTCTTGCCGCCCAGTTCCAACGTTATATGCTTGACCCCGACTTCGGCCGCCGATCTTTGGATAGCCCGTCCGGTTTCGGGCGAACCGATGAAAGCGATCCGCTTGATCCCTGGATGTCGAACGATTGCGTTCCCAACAACGGCACCTACACCGGTTATGATATTAAACACACCCGGAGGTAAGGTATCGCGAGCGATCTCGGCGAGTACCATTGACGATAGTGGAGATGTTTCAGGGGGTTTTACGATCACGGCATTACCTGCCGCCAGCGCCGCGGCGGTACGTGCGACGGCGAACATGATCGGGTGGTTAAAAGGTGCAATTCGCGCCACTACCCCATAGGGTTCATGCAGCGTCAGGTGTAGATTCTGAGATGTCGCCGGAATGGTGTCGCCCCGCAGATCGGGGCCAAGTCCGGCGTAGTAGCGCAAACTCTCCACGGCGGTTGGCACGTCGATCATTCGCATTGGCCGAATCGTGTTTCCAGTATCGCTGACCTCGATTCGCAGTATTTCATCCGCACGGGCAGCAATAGCGTCAGCGAATCGGTTCATAGCTGCGGCCCGTTCCATCGGTGTTAACGCCGCCCAGGCGGGCCAAGCTTTTTCTGCAGCTTGTACCGCTCGATCCACATCTTCTGACGAACCTGCTGGTACACGACCAATAGGCTCTTCCGTTGCGGGATTTATAGATGTTGACCATTCGCCAGTAACGCTTTCAACCAGTTCACCGCCGATCAGCATTCGCTCTGCTTCGCAGACACGTTCCATTTTGTTCTCCTTATTCGAACCTCAAGAAGTAAACAGTAATGCAGGCATCGGCAGCCAACGGTCAAATATATAAACGACGCAACATCTATAGCTGATTAGGTATATGTGGGTTTTTTAACCATGTGGGCTATAAAATTTCTTAGGCATCGTGAGGGCACAAAGATATTCATAAGAGATTAAAAGTATTCAGGCGGACATACCGACAATCATTTTCTTATTTTGTACTTAGCCTGAAGGCCAATTATCAAAAAGTATAATTGCAATCTCATCAGACAGTCACAACACTGATGATCACAATGCTGATCAATATTATAAAATATTCATGATGAGGAATCGCCATGCAGTTTCATCTCAACGGTTTTCAGACAGGCGACCCAAAGCGCTATACCTCTGACAAGGCTATTGCCAATTCAGACCAATTACCTAAAGAGGTCGATGTACTTATCGTCGGCTGCGGCCCAGCAGGTTTAACGCTTGCCGCCCAGCTTTCACGCTTTCCTGAGATCCGTACACGTATCGTTGAGCAGAAAGACGGGCCCATCAAGCTCGGTCAGGCCGACGGCATCGCCTGCCGCAGCATGGAAATGTTTAACGCCTTTGGTTTCGTCGACAAAGTGATGAACGAGGCGTGTTGGATCAACGAGACGGTATTTTGGAAGCCAGATGAGACAACTTCTAAAAATATAGTGCGCCACGGGCGCGTACAGGATACTGAGGACGGACTTTCCGAATTCCCTCACACGGTACTCAACCAAGCTCGTGTACATGACTTTTTTCTTGAAGTGATGCGTAACTCACCGAGCCAGCTGGAGCCAAACTACTCACGCCGGGTGGTCGATGTAAAGATTGATTCTACGCAGGCCGATGCGGTCACATTGGGCACTGAAGCGTATCCGGTAACGGTCAAGCTAGAGCGCATAGATGATGCACACCAAGGCGAGACAGAAACAGTGCGTGCCCGCTACGTGGTCGGCTGCGATGGGGCGCGCAGTGCAGTGCGCCAGTCACTTGGTCGCGCACTAGTTGGTGATTCTGCGAACCAAGCCTGGGGTGTGATGGACGTGCTAGCGGTTACGGATTTCCCCGATATTCGCATGAAGGCGACTATTCACTCTGCTAACGAAGGCAACATTTTAGTAATTCCGCGAGAAGGCGGTTACTTAACGCGCCTTTACATAGAGTTGGATAAACTCAGCGAGAACGAGCGTGTTTCGAGCCGGAATATCTCCTCTGATCAACTGGTGGCTGCAGCGCAACGTATTCTCCACCCCTACAAGCTGGATGTGAAAGAAATTGCTTGGTGGTCCGTGTACGATATTGGCCAGCGCTTGTGCGATAAGTTTGACGATGTGCCCCCCGAAGCAGTTGGTAGCCGCATCCCACACGTCTTCATAGCAGGTGATGCCTGCCATACGCATAGCCCAAAAGCGGGGCAGGGCATGAATGTTTCCATGCGAGATACCTTCAATCTAGGCTGGAAGCTGGCCGCGGTGTTACAGGGCAAAAGCTCTCCAGCAATTTTGGATACTTATACCACCGAGCGCCAGACAGTGGCAAAAGAACTAATTGATTTTGATCGCAAGTTTTCTAAGATGTTCAGTGCCCCGCCCAAAGGTTCACCTGAAGATAAGGGCGACGGCGTGGATCCTAAAGATTTTCAAGATTACTTCATTAAGCAAGGGCGCTTTACTGCAGGCACAGCAATTCAGTACTACCCTTCGCTGATCTCCGCTGAACCGATCTATCAGCACTTAGCTAAAGGATTTGAAGTGGGCATGCGCTTTCATTCTGCGCCGGTGGTGCGCCTGTCAGACGCTAAACCTATGCACCTGGGCCACACTATTGAAGCCGATGGCCGTTGGCGATTGATTGCGTTTGCCGGTGCGGGCGATCCCACAGCGGCAGATTCAGACCTTGGTCGTCTATGCCGTTTTCTCGACGAGTCGCCGGACTCTCCAGTACGTAAGCATACGCCGAAAGATGAAGATATTGATGCTGTGTTTGACCTGCGCGCTGTTTGCCAGCAGGGCTTCCGCGAGCTTTCACTGGATGCTTTTCCAAAATTTCTGTGGCCGCGCAAGGGGAAGTATGGTCTGCATGACTATGAGAAAGTATTCTGTCCAGACCTAAAAAATGCGGAAGATATTTATGGTTTACGTAGTATTAACCGAGAGCAGGGGTGCCTAGTAATTGTCCGTCCTGATCAACATGTCGCCAACGTACTGCCGCTTAATGCGCACGATGAACTCGCTGCATACTTTGACCGCTTCATGCTGGTTGCCACCTGACTGATTTACACTGTGCAGGCGAGCTCACTGAAGCTGATAATGCTGTTTTAACGTGCAGATACCTCATCGGATAGAATGTACATCTGAAAATTCCATTGCATAGCAGCCGTGCCCCATTGGTGGTCATGGTTTTTTCATTCACTTCTGAGTAAAAGCGAGAACATGACCGGAACCCCGCTCTCCGATGCAAACGCGCTGCCAGGTAACCTGCTCCGACGCTGCCACCAGATCAGTGCTGCTATATTCCTGCGCAAGTGCGAGGCAAACAACCTCACTCAATTGCAGTACATAATCCTCTGTGCGCTTGAGGAAATGGGCCCGGTCGACCAGATCACACTGGGCGGTTACACCGCCTTAGATCGCAATACTATAGCTGTGGTGGTGCGAAAGCTGGAAGAACGCGGCCTTGTCAATCGACGTCGAAACCCAGAAGATCGGCGATCAATGTTTGTCACTCTTACCGACCTGGGCGAGCAACTTCGCAATGACGCTAAATCAGCAGTTGCCGAGGTGCAGAAAGAGATTCTCTCCCCTTTGAACGAGAACGAACAAGAAGTGCTTTGCTCGCTGCTGAAGCGTATTGCTGACAACAACAACCATCATAGCCGTGTACCTATACGTCTTGGAGGCTTGCCCATGTTACCAGCCAATCAAGATAATTAATCTGCTTAAAATTCATTGGCCGTAGAACTGAGCTGAGTCCAACACTTAGAATCCTGAATTCAAATATTAAGCCTAGCAACTATGATTGTTAACACTCCTGATTCATCGCCTTAGCCTTTTTTGTGGCTATGATCGTGGCCAGCCGCGCTGAAAAGAGGAGTTGCTACGCCTCTCGACTAGAGCAACAGGCTAGACTCTTTTGGCCTTTGATCTCCGTGTCGCTTTCCCAAGGAATGATAAGGCGCCATCTATGTATCTTTTTGAGCTTGCTCAGAGAAATACTAATTATTTAAGAGTGGTATGGCAGGTTTGTAACGTTTTTCCATATGCCAACAGCCACATTGTTAGACCCATGTTCCGCCTGGGCGAAAAGAGCAGCCGCCTTAAGGGAAATCTCATTGGCGCGCTTCAATTCGGGGTTCTCAAGCTCTAGCAACTTGAGTCGTTTATGTTCAGCAAGGTTAACCGGACGGTCTGACTGCGCGACATTCATGCTGCACAATTTTCTGATGAAGAGAATTTCAACAGCCGCCTGCAGCTGGCCGAGTTGGGCTACGTGACTAGGTCTAAAGCAGGGATGACGACTATCGTCGAAAACTATGTCGGTTTGCCCTACGAGTGACTGGAATAGCTACCCTTAGCAGCCAAATATCTTTGCCCAAGTTCCTGCTGGGGCTTTTTTGGCTTAAAAGCCATGAAAAGTGGTGAAGTTCTCTACGTTATCACGCTCGGTAATAAAGCCGTTTTCAGGCGCCTGAGTGTCTTCGTAGCCCAGGGCTATACCGCAGAGCAGTAGCGAGTTTGCGTCCAGATCAAGTTCGTCGCGAATAATAGTGTAGTACCAAGCAAAGGCAGCCTGCGGGCAGGTATGTAGCCCCTGGCCACGGGCGGCCAGCATCACACTCTGGATAAACATGCCGCAGTCCATAAAACTGCCGGTTTCCAGGCGGCGATCCATGGTGATGAAAAGCCCCACAGGGGCATCGAAAAAGTGGAAATTCCGCCGCGCCTGGGCTTCTCGTTTGGCTTTGTCTTCGCGGCCAATGCCGAGTGTTGCATAGAGCCCAAAGCCACACCGTCGGCGGCGTTCCAGGTAGGGCTCAAACCAGTTCTGTGGGTAGTAGTGGTACTCCGGAGGATCGCTTTTGCCGTGATCAACGGCGTATAATAACCGCTGGCACAGCTGGTCCTTAGCGACACCCGCCACCACATGCACTTTCCAAGGCTGGATATTACTACCACTTGGTGCGCGGCTAGCAATCTGCAAGATGTGCCTAATCGTTGAGCGCTCGACGGGAGTGTCGAGAAAGCGCCGCACCGATTTGCGGCTGGTGATGGCAGTATCTACATGCATGCGTGCATTTCCTAAAAGAGTCGCGCGGTGCTTTCCCTCTAGCATGCCGCGCGAATTGGAAAGATGTTATTGGGCGACCAAGTGACAGCGGCTCTCTTCCAGTGGTTGGAAGGCCTCTTCACCCGGAATCGTGCGCACTATTTCGTAAAGATCCCACTCGTTAGTGGAGGCGTCAGGCGCTTTTACCCTGGCCAGGTACATATCATGCACCATGCGACCATCATCACGAATGTAGCCGTTGGTGGCGAACATGTCGTTGATGGGGGTCTCTTGCATCATGGCACGAACGGTAGCTGAGTCATCCGTGCCGCTCGCTTCAACAGCATTTAAATAGTGCATAGCGCTGGAGTAGACACCTGCCTGTACCATCGTTGGCATCCGGCCGGTGCGCGCTTGGTAGCGCTCTGCCCAGGTTCGTGAAGCCTCATTCAAATCCCAGTACCAGCCGGTTGTTAGTTGCATGCCTTGAGTGCTTTCTAAGCCCAGCGCATGAATATCGTTTAAAAACACCATCAACCCAGCGAGTGATTGACCGGACTGCGCCAAGCCAAATTGCCCCGCTGTGCTGATCGCATTAACGGTGTCGGCTCCCGCATTCGCCAGCCCTACGATCTTGGCGCCTGAGCTTTGCGCTTGAAGGACATACGAGGAGAAGTCGCTGGTATTTAGTGGATGGCGCACGCTACCCAATACCTTGCCGCCATGCTTTTCCACGACAGCGGTAACGTCGTTTTCCAACGAGTGACCAAAGGCGTAGTCAGCGGTAATCATGTACCAACTATCACCCCCTTCTTCGAGAATTGCTTTAGCGGCACCATTAGACATGGCGTAAGTATCGTAAACCCACTGCACATGGTTGGGGGTGCAGTACTCGTTGGTGATACTCAGTGCTGCGGCGCCCGCCACCATAGCAAGCTTATCGTTTTCAGCCAGAAGCTGGGTGGCAGCGATCGTCACCGACGAGGCCACCATGCCTGCGACCATATCGACATTACGCTGGTCGATCCATTCACGTACGGTATTGGCACCCACATCAGCACTGTTTCGGTCATCACCACTAAACACTACAATCGGTGCGCCGTTAATCTCTCCGCCGTGATCTTCAACCGCCATATTCAACGCTTCCAAACCACCCGGGCCGGCCAAATCGCGGTAAGGACCTGACATATCGGATAAGTAGCCGATGCGAATTTCATTATCACTGACGTTCGCCTGAGCGCTGCTGAACGCACTGGCAAACGCGATGCTTAACGCAATAACTAATGGTTGTTTATTTAAAGCAGACATAGAACCCCCAACCCCGCTCAAGACGAGGCAGATTGTTGTTATCGATATGGGTATTAACACTGGGTGCGCTGCAACAGCGCCGTTAGTTAGGTTGGTTATTGTGTTTCGGTAGTTACCTCCTTGGCGTTTAGCGCAGTATTTTCTAAATCGTGCTGAAGCTTATTGAGGTAGTGCAACAAGCTGACAGTTTCATCGAATGAAAAACTGCCAAGCCCATCACGGTAAAACTCATGAATACGGGGCTGTAAACTCTCCCAAAAGGCGCGTCCTTGACTGGTCAGTAAAATAATCCTTGCGCGCTTGTCATCGGGATGGGGAATACGTTCAACATGCGCATCACGCTCTAATCGCTTGAGCACGCCGTCCAGGCTTTGG